>SMVA01098524.1_pt1 | contig 12159 bp, 13 predicted proteins | sample 2456451 | NCBI WGS metagenome assembly SMVA01 (sample SAMN11095933, study PRJNA526329) | marine sediment metagenome | biome: Marine sediment; feature: Surficial sediment; material: Deep marine sediment; isolation source: Hadal surficial sediment | place: Pacific Ocean | collected 2014-05 | depth...
CAATGCAAGGTTTGCTTGATGGGCGAATTCTCGGTCAAAAAAATCGACGGTCCAAGATCCACCTGAATGACTGCGATAACGACTCAGCCAAACGGAAAATCACTGGCGGCTCGTAAATAGTAGAAGTGATCGGTCGGGCCATGACCCGACCCCAATGGAAGCCCTGCTCGGATCGCTTTCGTCACATAGAGTTTTGAGCGGGCAACCGCGACGCGCAGCGGGTATCCTTTTGCCAGGTTTGCCGTAATCGCAGCAGCATACGTGCAGCCCGTACCGTGGGTATGTGGCGTGTCGATCCGGTCCTCGCGGAAAGAATGGAACTCCGTTCCGTCGAAGAGCACATCGATCGCCTCGTCTTCTTTCTCCAGATGCCCGCCCTTTACGAGGACAGCCCCGGGACCCATGCCGACGATGGCTTCAGCTGCCTTTCGAGCGTCTTCCTCTGACTCGACGGCAAAACCTGTTAATAAAGCAGCCTCGTGTGCGTTGGGAGTAACCAGCGTTGCAAGCGGCAACAGAACGGTTTTGAGCACATCTACGGCGTCATCTTTCAGGAGTTTGAAGCCGCTTTTCGAGATCATCACTGGATCCACGACCAGCGGACTGATGTTTCTCGCAGATATTTTTTCAGCAACCACCTCGATGATTTCCACCGACGAGAGCATGCCTGTCTTGGTGGCGGCGACCTGGAAATCGTCGATCACCGCGTCGATTTGGGACTCTATCAGTCCGACGGGCAAATCGAATGAGTCCGTAACCTCTCTTGTGTTTTGCGCGGTAATTGCGGTAAGAACAGACGTGGCAAAGACGCCATTTGCCTGCATCGCTTTGATGTCCGCCTGGATCCCGGCACCACCCCCCGAATCGCTACCAGCGATCGTGAGACAAACCTTTACATCATCCATTCGCCGTGACTTTGGGTTGAACCGCTTCTAAATACGAACCGACGGCAAGATGAATGTCTTTCGCAGCTATAATCCCCGACAAGACCGCCACACCATGGACGTTCGATGCCAGGCAATCGTTTACCGTATCGGGTGTGATACCTCCCATTGCAATAACGGGTATCGGAAAGGCTAGCTCTGAAGCCTGCGACAGCGCATCAAGTCCTGTTCCTTCCTGGCCGGGCTTGCTTCTCGATTCGAAAACTGGACTCCAGATCAGGTAATCAGAAGTCAGATGGTCAATTTCTGAAAATGTATGGACGGAGATACCGACCGGAAGACCGTCCGGAATACGTGTTCTTGCTGAGTCGACGGGCGGACCGCTAAACTGCAAATGAACCGCGCACTGAAGTTTCTCGGCAACGGCAATCCGCGCGTTGATGGAAATCAATAAATCGGGTCTTACAGCCCGTAGCGATTCAACGAGGGAATTCGCTGCGGTAAGAAACGTGTTTGTATCAGCGTCGTGGTCGCGAAGTTGAACCCAACGGACTCCACACTTCACCGCCTCCAAGATCTTTGAAGCAACACCTGGATCGGTGAATCGATCGCCGATCAGTAAAAGTCGCGGCAATAATCCTCTTTGATTCACGTGCCGACCCTCCCCTCCATGGAAGAAGTGGCTTGTGCATAAAAGCGTCTTGGAATTCGTCCTGCCAAATACGCGAGTCGCCCTCCCCGAACGGCATTTCGCATGGCAGCGGCCATCTGAACGGGGTGTTTGGCCTTCGTGACGGCCGTATTGATGAGCACAGCGTCGTAGCCCAATTCCATAGCCAACGCTGCGTCACTCGCGGTTCCGATTCCCGCATCGACCACCAGGGGAATATCCGGATTCATTTCTCGAATGAGCTGCAAATTGTATGGATTCACCAAGCCCATTCCACTCCCGATCGGTGCCGCCAGTGGCATTACGGCAGCACATCCCAGATCAACCAGTTTTCTGCACGTGATCGGATCATCGTTGGTATACGCCAGAACGACGAACCCCGAGTCAATCAGAATCTTTGCTGCCTTAAGCAACTGTTCTACATCCGGGAGTAACGTCTCGTCGTCTCCGATGACTTCCAACTTGACCAGATCGGTTTCAAGTACCTCTCTCGCTAATTCGGCAACCAACACAGCTTCTTTCGCCGTGAAGCAGCCCGCTGTATTCGGCAATACGTCTACGGGCACCCGGGATAGCAATTCCAACAGACTTTCATCGGAACGGTCATGAATATCCACGCGCCGAATGGCAACCGTCACAAGCTGGGTACCCGACGCTTCCAGCGATTCAAGCATGACTGATGGATTTGGAAAACCGCTTGTTCCCAACAGAAGTCTGGATCTGAGTTCCAAGGGTCCGATCGACCAAAGGTCACCGCATGACTTCGATTCAGCAACGATGGCCTCGCCAGGAGACTCTGTCTGAATCGAGTCCTTTTTGATTTTAGAATTGATGGCGCCAACCTGTTCCATATTCATTTTCTCATGCCCGTCTTCGCCACACTTTATCCCCCCTGTCGGGCGGTTACCAGTTCGACTACGTCGCCCTCGTTGAGTTCTCTCCCCTTCCACTCCGGACGACGGACAATTTCACTATTGATCGCAATGGCGATTCCAGTCGCGTTATTTATGTCAATATCGATGATCTGAAGCAGGTCTTCGATGGTCGATCCCTTTTGAACCTCGCTCTTGCTACCGTTGACGACAATATCGATGGCCATCCCGCTACCCGATAGGGTCTGTTAGTTGAAATCTTTGTGGTCGAAACCCCCGAAGCCAGTCGGACTCATTATTCTCTGCGATCTCCAACGCGGCCTCCTGAGCTGTGATGGGCGTAAGCAATACACCGTTTCTATAGTGGCCACTGGCGTAATACACACCCGGGGCATCGGACCAGCCGACAATTGGATCGTTATCTCTTGATCCGGGTCGTAAACCGGCATGGGAGCCAACGAATGTAAGATCGTAGATGCCCGGTACGATTTCCCAGGCCCCTTTCAGAAGCTTATAGACGCCTCCGGCGGTAACGTGGACGTCGAATCCCATCTCCTCTTCCGTTGCGCCAACAGCGACTCTTGTCTCGTCTTTGGGGATGACAGATGCATGCGGGCCTCGAACCACGTGTCTCAAATCGAATGGCGCTTCGACCTGAAGATCGAGAGTCTGACCCTTGACAGGCCGAACGGCCGGCAGGCTCTCGGGCTCAACACCGTTCAGTTGACGCGACCATGCGCCTGCTGCCAGAACGACTACGTCTCCGCTGATCGACTCCCGACCGTCCATCTGGATCGCCGGAGCCTCGGCGTCGGGAACGATAGCAACGACCGGAGAATCTTCCTCGATGCGACCCCCATGTTCAAGAATTAGATGCTTTAGCGCGTCGAGAACACGTCGGTTGTCGACCTGATGATCCAGAGGTGAATGAACGGCTGCAGACAATCCTGGGGCCAGGAACGGTTCCAGTTCCAGTGCTTCGGCGCCAGACAGCCATCGAACGTCCAAGCCATGTTCAGTCTGAAAATCAAACTTTCTCCTGAGTGCCTCGGCGCTATCTCGATCATCCGCGACTGAAATGGATCCTTCCTCGCGGTAGTAAACCCCCTTCGAGCTCTCCTTCTCAAGCATCCTGGCATATGCTGGCCACCGGCGAAGACTCTCCGCCGACACCCGGTAAAACTCCATTTCTTCGAAACCCACCTCAGCATTGGCCGCCAACATGCCACCTGCCAACCAGGAGGCACCCCGGCCAACGCGATCTCGCTCTACGATGGTCACCTGGTGACCGGATCGAAGCAATTCCCAGCCAATCGACATTCCTATGATGCCGCCTCCTACAATGATGACTGATTTCTTCTCCATTCGAGTAGCGCTCGGCGATTCGATCCTATCTTGAAAATAATCGTGAATCCAAGCTAACGTAATGCATGGGCGCGAAATAGTTTCGAGATGCAGGAATGGGTCCATGAATCTCTCGTTTGATACGATTATTGCAGGATCCGGACTCGCGGGCGCCTCGGCGGCGTTCGTGCTGTCGGAGAATGAACGGGTCCTGGTTTTGGACGCCCGTCAGCCAGGATCCGGAGCGTCTGGAGTTCCTCTCGGCCTCGTCAGTCCGCTCATGGCGCGCAGAGCTCGGCCTGTGTGGCGAATGGAGGAAGCGGTCCGATCCTTCCATTACGTGCTGGAAGAGTCGAAGGCATCGAGTCGTTTTTCGGCTTGCGGCGTACGGAAACCAGCCAGAAGCAGTGAACAGGCGATTGAGTTTAAAGACGCGGCAATGAAATGGCCGCATCACGGGTCGTGGTTCGAACCCGAACCCGCGACCGAACGCTGGCCTCACCTATTCTCCAAGTACGGTGTCCTGGACGTCATGTCGGGCGGCATCGTACATATGCCCGACTATTGCCAGGCCCTCATTCGCGCGGCTCGCGAACGGGGTGCGGCTTCGAAGTCCGCTTGTTCGATCGAGGCTTGGGAAGACCGCGGAGACCACATTTCGGCCAAACTTTCGACGAACGAGGAATTGACGGCGAGGCGACTTCTGCTGTGCCTGGGCGAAGGGTATACAGAGTTCCCAGAGCTCCACGCCCTCCATCTTCACCCGATCAAGGGTCAATGGATCCGACTTACGTCTCCCGACGATCTGAAAAATTCGGTGGCCGTTTCATCTCGGTCCTTTCTGGCAATGGACGACGAAGGAATCGTCGTTGGAAGCAGCTATGAGCACGTGTACTCGGATCTTGAACCTACCGAAGCAGTGATCACAATGCTTCACAAAGAGGCATGCCTGTTGGTGCCTTCTCTTGAGGGGTCAACGGTCATCGACGCTGGAGCCGGCGTTCGGGTTACGGTTCCAGAAGTTCGACTCCCCATGCTGGGCCCACTCCCTGGAAGGAAGAATGTCTGGGTTTTTACGGGCCTGGGTGCCAAGGGTCTGTTAATGGCCCCCCTCCTGGCACGCGAACTACCAAAATTCTTCGCGAAACCCAGTGCGATTCCGAGGGAAATAAGCGTTAATCTACACTCATAAGGGCACCGGACAATTCGTGGGGAGTAAACTGTTTCTCCTAACGATTCGGGAAATCAGATATAGAGCATTTTAACTGGAGGGATCCCTCATGGCGGAAGTAATCGCATCTCGAACAGCTGAAATTCTTGGAGACGAAGCTGGTTATTTACTGGATCATACGTGCTCCACTATTTCGAAAGAAGACCTGCATCTACCGGGTTCCGACTTTGTGGATCGCGTGTTCATGGATACCGATCGTAACCCGCGTGTGCTAAGATCCTTGCAAACCCTCTATGGGAATGGAAGACTCGCCGGCTCGGGATATGTATCGATTCTTCCGGTAGATCAGGGCATTGAACACGCCGGCGGAGCGTCATTCGCACCGAATCCGATTTATTTTGATCCGGAGAATATTGTTCGACTTGCCATAGAAGGCGGGTGCAACGCGGTGGCTTCTACATACGGCGTCTTGGGAGCTGTCGCAAGAAAATATGCGCACAAGATTCCGTTCATTTTGAAGGTCAATCACAACGAACTGCTTACGCTTCCAAATACGTTTGAGCAAATCGTGTTCGCTCAGATAGAAGACGCGTGGAACATGGGATGCGTGGCGGTAGGTGCAACGATCTACTTCGGTTCGGACGATTCCGGTCGACAGATTGTCGAAGTTTCTGAAATGTTCTCTCAAGCGCACGAGCTCGGAATGGCAACCATACTCTGGTGCTACTTAAGAAACTCCGGGTTCAAAGTAGACGGAGTCAATCACGAATCCAGCGCGGATCTGACGGGACAAGCCAACCACTTGGGAGCAACGATTCAGGCTGACATCGTGAAACAGAAGCAGCCAGAACAAAATGGAGGCTATGCTGCGCTCAATTCAGGCAACGGATCGTATGGCAAGTACAGCGAGCTGATGTATACGGAACTGAGTTCGGACCATCCCATCGATCTTACCCGCTATCAAGTGGCGAATGGGTATATGGGGCGGGTCGGACTGATAAATTCGGGTGGCGCCTCGGGATCAAACGACCTGCAGCAAGCCGTCAAGACCGCCGTAATCAACAAGCGAGCTGGTGGTACGGGAATGATTTCCGGTCGCAAAGCGTTTCAGAAGCCAATGGGCGATGGGATTGAACTGCTGAATGCGATTCAAGACGTTTACCTGGACGAGAGTATTACGATCGCCTAGCGGTGGAACCTCCCGCAAAAACCGATCGATTGAAATAGGCTCGCCTCACGGTGGGCCTTTTTCATTTCTGGGTTTGTTTGTTGCGAGCGTCTCGGCCGATGATTCGGCGTGTGTTTTCGTGAGAGGTTCTGTAGATGACTTTACGGATGTTTTTGTCGTCCTTCAACGAAACCCATCGGGGTCAAGACAACGTATATTGTCAAAATCTGAACTATTTCACCGGAAATTGGAGCTTCACTCATGGCGGAAGACAAATCCACCCATATCGCCGCTGGTAACGACATCCAAGGAGACGCCGAGCAGTCGAGCAAACCCACATCGGACAGCACAGGAGATGGCGTGACTAATGGTACAGGGGGTGATGCAGTCCGTAATCCTGCAAAGGACTCTACCGACGAAACAACCGTTACGATGACGGTTCCCTCCCCGCTTGCTCCCAGCCTCCTGGATCAGTACACGGCGCATTATCCCGATTGGGCAAGGGATTTTGCCCGGAAGTATTTCACGAAGACACTTACCCAGTTCATTTTGTACGGAAACGTTAGGGATCTTATCCCTACGAAGGATGACGACGGCAATCTGATCTACATGTCGCTCAGAGGATTCCTGACCGAAGACCTCTTCGCCTCACGCGATCTGGTCATTTTCTACGACCGGTCTAGTGGAATTCACTTCGTCGACAAAGAATCGCAAAAGGATTTCAACCGAGCCCTCTCAGGATACGATACCATATTCGGGACGGATTTCGCCAAAAAACTCCCGAAGGATCCCGTTCGGGTCTTCTCGGTGTTGCAAAATTATTTCCGACTCCGTCTGGGCGAAGGCAAGCGAATCGCCTGCATCATCGACTACGCCGAAACGGTCATTCCGATGGCCGAGGCTTCCACCTACTCCTCCGAGGATCGAAATGCCCTCGTTTTCTTACAAAAATGGGCGCACGATCCGCTCTTCTTGGAGAGTGACTTTACGATCATTCTTGTTTCGGAGAACATAATGGAATTGAACCACCAGTTGGTTCAGAGCCCATTCACGGCCGAGATCCAGCTTCCCATTCCGAGCGAAAGTGATCGCAAAGCATTCGTCCACTGGTATTTGAAAGACCATGAGGATGCGTTCGAGAAGCACTCCGAAGTAAATCCTGAAATGCTCGCGTCCAATACGGCGGGTCTGGGATATATACCGATTCGCAGCATCCTGGCAGATGTACTTGAGAATCGAACCGAACTTACTTTTGAAGTGCTCTCTTCGATGAAAAAGGAGTTCATTGAGGCGGAAGCCCATGGGATGCTTGAATTCGTCGAATCAGATTGGAATCTGAACATGGTCGCAGGGCACACGGAGGCCAAGGCGCATTTGAAACATGCCGCCCAGGCACTTCGCAGCGGACATCCGGAAGTGCTCCCGATGGGATACTTGGTCAGCGGCCCTGTCGGATGTGGAAAAACGTTCATGGTCCAGTGCTTTGCCGGCGACATCGGAATCCCGATGGTGATGCTGAAGAATTTTCGATCGCAGTGGCAAGGCCAGACGGAAGCCAATCTGGAGAGAATTTTAACGCTTCTGGAGGCCATGACACCTGTTGCGGTAATGATTGACGAAGCCGATGCGGCTCTCGGCAATCGCGATTCTGGAGGAGACTCGGGCGTGTCGAAACGCGTGTTCGGACAAATTGCTGCATTCATGAGCAATCCTAAACATCGAGGCCGCGTGATCTTCTTCCTTGTAACGGCTCGTCCCGATTACATGCCTGTTGACCTCAAACGTCAGGGCCGTGCCGAAGAGCACATTGCTCTTTTCTATCCGTCGAATCGGAAAGAACGAGAAGAGCTGCTCCGGGTGATGCTCCGGCGCACGGATCTGAAATTGAAAATGGACGAAATGCCCGAGGCTCTACTGAATGGTGATCGGGTATTCAGTGGAGCGGACATGGAAGCGCTGTTAACGCGTGCGAAGTTCAGAGCTGCTGCCGATGGTCGAGCGAAAGGCAAGGTTTCCAAGCGCATCCTGCAAGAAGTAGTGGATGATTTCATGCCTCCGACATATCCCATGGAAATCGAGTTGCAAACACTCGTTGCCGTTCTCGAGTGTACGAGTCGCGCACTGCTTCCGGTTCAGTATAGAGAGATGGATCGTGAGACGATCGTGCGGAGAATTGAAGAGCTCAAGCAGTATGTCAAGTAGAAAGTAGAATAGAAAATCAGGTAGGTAATTAGCCAGAAAGTCGACCAGATAAAGAAATGGCGCGACCGATACGGTCGCGCCAAAATCTCCAGTGCTGAACCGAATAAAGTGAATCACTCGCGACTCGAAACCACCGGATGGACCTGTCTATTTCTTCTTTCTCCCCCCTGATCCTCCTCCTTTTAGCAGTTTTTCGTACACATCGTAGGAAATGAGTACCGCGTACGGTTCGTTGTTCTTCTGAATCAAAATTCCTCGATCGATCCCTTTTGCGTGTTCAACGAGCTCAGAAGTTTTCGAACGCAACTCGGTAATGGTGGCAACAGCTTCTATTCCTTTTGTGAAATACATGGTTAACTATTCTTATGGTATTCGGTGGGGTAATTTCGTGCTAGTATATAAAAGAATGCCTGTATAATACCAGAAATTTGTCATAATATTTCGAGTGGTTCGTCGCAGGACGATACCGATTGTATATTCGAGACATCGAATCCTGATCCACACAATATTCCATTTCAAACCACCCAGACACGCCCCCCATGGTCCTCTGTAAAGTAACGGGCACCGTCGTATCATCTCAAAAAGACGAAAGTTTTCGTAACGGGAAGCTCCTCATCGTTCATCCTGTCGACGTATTCGGAGAATTGGATGGGGTCAAGGATATGTTGGCTCTTGACCCTGGCTTCGGAGCCGGTCCGGATGATGTCGTGCTGGTAGCGCGTGAAGGTGCTGCAGTCCGTCAGCTGATGAATTGCGACAAGATCCCGGCAAACGTTGTAATACTTGGTGTAGTAGACGACTGGACCTATGAGGCGTAAGGATCCGGTCTGGATTGGATAATCAGGATACGCCTTGTATAAAACAGAAAACGCCGGATCATCCTTAGCTTGACGATCCGGCGTTGAAGACCTATTGGATTATCGTGTCTAGATGGACCTAGACGGCAGGTTCACAGAGTCCCCCACAAGGTGTCAGCGTTACTTCGATTACCTGATCACCGAAGTCTGGCTTCCAAGACAGTTACTCCAAAAGCAAGGCTTCGCCATTCATTTCAACCTTTTTCAATGTTATAACAGGCATAAATATCAACTTCCCACTTTCGCCGGCATCGACGAATGACTCCAAAACATCAAAATCTAAAGTGAGCGTAAGTACCTTCGAATCCGTCTCATTATAAAGCTCTACATCGTGCAAGAGAATCTTCACACCGCTTTGAAAACCGCTGGGAATCGTGAGCTCAGCTACTGAGTCGTCATCATAAGTAACATTGGCATCTTCTTCGACGAACAGCAGAAGGTGATTAAAAACGCCCTCGTTTAACGGAGTGTCGACTAGAACAGCTTCGGTGCCGTCTTGCAGCGTCAAAAGATCAAAATCCTGCTCTGTCTCGGAGAGTGTCTGGGTATCGCCGTCTGCTCCAACGATTTCGACTCGACTAATCGTTACGTCGGCCTTGGTAATTTGGGCTCGGGGCGCGTCAGTGAGTAATATTTTGATTCTGGGGCTCTGATCCGAGAAACTGTTGTCGTTGCTATCACAAGCACTGATAACAAGAGACACAGCGAGCGTTAAAACAACTACTAAAATACTAGTGATCTGTCTCATGGTCCTTCCCAATCTTGGTTCAAGGGTACAACACGGTTTGGATCGGCTATCCACGAACTAGAATTAATACTGCCGCCGATATTTTACCCGATTTCCTCTAGAACACCCGTCGAAATATCGACGCCCTGGCTGGGATTACCGGAGGGTATGGCAACAAAGAATCCTTTGTAAATCGGTCGATACGAAGACCGTAGGCACGGTGCTGGCGCTCGGAGGTTATTAATCTCCATCACGAATTAGAACAAGTCCCGAGGGCATAAATAGCCCGAGCTGAGGGTGCTCGATGGAAATGTTCGGATTTCGCCCACATTCGCCCTCAGCCGATGTCAGAGTCGCACGTCCTCTAGGTGTCACTAAGACTTCACCAGGTTTTCCGGGGCAAGCCTGGTCTCCAAAAAAGTGAATTGAAATCGCTCTTACATCACGCATCGAAGTATCCGTGAATGGAGTCGAATTAACTCCGTCGAACGCCTTCACTTCATTGAACGACTTCGAGTGGTAAACATCAGCGTCTTTTTCTTCTAAATCGAGTGAGACAAGCTGATCTTGACACCCCATGAAGAACGCGCATGACAAAAAGAATACAAGATTGAATCTCATTTTCAGTCCCGTCAACTTTTGAAATAGATTTACGGATGTGAGGGAAAGACCCTTGTCTACATTAACATACATACAAAAATTAAACACATAATCACAAATTTTTCCGCTCGAATCAGTCCACTTAAAGTCGACCGGTGATGGCGCTCCACACGGAATCGTACCCAAACTGCACGAATTACCTAGTTGTGAATTTCCTAGTTGTAGCAGTTTCCGCTGCAGGAATTGAACGAAACCTGGATGACCTGGTCGCTGAAATCGGGTTTCCAGCCGAAATCCTTCAGCTTTTTATAACCATTGGAATCTGTCTGCGTCCAGCCGTTACCACCATATGTTTCTTGGACGTTATCCCAATTCCCGCCGTAACCATTCGCCTTAATGTCCTCGTGCTGTTTGATCGAGAAACTCCGCAGATCCTCGAATGCAATGCGCCATTTTTGGTCGTCTACCGGATGGGCCTGGATCATGGAATACGGACCTTCCTGTAAATCTTCTAGATTATCAGTGTCTTCCTCCAGAGCATTGTGGACCCAGTCGTACCTGGAATCGAGATAAGCTTCTTCCCAGATCCCTTCTTCACTGCAATCCTTGTCAACCCCAATGAAGAAATTCACCCGTGTCTGAGGGGTCAGAACAATATTGTCAGGCGTAACGCGAAGCTCTTCTCCTTCGCGATTGTGGCCCGAATTCAGGATCATTTCTGGTGACATGATATAGTATTTTTCATCATCGCTCATAACCACCGGTCCTTCTGGAAGCGGATTCCCGCCGGCGTCAAATTTGTTCAGCGTCGGCATTCCCTGCCCTCTATTTGGGATAAAGCGCTGCAAGAAAATGGCCGAGCAATAACCAGCCATCGACTCGAGGAACTCCAGCGTGACTCTACTGGAATCCTTTACTACGAGTAGTTTCACGTGGTAATTCTCGTTGATCGTGTGCTCGGCATCACCGAACCAGCCAGTAGCACGGATTTTTATATTCTGACCATCGACACTGAAGCCTTGGGCCGAATAATGGCCGCCCTGGTAAACGCCTGTCAGTGCACCATCATAATTCGGGGCGCCCGATGAGGTGACACCATTGATATTGGCAATCGCCTTGGCCAGGTCGTCGCCGGCCGACTGTGCGAGTTTATTCGCAATGTTGTAGGCCGATCGGGCAATTTCTCTCGCGAGAAGTTCCTCCTCGTATCCAGTCTGACGTTTGGTCGACTCGAGGGCAGTTTGCTGCTGTTGAAAGGCCAATATTGAACCGGCCAGTATGGATCCGAAGACGATGATTAGTAATCCTTTTCCCATGACTTTTATCAGGCGTATTGTTGAGAGTATCTATAATCAGATTCTGCTAAAGGTCTTAGCATTTGCCAGCCGTATCACCATGACCCACGTGTTTTTCTAAAAACTTCTGACGGATCACTTTGCTACGCCACGATATCTTTCCATCTTCGATGCTCCTGTGACAGACCCAAACCCGTCGGTCCGGATCGGATTCCGCGACCTCATTTTCGTCATAGATGTCGGCGCCATTGTTATCGCCGCCGCCGTCTTCGGGAGGATTATTGTTTGGCGGATTCTGGCTAGGAGACGAATCCGGGTATTCCTCTTTTGTCCGGAATTCGGCCCGTTTGGTGTCGAACGAAAAGATCC
>SMVA01225249.1_pt1 | contig 12158 bp, 10 predicted proteins | sample 2456451 | NCBI WGS metagenome assembly SMVA01 (sample SAMN11095933, study PRJNA526329) | marine sediment metagenome | biome: Marine sediment; feature: Surficial sediment; material: Deep marine sediment; isolation source: Hadal surficial sediment | place: Pacific Ocean | collected 2014-05 | depth...
CCTTCGCCGTAGCTGACCTGAAACATAAAATTATCCTGCTCGCCCATACGTGGCAGCCCCGTCTTGCCGCTGACCGACAGGCCCCAGCCGGTCACCTTGTCCTGGATTGCCTCGGGGCAGTCGCAGGTTCCCTCGATCTGGCGCAACAACACGCTCGTCTTGACATGCCATCGCTCGAAGAACGTTCGGCGAATACTCGCGACGAGGTCCGGGATCTGGCTGATGGCCTCACCGCCGGTGATCTGCGGATCCGGATCCTCGACCGATACGATCAGGTTCAATTCCTTGCCGATCTGCGGGGCGAAACGAATCTGCGGCTGACGCACGTTGATGCGCCCGTTAATGCCTTCGAAGTCGATTTCCTCCGGGCTCGCGGCCGAATCCATGAATGTCGTCCAGGTCTTGCCGACCAGTATGTCCTGAAACTGGCCGTAGGCATGACGCAGGCGGAAGGTGTCGCCTTCTTCGGCAAAATCGCCCTCGATGAAGGCGCGCAGCGGGCCGAATTGCGTCGTCTCGCGCAGGTCGAAGTTCAGCCGGGACTGGCTGACCGTCAATGCCGCCTGGGCCGCGCCACCCTCGTTCGGCACAGGGATCGTGCCGACGATGAAGCGGTCCTTGCTGCCGATCGGGTCGAAGCTCTCGACGATATTCATCTTGACGAAGCCGCCGATGCGCAGCGCGGCCGACGTACCCGGGAGCAAGATCGAGCCCGGGAAGGAATCGACATCATACTGACTCGAGTCCGCTTCCTCGCTGGCCTTGATCGAGCCCTCGAGCGTTTCCATCCGCGCACGCATTTCCTTTTGCTCATCGGTCATCGCGGCACTCTCGGCATCGGCCATCTGGTCGACCTGTTGCTGCAGGGACTGCGTCGCCTGGCGCTGGGTGTCGATCTGCTCCGTCTGCGACTCTAGCTGCTGTGCCTGCTGCTCGATCTGCCGGTCGCGGGCCTGGATCTCGCCGGCCTGCCCGGCCTGCAGCGTTACGATCAATGCGGCCTGCGCCGTGATCTGCGCTTTCTGGTCATCGAGTTGCGCCTGCTGCTGCTTCAGCATCTCCATCAGGTCGTCGAGGCTGACCTTCGAGGTGTCGGCGGCCTTCGGCGCGTCGGCAGCCTTCGGTGCGTCGGGAGTCTCGGGCGCTTCGGCAGCCTTTGGCGCGTCGGCGGCCTTCGGCTCGTTGGGCGCGGCGGGTGCGGCGGATGGTTCGTTGTCGGCCTCAGCCGTTTGCGCTATAGACATGCCGGGTACGCACAGGCCGGCATACAGCAAAACCATGATTCTGATCGGGTGCATCGTTGTTCCAGTAGTCATCGCGGGACTCCCCCAGCGGTCCTCGGTTCGTCGTCTTGCGGGCTAAATCGTATCCGGTTCGGGAATCTGGCGCAGCCGCAGGCCGAGCCACAGCATCCACAGCGGCAATAACTGGATATAGGCAAAGCCGGCCGGAGGGAAAATCAGGCTCATGATGCCGGGCAGGACGTTGACCCAACCATACACCCGAAAGCCCTTCGAGAAGCCTGCCGTGTGATTCCCGCACCAGGCGACCAGGCCTGCGAAGCAGCCGAGGCCGAGGATGGCCAGGATGTTCACCATGCCGCGAAATATCGTGACCATTAACAGGATGTCGGTGTTGTAAGGCTCATTCATCGCCCGCAGCAGGCCGCCATACACGGTACCGGGGATATCCGAAATCCCGGTCATCAGGAAGCCGAGACCGGAGAACAGCGCGGCCAGGAACACGAGCTTTGCGGCGATCGGCGTCGCCTTGCGGAACAGGGCGCTCATATAAAGGCCGAGGATCATCATGGAGAAGCCGACGACGATATGCGTGATACCGCTCGACGTGAACGAGAACGACCAGAGCGCGTTCTCGATTTTGGCCATGTCGGCATAGTCTTTGGTCGGGTCCACGAAGCCGAGCGTGTACGGTTCGAGGTACAGCGCGTTCAGGTTGTGAATCAGCATCCCGGCCACAATCAGGAACGCGGCGATGCTCGCCGCTTTTTTCAGTTGGCTCATGTTTTCCCCCTCGATGTCAGTCGCCGTCGGTACCCTGGTTACCCGGCTCGTGTTTATCGCTACCAGGCCCGGAAGCGACCGGTATCCAAGTGCACGAAATCGGACTCCGGATAATACCCGACGCCGCCGCGTTGCATCGCTAGCGCGGCCTCGCGTAACGTCTTTGTGCGAACGTCGGTCAGCCGGACGTCGATCGCGCGCCCTCGCATGTGCAGGCTCCGCTTCGCAACGCCCGAAGATTTTTCACGCAGCAGATCGTTGGTCTGCGGCGAGCGATAGCCGGAGATGATCTGAAACTCGCCGGTCGAACCGATGGCCGCCTGCAGATCGAAAAGCTGGTCCAGCAGTTGCGGGTCGATCGGATGAGCCTCCTGCGTGCGGAAGTCCCTGAGGAACCGATCGATCCGCGCGAGCTCGTCCGGCAGGTAGTCATCCCCTTCCCGGTAGACGACATCCAGTGCCTCGCGCGTATGCGTGTGGTAAAAACTGAGCCGGCGTGATGTTCCGGATGCGCTGTACCCGAGCGCGGGTAAAGCCAGCGCGGGTAAAGCAAGGCCGACGGTCAGCAGTCGACGGCGTGTGGTGCGATGTGGGTCCATGTCAGCGGAGGGCCTCGTTCGATACGAGGCTAAAGTTTGTCAGACGTAGCGCTTTTCGACAATGCTTGCCCCCCATGATTTGTGCCGGTTGGCCGAGGGCTGCGCCAGTTCCCAAGCGTATGCGAAGTATTTTCAAGCGCTTACGCAGGGCGTGCGCGGCAGAGCCGCCGGCGTGTGTTGAGCCACGACGCGGTCCAGCCGGCGTACGTCACAGAAACGCCACCAATCGGCTGATATCGGCAATATGTTGTTGCTTTCTATACGCTTGAGTGCCATTGTTCAAGGAATTACCCATTGTGCGGGCCCGGGGGCGATCTTTTTACGGGTTTGATCGTTCGCCTGGGCGGGTATGGCAGGAAGTTGTCCGGTCGTTGACGGGAAGTTGTCCGGGGCGGGGTCTCCGGCTCAGATCTGCGCCCGGAATCAAAGGAGGAATCAACGATGAAATCTGCAGTTATTCGCCTGGGAGCGTTCGCGTGTCTTCTGGGTTTCGGAATTGCGGCTCAGGCCCAGTCGACCGTCTCGTATACCAACATCGATCTTACCTATGTCGGTGCTGACATCGATGTCGGGTCCGGGGTCGATGACGTCGATGCCGACGGCGTGAAGCTGGCAGGTTCGTTGAACCTCCAGAAATACATTCATATTCTCGGCAGCTATGAGCGGCTGAGTCCCGACGACATTGTCATCGACGACGGGGTCAACCCGCCGACCGTTATTCCGACCGACGACCTCGATAGCTACAGTATCGGATTCGGCTTTCACACGCCCGTGATGGGTCGTGCCGAGCGCCAGTATCGCAGTGGTCTGATTGACCGTTACAGCCTGTTTTTCGACGCGCAGTATCTCGGGATTGATTCGGGCAGCACCGGTGGCAGCGACCCGAACGGCTATTCACTGGATGTCGGCTTCCGTGCCGTCAACTCCACGCGCCTGGAGACATTGTTAGCGGTCGGTTACGAGAAGTTTGAAGAGAATGACGGCGAACTGACGCTGGAAGGCCGTATCTTCTTTCGCGTCTTCGAAAAGCTGCAGATCCAGGCTGGCCTCGACTGGAATGACAATACGTCTCGCTGGTTCATCGGCTTGCGTTATAACTTTCCGAAAGCCACGATCTTCCGCTAGACACTGACCGGAATCATGGGCGCCGGTTCGTTGCCGCGAGCGACGAACCGGCGCTTTTGCGTTCGGCCATTCAGATTAGCCCGACACCCCGACGCGGTTATGTGCGAGGCGTCGACCGAACCGCGAGCATGACGTGACGGCACACGCCGGGGCTGCCATCTGGTATAAGAGTACCGGCAGGCTGCAGATGGCGGAGGTTGCATGATCGGGCATTTCTTCAAGGGGATCGGCCTTGCGATCGCCGCCGCGTTGGTCTTTGGGTTTATCCCCGCCATGTTTGGCACTTACGGTCTCTACTGGCAGCGCTGGACCACGTCGCTGCTGACCAACCCCGTCGAGCCGCCGTTCGACTGGTATCAGCCGCTCGAGGCCGTTGTCGGAAACTTCCAGGGGCCGGTGCCATCGGTCCGTCCCGGCGCGCATCCGTTCCCCGAGGATGCGCTCACGGCAGCCGCGGAATATGCCGCGCAACACGGCAGCGATGCACTGCTGGTGGCGTGGCGCGGCCGTCTGGTTCATGAGCAATACTGGAACGGGCGGGCGCCGGAGAGTCTGTTCGCGGCGCATTCGATGACGAAGGTGTTCCCGGCCCTCATGATTGGCCTTGCGATCGCCGACGGCTACATCGAATCGCCCGATGTGTCTGCATCGGTATTCCTGCCGGAATGGAACGATGATGAACATCGCGGCATCACGATCCGCCACCTGCTCAACATGTCCAGCGGCGTGCAGGAGACGTATGACTTCAAGCCGCGCTCGATGCGGATGCAGCGAATCATGGGGCTCGACATCGTGCCGGCCAACCTGGCCGTCGAGATTCGGCATCCCCCGGGCACGGTCTTCGCGCATTTCAATCCCAACTCTGCTCTGCTCGGGATCATCGTCGAGCGAGCGACCGGGCGACGCGTCGCCGACTACCTGTCCGAGAAGCTTTGGCGCCCGCTCGGCGCGCATGATGCATTTCTGTTCGTCGACCGGCCAGGCGGGACCGCGCATACCGATTGCTGCAGCTGGTCCGCCATCCAGGACTGGATTCGCGTCGGCGAGCTGCTCAGGAACCGGGGTGTCTTCGACGGTCGCCAGGTGATCCCGGCCGGGTGGGTCGACGAGATGATTCGCCCGTCCGGCGCCAACCGGAATTTCGGTATGCAGTTATGGCTTGGCACCGAATGGGAAGAATACCGGCGCTATGATCCCGAACTGGAGACGTACGCGAACTGGCATTCCGAGCCGTTCGCGGCCGACGACGTGTTTTTTCTCGATGGGCTCGGCAAGCGGCGGCTGTATATCGTTCCGTCCTATGAGCTGGTCATCTTGCGAACGGGGCCGAACGATTCCGAGTGGGATGATTCTCGCTTGCCTAATATATTGATCAGGGCTTTGCAGGGGAACGATTCCGAATGATTATCCGATCTATGCTGGTCGCGCTGTGCCTCGCAGGCTTAAGCGCATGTGGTGCCCCGCCGATTCCGGGTGTCGAGGTCGATGGGGAACGCCTCGCGGTCGTCGACCTGCATCTGCATACGGGCACCTGGGAAGGGACGCCGCCCGGCTTCCGGGAGCGGCTCGGCGAGCGCGTGCCGAACGGGTTCAAGTGGACCCTGACAATCCTGACGGATCTCTGGCTCAGCGCGGACCATATTCTCGGGGAACTCGACGATGCAGGCATCTCGGCCGCCGGTGTTTTCGCGATCTATAGCCCGCATACGACCGGTATAGCGACCAATGAATTCGTAGCCGATGTCGTTGCGGCCGATCCTGCCCGGCTCTACGGTTTCGCGAGCATTCGCGTCGACCAGTGGAACCTCGACAGCGAGGTGCAGCTCGCGGCGTTCGAAGCTGCGCTGACGGATCTGCCGCACATGATCGGCGTCAAGGTCGCGCACGCACATCAGCAGTTCCGGTTCGACGATGCGCGTTTCTATCGAATCTACGAGATCGCGGGCCGGCTGTCGAAGCCGATCTACCTGCACACGGCGACGAGCCCGAACCCGGGCACCCGACTCGAGCCGCCGTACACGGATCCGTATTACCTCGAAGAGGCGATCGTTCGTTATCCGAAAACGATTTTCATTCTCGGCCACTCCGGTTGGGACACCGCGCGCAGGAAGCTGACCTATGTCGATGCCTGTATCGACCTGGCCCAGCGTTACGACAATGTCTACATGGAGCCGGGCGCTCTCGGTGCGGAACGCGCGGCCGAAGTTCTGCCGGACTTCGTCCGGCGGATCAAGGCGGGCAATGTCACTCACAAGCTGATCTACGGATCGGACGGGCCCCAGTACCCCGGCTACATCTCGAGGCATCTCGAGAATTTCGTGGCCGCCATGAAGGATGCAGATTACACGGCTGATGAGATGCGCATGATTTTGGCTGATAACTTCAGCCGTGTATTCGGCCTGCCTGAAATTGAGCTCTGATCGGTGATGGATGCAATGACGACAGTGAAACGAACGGCTACTTTTGTTGCCACCGCATGCGTGGCCGGCGTGCTGGGCGGTTGCGGTACGCCGGAGGTCCCGCTGACCCCGGTCCTGATCAGCGGTACGATCAACGTGCCCGAGGGCATGCAAAGCGACGGCAAGGTCACCGTCAATCTGTATCATGCGTGGGCGCTCAGCGGCAATCTGCGCCATCCGATCGAGGAGATCGAGAGCTTCGAGACGGCGATTGGCGCCTACCGTCACGAGTTTGGTTACCCGTCGGATCGGGGCGAGGGCCTGCTGATATACGCGTGGCTGGACGTCGATGGCGATGGCGCCCTGTGCAGCCCGACGGTGCGCATCGATCGGGCCGGCCTGACCGAGGTCCAGGGTTTCCCGGCGGCCGAGGTCACGGCAGATATTGACCTGACCGTACCGTGCGCGGCGCCGAACTGGTTCTACCCGCCCGTGCCGGCGGAGTAGATCCCGCTACGCAGGCGCCGCTGACTGGAACAGTCGTTTCAGTACTGCGGAACCGAAGGATCGATTTCCTCGGACCAGGCCTTGATGCCGCCGCGCAGGTTGTGCAGGTTGGTATGACCACGGTGGCGCAATGCATCGGCCAGCGCCTGGCTGCGACCACCCATGTGACAATGCATGATGATCTCGCGATCCTTCGGCAACGATTCGACCAGCTGCATGGCTTCCTCGTTCCACGGTCGTGAGCCTGCGATCGACGCCTTGGCGCGCTCATCGTCGGCGCGAACGTCGATCAGGATGACATCCGCGCCCTCGTCGAGTCTTTCCTTGAGTGCCTGCACCGTCATCTGATTCACCGGCGGCGGCGCATTCGGGTTATCGAACGCAAAGCGCGTGCCGGTTAGCTCTTCCTCGAGGGTCAGGTTCAGGCCGTCCGCCCGGGAAGCCGTCCAGGGATCCATGTGCAGCTCGATGTCGCCGATCTGAATCTGCACGGCGCCGCTGCGCGTCGGTTCGAGGCTGATCTTGTGCGTCCAGTCGGCGCCGATCTGCAGGTGCAGCGATGCACTCGAATTCGACTCCGTCGCGTTCCGCATGGCTTCGATGCCGGCCTCGTTGATGGTAATCGTCGGCGTCGTGATCTCAGGAGTCTGGACACCGAGTGCCTCGCCGAGATCACCGCTCTTCATCATGTCCTGGATGATGTCGCAGCCGCCGATCAGTTCGCCATCGACATACAGCTGGGGAACCGTCGGCCAGTTGCCGTATTCCTTGATGCCGTCCCGAATGCTCGGGTGTTCGAGGACATCCACGGTCATGTAGTCGGGCAACATCATGTTCAGGGTCGATACGGTGGTGGCCGAGAAGCCGCATTGCGGTTGAGCGGGCGTGCCCTTCATGAACAGTACGACTTTGTTTTCGGCGAGCAGGCCGTCGATGATTTCGCGCGTTTCGCTGTTTAGCGCCATTGTCGATCCCTCATTGGTTATGGCGACTCGTGTCGACCCGCCGACATCGGCCGGACCCGACATAGCCAATAATGATAGCCGCATTGCCGGTCGCCCGTGCGGATATCTCAAATCGGATTAGAGTGGCTACCGTTGCCAGTGGCCGCGTCATTCGCCCGCCGGCGACGAACTCGAGGAGCCGGGTATTCGCTTTCCGCCGCAGCTCAGACCGAGAACGAGGAGCCGCAGCCGCAGGTCGTCGCCGCATTCGGGTTGCGAATGACGAACCGGGAACCCTCGAGATCTTCCTTGTAGTCGATCTCGGCATCGATCAGGTACTGGATGCTCATCGGGTCGACCAGCAGCGTGACGCCCTGGTTCTCGAATTGTCGGTCGCCGTCCTGAATCTCCTCATCGAAGGTGAAGCCGTACTGAAAACCGGAACAGCCGCCACCGCTGATGAAGACACGCAACATCAGGTCATCGTTCTCTTCCAGTGCGATCAGGTCGCCGACTTTCAGGGCGGCGGCGTCGGTAAACGTCAGCGACGGCCCCGTGGGTATGCTTGTCATCGTATCCATAGGCGCTACGCTACCGAGTCGGACCATGCTTTGTCAATCCGGGTGGGTATTTTCTGCGAATTGGCCCGGGGTCCGGGGCCGGGTTTCTTGACATATTCACGTGCTGCGGTACGGTCGCAGCCCGATGAATGATTCGAACACCCAGACCTCCGGCGTGCTTGCGGCCTACGGGCTTGCAGGCGCACGGGTCGAACCGCTCGGAAATGGCCTGATCAACGAGACGTGGCTGGTCGAGTCGCCCGCTGCCGAGCGGTATGTACTGCAGCGTGTCAACGACATGTTCCCGGCGGCGGTCAATGCGGACATCGATGCGCTGACCCGCCACCTTGCGGCGAGCGGGGTGCAGACCTGTCGGCTCGTCCCTGCGCAGGATAGCGCTCTGTGTGTCCCGTTCGACGGGCAGATCTGGCGACTGCTGACGTACATCGACGGCGTCAGCCACGACTCGCTGCCAACCGTCGGGCACGCGCGTTCGGCAGGCGCCTTACTGGCTCGCTTTCATCGCTCGGTCGACACCCTGACACACGCGTTTGCGACCGAGCGGCCGGGCATCCACGACACGTCCCGGCACCTTGAATTCCTGCGCGAGACGCTGGCTCGTCGCGCTGACCATCCGGAATACGCGAAGATCGCGGCGCTGGGGAACGAGATACTCGGCGCGGCCGATTCGCTGCCGGTATTGCCGCCGACGCCGGATCGCATCGTGCACGGTGACCCGAAAATCAACAATATCCTGTTCGCACGGGATTCCGACGCGGCACTGTGCCTGATCGATCTCGATACGATCACGCGCATGCCGTTACCACTGGAGCTCGGCGATGCCATGCGTTCCTGGTGTAATCCGGCCAGTGAGGACGACCAGTACGGTGAGTTCTCGACCGCGTTGTTCGAGAGCGCGATCGGGGGGTACGCGGACGTCGCGCGCGGCTGGATCACGGGGGCCGAGTCATCGGCCATTGTGGCCGCGACTCATTCGATACTCATCGAACTGGGCGCGCGTTTCTGTGCCGACGCGCTGAACGAATCCTACTTCGGCTGGAACCCGGCGCGCTTCGCGAGCCGCTCGGAGCACAACCAGGTGCGGGCGGCCGGTCAGTTGACCGTGGCCCGATCGCTGGTCGCGCAGCGGGACCGGCTCGACGCGGCGGTGGTCGCGGCGTTCGGCGCCCGCTAGTCCGACCAGCTCGCGGCTTCGTCGATGGCCTTGCGATAATACGCGAGGTTGACCCACATGAATCCGAGCGCGGCGCAGCCCGCGACCGCCGAGACGACTGCCAGTGTGTAACGCAATGCCGCCTCATAGCCGAAGACGTAGTCGGTGATGGCGCCGACGGCGGCGCCGCCGACGGACAGCCCGAGAATGCTGATGACAAAGTAATACAGCGCAGTCGTCTGGCCGCGCAGCTGGTTCGGCGTGATCATCATCAGTGCGGCGACACCGGTGGCGGTGACGCCTGCCGCCCCCAGGCTGGACGGCACGAGCATGGCGACGGCGAGTTCCGGGGTGGGCATGAGCGGCACGAGCACCGAGCTCGGAACAAAAATCAGCGCGAAGCAGAGGCATGCGCGCATGTGACTGTCCCGATAGCCACGCCGATAGAGGTGGTCGGCGAACCAGCCACCGGCGTTGACGCCGATTGGCCCTGTGATCAGGGCCACGAGACCGTACGTCAGGCTGATCTGCTGTATGTCCCAGCCCCAGGTGCGGATGAACATCGTGGGTATCCAGAACAGGAACGCGTAGCCGATGCATGTGACGACGGACATCCCGAGGAAATGGCTGCCGTATACCTGCCACCGGTCGCGCAGGTACCGGATCGTGTTACGTATCGACACTTCTTCGGTCCTACCTCCGTCGGCCATCACGCGCAGTTTGTCGCGACGCTCCGGTTCCCGCACCGTGGCCATTAGCGCCGCGATGGCGAGACCGGGCAGCCCGACGACCAAAAAGACGGTTTGCCACGCGTAGATTTCCCCGACGATGGGCAATGTGGTGGGCGGTGCGTCGACGATGGCGGCGATGATCCAGCCGCCGCCGATCATCGCGATGCCGGCGCCGAGCGACACGCCCATGTTGTAGAAGCTGATGGCGCGCCCGCGGCGTTCGCGCGGAAAGTAGTCGCTGATCAGCGACAATGCACTCGGGCCGAGTGCCGCCTCGCCGACGCCCACGCCGACCCGCGCGAGGAACAGCTGAGCAAAATTCCGCGACAGGCCGCAGGCGGCCGTCATGAAGCACCAGATGGTGATGCCGGCGGCGATTATGCCGCGTCGGCTGAATCGATCGGCCAGCCAGCCGAGCGGGATGCCGAGGATCGTGTAGAACAGCGCGAACGCGGAACCCATGATCAGGCCCATCTGTGTATCTGTCAGGCCGAGGTCTCTGCGAATCGGTTCGACGAGCAGTGCGAGGATCTGCCGGTCCACGAACGATACGACGTAGGCGGCCGTCAGGACGACCACGACGTACCATGCGTAGGCGCTGGAGGGATAGTCTTGTCGGGGTGGGTTGCTTGCTGGTGTCATGGCATAGGATGAATCAATGGCAATTCGTGCAGCTCTCGATCTGTACGAGTCGGTGTTCCGTGGTCGTCGCAGGATAGGTGGGCCACCCGTGTGCGTGGCAGCGCGTACAGGTGTATTTCCGCTCCAGCACCACGGAATGTGAACGTTCGAAATGCCAGTAGCCGCCGCGGTCGGCCGCCAGCAGCGCCTCGAGCTGCTCGGGGGTCAACAGCGTCGCGGCCCCGGTCGAGTCATCCGTCGGCGTCACCGCCACCGGATCGTCGACGCTCAAGGTCGCGCGGGTGACCGTGTTCGTGGTCTGTGCGTAGGCCGCCGCGGAGGCGCCGGCGATTCGGCCGGTCAGTACCGATGGTGCAAGAAAGGTGCCCGAGCCACCGTGGCTGCCATTAATGCCGGCAACGCCGGTCAGTTCGCCGGCCGCGAACAGTCCGTCAATTGCCTGACCGGTGTCGTCGAGCACGCGCCCCTGCAGATCGATCGTCAGCCCGCCGAGGCTCTTGCGGGTCATCGGAAACAACTGCATGGCGAAATAGGGCGGCTTCGTCAGCGCCATGCCTGCGTTCCCGGGGAACCGCTGGAAGTCCTCGTCCAGTCCCGCCGCAACGAATTCGTTATACCGATCGACCGTGGCCTGCAACGCATCTGCCGGCAGACCGGCCGCGGACGCGAGTTCGGTGATTGTTCCGGCGCTGCGTGTCGTGCCCGGGTCGCCGAGAATCTCGTCGGCAATGGTCTTCGGGTTCAGCCATGGCGCGCCGCGCAAACGCAGCTTGCGGCGGCCCTGTGCATCGAAGATCAGCCAGTGCGTCTGGGGCGCCAGTGCCAGGCCGGCAGCTCCAGTCTGCTTCGAGTCCGCCGCTTCGTTGACGAAGCGGCGGCCGCCCGCATCGACCCAGAGCGCCGCGGGATTCTCGACATGCAGGCCGCGCGTCGGGTCCCGCGGATTTGGCAGGCCGTTGATGAACGTGACCTGGTCATCCATCCGGTTCAGCGCGACGCCATACGCCTGGCCGATCGCAATTCCGTCGCCGGTCGCGTTGTGGCCGGCGCCGATCAACAGCCGTTCCGGAGCGGCCAGATCCGCGGGCCAGTTCGCCCGGACGAACTCGAGGTTGCTCTGAAAGCCGCCCGTCGCGAGTATGACGGACGGTGCGAGCAGGACGTCATATGCCCCGGTGCGCGTGTTCCGGTGTCTGACGCCGATGGCCCCGTCGGTATCGATCAGCTCGTCGACGCGTGCATTCATGACGAAGCGGAGGTTCCTGCGCCCATAAGCTTCGCGCAACATCGGCACGATGACGTTGACCGCCCTCCCGCCCGCGAAATGAAAGCGCGGCACGGTGGCTTCCGGGGTGTCGAGCAGGATGTTGAATTTGACGCCAAATGCGGTCAGCCAGTCATGAATGTCTGCACGCGAGCGGTCGGCGAATAATCGCACCCAGGCCGGATCGGC
>SMVA01024407.1_pt1 | contig 12157 bp, 8 predicted proteins | sample 2456451 | NCBI WGS metagenome assembly SMVA01 (sample SAMN11095933, study PRJNA526329) | marine sediment metagenome | biome: Marine sediment; feature: Surficial sediment; material: Deep marine sediment; isolation source: Hadal surficial sediment | place: Pacific Ocean | collected 2014-05 | depth 0-1...
AGTAGATGCCGGTGATCCAGCCGGCGTCGGCGTAGCTCAGCGTCCATTCGGCCTGCATGGTCGGCAGCAGCGCCGAAAAAGACGCGATGCCCAGCATGCCGAACACCTCGGCGGCGCACATGACGAGCAGCAGGTTGCGGTCGGAAAGGTGTCCCCTCGGGGTGGTGGCCAATGTTCGCGCTGAATTAAATGTGGATCGACCGGGCGGCGACGGCGAGCGCCGCTTCGCGCACCGCCTCCGACAGCGTCGGGTGGGCGTGGCAGGTCCGCGCGATGTCCTCGGCCGAGGCGCCGAACTCCATCGCCAGCACCGCCTCGGCGATCATCTCGCCGGCATCCGGCCCGATCATATGGACGCCGAGCACGCGGTCGGTCGCGGCGTCGGCGAGCAGCTTGACGAAGCCGTCGGTCTGCGCGTTGGTGCGGCCCCGGCTGTTGGCCATGAACGGGAACTTGCCGACCTTGTAGTCGACGCCGGCGGCCTTGAGCTCTTCCTCGGTCTTGCCGACCGTGGCGACCTCGGGCCAGGTGTAGACGACGCCCGGAATGGCGTCGTAGTTCACGTGGCCCGACTGGCCGGCGATGATTTCGACGCAGGCCATGCCCTCGTCCTCGGCCTTGTGCGCCAGCATCGGCCCGGCGACGACGTCGCCGATCGCGTGGATGCCGTCGACGTTGGTGCGGAAGTGGCTGTCGATCATCACCCGGCCCGCCTCGTCGAGCACGACGCCAACGGCCTTGAGGCCGAGGCCGTCGGTGAAGGCGCGTCGGCCGATCGAGAGCAGCACGACGTCGGCCTTGATCGTCTCGGCCTCGCCGCCCGCGGCCGGCTCGACGGTCAACGTGACGTCCTTGGCGCCGACCTTGGCGCCGGTCACCTTGGTCTTGAGCCGGAACACCATGCCCTGCCTGGCGAGGATGCGCTGGAAATGCTTGGAGACCTCGCCGTCCATGCCCGGCGTGATGCGGTCGAGAAACTCGACCACGGTGACTTTCGCGCCCAACCGGCGCCACACCGAGCCGAGCTCGAGCCCGATATAGCCGCCGCCGATGACGACCATGTGCTTGGGCACCTTAGGCAACGTCAGCGCGCCGGCCGACGACACGATGCGCTTCTCGTCGACGGCCACGCCCTTGAGCGGCATCGGCTCGGAGCCGGTCGCGACGATGATGTTGGCCGCGCCAAGCACCCGCTCGCCGCCGTCGGCGAGCGCGACCGTGACCTCGCGCTTGCCGGTTACGCGGCCGGCGCCTTCGACGTATTCGACCTTGTTCTTCTTCAACAGATGCGCGATGCCCTTGGTCAGGTCGCCGACGACGCCCTCCTTGCGCTTCATCATCGCGGCCAAGTCGAGCTTGACGCCCGAGACCTTGACGCCATGGGCGCCGAGGTGGTGGCCGGCCATCTCGAACAGCTCGGAATCGTGCAGCAGCGCCTTGGACGGGATGCAGCCGACGTTGAGGCAGGTACCGCCGAGCGTGCCGCGGCGCTCGACGCAGGCGGTCGAAAGCCCGAGCTGCGCGGCGCGGATCGCGGCGACGTAGCCGCCCGGTCCGCCGCCGATGATCACCACGTCGAAGCTGTCGTTCGCCATATCCCGCCCCCTGTCGCCGCGCGTTCGACGCCGCAGCGTGTTTTATTCGACTCAGACGTCGAGCAGCAGCCGCTCGGGGTCCTCGATGCACTCCTTGACGCGCACCAGGAAGGTCACCGCCTCGCGACCGTCGATCATGCGGTGATCGTAGCTCAGCGCCAGATACATCATCGGCCGGGCCTCGATATTGCCGTCGACCACCATCGGCCGCTGCTGGATCTTGTGCATGCCTAAGATGGCCGACTGCGGCGGATTGAGGATCGGCGTCGACAGCAGCGAGCCGTAGACGCCGCCGTTCGAGATGGTGAAGGTGCCGCCGATCAGGTCCTCGAGCGCGAGTTTGCCGTCGCGCGCCTTGACCGCGAGCTGGTGGATCGACTTCTCGACCTGGGCGAAGCTCATCCGGTCGGCGTCGCGCAGCACCGGCACGACGAGGCCCCGGGGCGAGCCGACGGCGACGCCGATGTTGTAGTAGTTCTTGTAGACCATGTCGGTGCCGTCGATCTCGGCGTTGACCGCCGGAATCTCCTTCAGCCCGACGATCGCCGCGGTGACGAAGAACGACATGTAGCCGAGGCGTACGCCGTGCTTCTTCTCGAAGGCGTCGCGATAGGTCTTGCGCAGCGCCATCGCCGCCGACATGTCGACTTCGTTGAAGGTGGTCAGCAGCGCCGCGGTGTTCTGCGCCTCCTTGAGCCGCTCGGCGACGCGCTGGCGCAGCCGCGTCATGCGCACGCGCTCCTCGCGGTCGGCGTCTGGGCGCGGTCCCGACGGCGCCGGCGCCGGCTTGGCCGCCGGGGCGGCTTCAGGCACCGGCACGGACGCCGGCGCCGCGGCCGCCGCGCCTTCCAGCGCCTTCAGCACGTCGCCCTTGGTCAGCCGGCCGTCCTTGCCGGTACCCGCGATCGCCGTGGCGTCGAGGTCGTTCTCGTCGATCAGCTTGCGGACCGCCGGCGACAGCGGCATCTCGGCGGCCGGCGCCGCGGGCTCGGGCTCAGGCTCGGGCTCGGTTTCGGCGGCGGGCGCCGCGGCTTCACCGGCGGCGCCCTCGTCGATTAAACCCAGGATCGCGCCGACTTCGACGTTCTCGTCCTCGGCGACGAGGATTTCGGCGAGCCGGCCGGCGGCCGGCGCCGGCACCTCCATGGTGACCTTGTCGGTCTCGAGTTCGAGCAACGTCTCGTCGGCGGCGACGGCGTCGCCCGGCGCCTTGAACCATTTGGCGACCGTCGCCTCGGTGACCGACTCGCCCAGCGTGGGCACTCTGATTTCAACGCTCATTGTCGCCTCGACCCTCCCGGTGCCGGCTCAGATGGTAAGCGCGTCGCCGACCAACGCCGCTTGTTCGGCCAGATGGACCCGATGCTGCCCGGTCGCCGGCGAGGCCGCCTCGACGCGACCGACGTAGCGCGGCCGCTTGCACGCGCTGCCGAGCTTCAACAGCATCGCTTCGATCTTCGGCGCGACGAAGGTCCAGGCGCCCATGTTCTGCGGCTCTTCCTGGCACCACACCACGTCGGCCCGCGGGAAGCGGGCGAGTTCGGCCTCGAGCGCCTTCTCGGGGAACGGCGCGAGTTGCTCGAGCCGCAGCATGGTGACGTCCTTCAGCTCGCGCGCGTCGCGCTCGGCCTCGAGGTCGTAGAACACCTTGCCGCTGCACAGCACGACGCGCCTGATCTCGTCGTCGGGCGCCGGCATCTCGTTTTCATACATGACGCGATGGAACGCGGTGCCCGGGCCGAAGTCGGCGAGACGCGAAACGCAGCGCTTGTGGCGCAGCAGCGATTTTGGCGTCATCACGACCAGCGGTTTGCGGAACTTGCGCCGGAGCTGGCGGCGCAGCACATGGTAGTAGTTGGCCGGCGTCGTGCAGTTGACGACCTGCATGTTGTCCTCGGCGCACATCTGCAGAAAGCGTTCGAGCCGGGCAGACGAATGCTCGGGCCCCTGCCCCTCGTAGCCGTGCGGCAGCAACATGACCAGGCCGCACATGCGCAGCCATTTCGATTCACCGGGCGCGATGAACTGATCGATGATGACTTGCGCGCCGTTGGCGAAATCGCCGAACTGCGCCTCCCACAACACCAGCGTCTCGGGGTCGGCGAGCGAATAGCCGTATTCGTAGCCGAGCACGGCGGCCTCGGACAGCATGCTGTCGACGACCTCGTAGGTCGCCTGGCCGTCGCGGATGTGGTTGAGCGGCACGTAGCGCCGCTCGTCGGTCTGGTCGACCAGCACCGAATGGCGATGGCTGAAGGTGCCGCGGCCCGAATCCTGGCCGACCAGGCGCACGCCGTTGCCCTCGCACAACAGCGTGCCGAAGGCGAGCGCCTCGGCCATCGCCCAGTCGATATTCTGGCCGGTCTCGATCATCTTGCGCCGCGCCGCGAGCACGCGCTCGACCTTGCGGTTGACGTTGACGCCCTCGGGCGTCGCCGCGAGCGCGGCGCCGACCTGCTTCAGAATTTTGACCGGCACGGCGGTCTCGCCGCGCCGCGCGCCCGCGGCCTCGGCCTGCTCGAGATCCGCCCAGACGCCGTCGAGCATGTCGGCCTTGTTCGGCTTGTAGCCCTTGGAGGCCTCGAGATCGGCCTCGAGGCGCTCGTTGAAATCGCGGATCAGCGCTTCGGCCGCGCGCGGCGTCAGCGCGCCATCGGCGATCAGCTTCTCGGTGTAGAGCTGCCGCGTCGTCGGGTGCTGGGCGATCTTGCGGTACATCAACGGCTGGGTGAAGGCCGGCTCGTCGCCCTCGTTGTGGCCGTGTCGGCGGTAACAGAACATGTCGATGACGACATCGCAGTTGAAGCGCTGGCGGAACTCGACGGCGAGACGGGCGACGTGTACGACGGCTTCCGGGTCGTCGCCGTTGACGTGGAAGATCGGCGCCTGAACCATCTTGGCGACATCGGACGGATAGGGCGACGAGCGCGAATACTTCGGGCTCGTGGTGAAGCCGATCTGGTTGTTGACGATGACGTGGATGGTGCCGCCGGTGCGGTGCCCGCGCAGCTGCGACAGGCCGAGCGTCTCGGCGACCAGACCCTGGCCGGCGAAGGCGGCGTCGCCGTGCAAGAGAACGCCCATCACCCGCTTGCGCTCCTCGTCGCCGCGCTGGTTCTGCTTGGCGCGCGTCTTGCCGGCGACCACCGGGTTGACCGCCTCGAGGTGCGACGGGTTCGCCGTCAGGCTGAGGTGGATCGAGCGGCCGTTCGGCATATCGCGGTCGGCCGACACACCGAGATGGTATTTGACGTCGCCCGAACCCTGGACGTCGTCCGGGTTCGCCGATTCGCCCTGGAACTCGGAGAACACCGCGGCGTAGGACTTGGCCATCACCGAGGTCAGCAAGTTGAGCCGTCCGCGGTGCGGCATGCCGAGCACGATCTCCTCGACGCCCAGCTCGCTGGCCTTCTCGATGACCGCCTCGATCAGCGGAATGGTGCTCTCGGCGCCCTCGAGCGAGAACCGCTTGGTGCCCACGTACTTGATGTGCAGGAAGCGCTCGAAACCCTCGGACTCGTAGAGCTGCGCGAGAATTTTCTTCTGTTCGTCGTTGCTCAGCTGGGTGGTGTTGCGCGTGCTCTCGACGCGCTGCTGGATCCACGACTTCTGGTCGGGATACTGGATGTGCATGAACTCGACGCCGACCTTCGAGCAATAGGTCTTCTTGACCACCGTCAGCACCTTGCGCAGCGTCGCCTGCTCGAGGCCGAGCGCGCCATCGGTGAAGATTTCGCGGTCGAGGTCCTCGGCGGTGAAGCCGTAGGTCGCGGGGTCGAGCTCGGGATGGTGCTTCTCGCCGACGAGGCCGAGCGGGTCGAGCGAGGCGATCAGATGGCCGCGCACGCGGTAGGCGCGGATCAGCATCTGCAGGCGAATGCTGTCGCGCGTCGCCTCGTGGACGGCCTCGGCGTCCATCGCCGGCGCGGCCGCCGCCGCGGCCGGCGTCTCGCGCGCCACCACCTGGCCGTTGAAGCCGTCGTCCTCGGCGCCGACCTCGGGCGTACAGGCGGTCATGCGGGGCGCCCAGGTGGCGCCGCGCATCTCGTCGAGCACCGCCGGCATGTCGTCGCCGAGTCCGGCGAAGAAGTTCTGCCAGCTCGGATCGACCGACTGCGGATCGCGCAGGTAACGGGTGTAGAGGTCCTCGATGAAATCCGAATTGGCGCCGTAGAGGAAAGACGTCTCTTCGAGCATTTGTCCCATGGTCCTAGTTACCGTAGTGGATTGGGTGTGCTTCGCATGTCTTCCCTAACCGGTCGTTGACCGCCGGCTAGCCCTTTATGACTTTCAACATCGTGCTGCCGAGACTGGCCGGCGAATCGGCGACCGCGATGCCGGCGCTCTTCATCGCCTCGATCTTGTCCTCGGCGCCGCCCTTGCCGCCGGCGATGATCGCGCCGGCGTGGCCCATGCGCCGGCCGGGCGGCGCGGTGCGCCCGGCGATGAAACCGACGACCGGCTTCTTGCGCTTGTCGCGGCGCAGGAATGCGGCGGCCTCCTCTTCGGCCGAACCGCCGATCTCGCCGATCATGATGATGCCCTCGGTCTCGTCGTCGCCGAGAAACAATTCCAGGCAGTCGATGAAGTCGGTGCCGTTGATCGGGTCGCCGCCGATGCCGATGCAGGTCGACTGGCCGAGCCCGGCGGCGGTGGTCTGCGCGACGCCCTCGTAGGTCAGCGTGCCCGAGCGCGAGACGATGCCGATGCTGCCGCGCAGGTGGATGTGGCCGGGCATGATGCCGATCTTGCAGGCATCCGGCGTGATGACGCCCGGGCAGTTGGGTCCGAGAAGCCGGGTCGCGGAACCGATCAACGCACGCTTGACGCGCACCATGTCGAGCACCGGAATGCCTTCGGTGATGCACACCACGAGGCCGACTCCGGCGTCGATCGCCTCGAGGATGGCGTCGGCCGCGAACGGCGGCGGCACGTAGATCGCCGAGGCGTCGGCGCCGGTCGCCGCGACCGCCTCGGCGACCGTGTTGAAGACCGGCAGATCGAGATGCGTCGTGCCGCCCTTGCCCGGCGTCACGCCGCCGACCACCTGGCTGCCGTAGGCGAGCGCCTGCTCGGAGTGGAAGGTACCCTGCGAGCCGGTGAAGCCCTGGCAGATGACCTTGGTGTCGCGGTCGACGAGCACGGCCATCACGCGGCCTCCCGGACGGCCTTGACGATCTTTTCGGCGGCGTCGGCGAGGTTGTCGGCCGAAACCACGGCGAGATCCGATTCGGCGAGAATCTTCCTGCCCAGGTCGACGTTGGTGCCTTCCAGGCGGACCACCAGCGGCACCGCGAGGTCGAGCTCGCGCGCCGCCGCGACGACGCCCTCGGCGATCACGTCGCAACGCATGATGCCGCCGAAGATGTTGACCAAGATGCCCTCGACGTTGGGGTCCGTGAGGATCAGTTTGAAGGCGATGGTCACGCGCTCCTGCGTCGCGCCGCCGCCGACGTCGAGGAAGTTGGCCGGCTCGCCGCCGTACAGCTTGATGATGTCCATGGTCGACATGGCGAGCCCGGCGCCGTTGACCATGCAGCCGATGTTGCCGTCGAGCTTGACGTAGCTGAGCTCGTGCTTCGAGGCCTCGAGCTCGGTCGGGTCCTCCTCGTCCTCGTCGCGCATCTCGGCGATGTCGGCGTGCCGGAACAGCGCGTTGTCGTCGAAGTTGATCTTGGCGTCGAGCGCGATGACCTCGCCGGCGCCGGTGACGACCAGCGGGTTGATCTCGACCATCGACGCGTCGGTCGCCAGGAAGGCGGCATAGGCGCCCGAGATGAAGCGCACCGCCGACGACACCTGCTTGCCCTCGAGGCCGAGGCCGAAGGCGATCCGGCGCGCGTGATAGGGCTGCAAGCCGATCGCCGGGTCGATCGCGACCTTGATGATCTTCTCGGGCGTCGCCGCGGCGACCTCCTCGATCTCGACGCCGCCCTCGGTCGAGGCCATCACGGTGATGCGGCCCGAGGCCCGGTCGACCAGCATGCCGAGGTAGAGTTCGCGCGCGATGTCGCAGCCGTCCTCGACGTAGATGCGTTTGACCAGCTTGCCGGCCGGGCCGGTCTGCGGCGTCACCAGGGTCATGCCGAGTATCTCGCCGGCGAGGCTCGCGACCTCGTCGATCGATTTGGCGAGCTTGACGCCGCCGCCCTTGCCGCGGCCGCCGGCGTGGATCTGCGCCTTGACCACCCAGACCGGACCGCCGAGATCCTCGGCCACCTTGACCGCCTCGTCGACCGAGAACGCGACACCACCGCGCGGCACCGCCACGCCGTATTTCGCGAGCAGTCCCTTGGCCTGATACTCGTGAATATTCATGCTACCTCGACTGTCGCCTGATCTTGGCTGGAACAGGCGACCCGACGATTATTTGCAAATCTACTTTAACACTCGAAAATCCCCGCGCAACCCGTTGCGGGGAGAGAAACATCTGAACCGCCATGGAAAATATTGACACCTTAGAGCGGGATCGCCTCACAGAGGGCGCGCACCGCGGCGACCGAGTGATCGAACATCGCCTGTTCCTCGGCGTCGAGCGCGATCTCGACGATGCGCTCGACGCCGCCGGCGCCGATCACCACCGGCACGCCGACGTAGAGATCGTCGACGCCGTACTGGCCGGTCAGATGCGCGGCACAAGGCAGCACGCGCTTCTTGTCCTTCAAATACGCCTCGGCCATGGTGATCGCCGCCGTCGCCGGCGCGAAGTACGCCGAGCCGGTCTTGAGCAAGCCGATGATCTCGGCGCCGCCGTCGCGCGTGCGCTGGATGATGCCGTCGAGCTTCTCCTGGGTCGTCCAGCCCATCGCGACCAGGTCGGGCAGTGGAATGCCGGCGACCGTCGAGTAGCGCGCCAGCGGCACCATGGTGTCGCCGTGGCCGCCGAGCACGAAGGCGGTGACGTCCTCGACCGAGACGCCGAACTCTTCGGCCAGGAAAGAGCGGAAGCGCGCGGCGTCGAGCACGCCGGCCATGCCGACCACCATGTTGGGCGCCAGGCCGGTGATCTTCTGCAGCGCCCAGACCATGGCGTCGAGCGGGTTGGTGATGCAGATGACGAAGGCGTCCGGGCAATGGTTCGCAATGCCGTCGCCGACCGCCTGCATGACCTTGGTGTTGATCGCCAAGAGATCGTCGCGGCTCATGCCCGGCTTGCGCGCGACGCCCGCGGTGACGATGACGACGTCGGCGCCCTCGATGGCCGCGTAGTCGTTGGCGCCCGAAAGCCGGGCATCGTAGCCCTCGATCGACGCGCTCTGGGCGAGGTCGAGCGCCTTACCCTGGGGCAGGCCCTCGACGATGTCGAAGACGACGATGTCGCCGAGTTCCTTGAGGCCGGCGAGATGAGCGAGCGTGCCGCCGATATTGCCGCCGCCGATCAGCGCGAGCTTGTTGCGTGCCATGATGCCGGTGTCCCTTTCACGGTTTTTTGGGCCCGCTTTTTCCCTGCACGCTACCTACTCCCTTTCACTGCGCCCCGCAAGCGCAAGGCCCGGCTGGCGCCTCACGTCAGGTGGGGCGCCGCGAGGTAGGCGTCGGACTGCATCTCGTAGAGTCGCGAGACGGTGCGCTCGAAGGCCGCCGAACCGTCGCCTTTCGGGTAGAGCGCGTCGGGCGCGACGGCGGCCGAGCAGACCAGATTGACCCGATGCTCGTAGAGCGCGTCGATCAGCGTGGCGAAGCGTAGCGCCTCGTTGCGCTTGTCGGGGCCGAGCGCCGGCACGTCGGCGAGCACCACCGTGTGATAGAGCCCGGCGATCGCCAGATAATCGGCGGCGCCGAGCGGTTTTTCGCACAGCTCGGCGAAGCCGAAGCGGGCGACGCCGGCGGCCGCGGCGGGCACCGCGAGCGCGCGGCCCTTGAGCACGATCCGGTCGGGCGCGGCGGCACGGCCCTTGGCCAGGCGGGTGAAGCACGCGTCGAGCGCCGCGCCGGCGGCCTTGTCCAGGGGTGTGAAGTAGACCTGCATATGTTCGATCGAGCCGCGTCGGTAGTCGACGCCGGCGTCGAATTCGAGGACGTCGAGGCGTTCGGCGAGAAGCGCGATGAACGGCGCGAAGCGGTCGCGGTTGAGGCCGCCGGCATAGAGCGCGCCAGGCGCCGTGTTCGAGGTCGCGACGACAACGATGCCGCGCGCAAACAGCGCCGAGAACAGCCGGTCGAGGATCAGCGCATCGGCCGGGTCGTTGACCTGGAACTCGTCGAAGCACAGCAGCCAGGCCGCCTCGGCAAGCGCGTCGGCGACCGGCGGGATCGGGTCGCCGCCGTTACGCGCGCCAGCCGCCCGGCCGGCCTTGCGCCAGGCGTGGATCCGCTCGTGAACCTCGAGCATGAAGGCGTGGAAGTGGACGCGCCGCTTGCGCGCCACCGGGGCGGTGTCGAAGAACAGGTCCATGACCATCGATTTGCCGCGCCCGACGCCGCCGAACATGTAGAGGCCGCTCGGCGCCGCGGCGGGTTGCGCCGATCGGTTGAGTCCGATGCGCGCCAGCAGGCCGCCGCCCTCGGGCTCGGGCTCGGGCGGACGATATGTCCTGAGCCGGCGGTGCAGCAGGTTGAGCTTCTCGACCGCCAGTTCCTGCGCCGGGTCGCGCCCGATCTCGCCGGCGCGCACCAGCGCCCGGTATGCCGATAGCGGGTCTTGGCTCATTCCCGATCGGGCCGGATCGGGCGATCGGCCGCCGGTTTCGCTACGTCAGCACCGGCATGACGAATTCGGCGCCCTTGCGGATGCCCGACGGCCAGCGCGTGGTGACGTACTTCGCCTTGGTGTAGAAGCGGACGCCCTCGGCGCCGTGGATGTGGTGGTCGCCGAACAGCGAACGCTTCCAGCCGCCGAAGCTGTGGTAGGCGACCGGCACCGGGATCGGCACGTTGATACCGATCATGCCGATGTTGGCGCGTTGGGCGAAGTCGCGCGCGGCGTCGCCGTCGCGGGTGAAGATCGCCGCGCCGTTGCCGTATTCGTGGCCGTTGACCATGCCGAGCGCGGACTCGTAATCGTCGGCGCGCACCACGCAAAGCACCGGGCCGAAGATCTCTTCCTTGTAGATGCGCATGTCGGTGGTCACCCGGTCGAACAGGCAGCCGCCGATGAAATAGCCGCCCTCGTAGCCCTGCAGCGAATAGTCGCGGCCGTCGACGACCAACTCGGCGCCCTCCTCGACGCCGATGTCGACGTAGCCGCGCACCTTGGCGAGATGTTCCTTGGTGACCAGCGGCCCCATGTCGGCCTCGGGGTCGTTGTAGGGGCCGATCTTGAGACCCTCGATGCGCGGCGTGAGGCGCTCGATCAAGGCGTCGCCGACGCCCTCGCCGACCGCGACCGCCACCGAGATCGCCATGCAGCGCTCGCCGGCCGAGCCGTAGCCGGCGCCCATCAGCGCGTCGGTCACCTGGTCGAGGTCGGCGTCGGGCATCACGATCATGTGGTTCTTGGCGCCGCACAGCGCCTGCACGCGTTTGTTGTGCGCCGTGCCGGTGTGATAGACGTACTCGCCGACCGCCGTCGAACCGACGAAACTGATGGCGGCGATGTCGGGGTCGGTCAGGATCGCATCGACCGCCTCCTTGTCGCCGTGGACGACGTTCAAGGCGCCGGGCGGCGCGCCGGCCTCGTCCATCAGCTCGGCGAGGCGCAGCGAACACGACGGGTCCTTCTCGGACGGCTTCAAGACGAAGGTGTTGCCGCAGGCCATGGCCACCGGGAACATCCACATCGGCACCATGGCCGGGAAGTTGAACGGCGTGATGCCGGCGCAGACGCCGATCGGCTGGCGCGTCGAAAGGCCGTCGACCCCGGTGCCGACGTTGGCCGTGAAATCGCCCTTCAGCAGGTTCGGGATGCCGGTCGCGAACTCGACCACCTCGATGCCGCGCTGGACCGAGCCCTTGGCGTCCGACAGTGTCTTGCCGTGCTCGGACGCGGTCAGCTCGGCGAGCTCGTCGATGTGGCGCTCGCACAGATCCTTGAAGCGGAACATGACGCGCGCGCGGGCGATCGGCGTCGTCGCCGACCATCCGGGCAGCGCGGCGAGCGCCGCCTCGACCGCCTTGCGCACCTCGGCCGCGTTGGCGAACGGCACCTTCTTGGTGCATTCGCCGGTCGCCGGATTGAAGACGTCGCCGAAACGCCCGCTCTCGCCGGCGACCTTCTGGCCGTTGATGTGGAAGCGTAGGGTCTCGGTCATGGATGCCCTCCCGGCGGCCGGGCCGCCCGCATAGAGTTGCCTCGTCGAATTTGGCCTAAATGAACAAGCCGCCGCCACTCGGCGCAAGCGAATTCGTGGTCGGGCGCGGCATATCACGAACGCGGTCCGATTGACAGCCTTCCCGCCGCGTCCCTAGCCCGGATATCTCACCAAGGACAGGCGCGTCATCGCGCCGGGCGGAGCCGATCTGCCAGGAGAAGGCCGCGGAGCATAGCCTGGGCTACGCGCAAGGTCTTCGACGCCGCGCCCGCCCCGCCCGGCGCGACCCTTGAGGGCGGCGGATATCGGACGACAGGCCGCGTCAAAGCGCTTGCCCGATGCGACAGCATCGCGGCCCGCGCGCTTTTCCTA
>SMVA01356964.1_pt1 | contig 12157 bp, 17 predicted proteins | sample 2456451 | NCBI WGS metagenome assembly SMVA01 (sample SAMN11095933, study PRJNA526329) | marine sediment metagenome | biome: Marine sediment; feature: Surficial sediment; material: Deep marine sediment; isolation source: Hadal surficial sediment | place: Pacific Ocean | collected 2014-05 | depth...
GATCAGCCACCACCACCGGGAGTAGCTAAGACTGAAGAGAGCTTGAAAATCAAATCGGCACCAGCGCAACCCATTTCTGATAAACAGTCTACAGGTGAAAAGGTAAAAGCGCCCGAGAGCTTAGCTGAAAAGGAATATGACTTCAAGAAACGCCTTAAAGCTGAGGAACAAGCCGAAGCGAAACAACAGGCTGAAATAAAAGAAAAGAAGGAGAAGTGTATCCAAGCCAGAAGCAGGCTGAAAATGTATCAAGAAGTCCCAAAGTTAATTGTATCTGACGGAGCAGGGGGGGTTGTTCGCGCTGATGATGCAGCCCGTCAGAAAGGTATTGAAGAAGCGCAAAAGGAAATTGAGTCTTACTGCAAATAATTATTTGTTATTTTTGTTTATTGGTACAACTGCTTCCGCACGCCTTCTACGGTTTTCCTTGGGGTCAACAGTAAGGGGCCGGTAAATTTCTACACGATCATGATTACGTAAGACTGTATCGGGTTTGACCAGTTTTCCGAATATACCCAAGTTGTTGTGCAATTGATCAATCTCTGGAAATACTTTACAAATCCCAGAAAACTGTACGGCTTGTTCTGCTGAGGTCCCAAAAGGTACTCTTAAATGCCGCAGGACTTGGTTCCATGGCAATGCATAAGCAACTTCGATATCAATTAACTTGCTCACGAATGTTCGTAAACCTCTTCTGCACGTTTAACGAATGCTTCTACAAAGGTGTTAGCGATCATAAAAAACACTGGTCCTAACAGAGGCTCCAACAATTTGTGAGAGAACGTATAATGTAATCGGAATTCTATCTTGCAAGCATCATCTGCCAGAGGAACAAAACGCCAATGGCCATCTAGGTGTTGAAAAGGGCCATCGAGCAGTGTCATTTCAATCAATTCAGGCGGTTGCCGTGTGTTTTCGGTGGTAAAGCTGTGCTTGACGTGAAGATAATTAATCTTAATAGTCGCATGTGTGACATCCCCACTATGCGCTGTAACGGATGATCCTCCGCACCAGGGTAGGAATTTGGGATAATCTTCAACTGCGTCTACCAGAGCAAACATTTGGCTTGCTGAGTGATTAACTAGAACTGATTTTTCAATTTCAGCCATGGGAGAAGCTGTTCTGACCTCAAGAGATAGTGTAGAACTCTGTTAAAATACACCAAACCTACGCGAAGTTCACTCGTTTTTGTTTCCCACATGAGTATTGTTCAGAATAAAAAGGCTTTTCACGATTATTTCATCGAGGAAAAATATGAAACGGGTGTGGTTCTCGAAGGTTGGGAAGTCAAAGCGATTCGAGCTGGACGAGTTCAGGTAAAAGAAGCCTATGTTATTGTCCGTAAAAGTGAGTTGTATCTCTTAGGTTGCCATATCAGCCCACTACCAACTGCGTCGACTCATATCAGTCCAGATCCGATACGCACCCGTAAGTTGTTATTGCATGCTGAGGAAATAAAACGACTTGTTGGTAAGGCGGAGCGTGCGGGTTACACCTTGGTGCCTTTAGATATGCACTACAAGGCTGGCAAGATCAAGCTTGAAATTGGTTTAGCTAAAGGAAAGAAACAGCACGATAAGCGCGAATCCGAGAAGCAGAAAGAATGGGTGCGCGAGCGGCAACGTCTACTGCGGATGAAATAATCCCTAGAATGGCAATACAAAAGCCCATCGCTATTTGGTTACTAGTTTGCTGTGTTCTGGTGTTTGCTATGGTGGTGGTTGGCGGCGTCACGCGCCTTACCGATTCTGGACTTTCCATAGTCGAATGGAAGCCTATTTTGGGCACTATTCCTCCCCTTAGTGAGAGTGATTGGGAGGAAATTTTCGAGAAATACCATAAGACGCCCCAGTATAAAAAAGTCAATCAGGGTATGAGCCCTGATGAGTTCAAAAATATTTTCTGGTGGGAATATTTTCACCGTTTACTAGGACGTGTTATTGGATTGGTATTTTTGATTCCTTTCCTATATTTTAGTTTGCGTAAGAGAATTGACCAGCCATTGGGTTTAAAGCTGGCTGGGATTTTTCTACTGGGCGGACTACAAGGGTTGATGGGTTGGTATATGGTGAAAAGTGGGTTGGTGGATAATCCCCATGTTAGTCAGTATCGTTTGACAGCCCATTTGGGTTTGGCATTTATTATTTTTGCCGCAATGTTTCATGTGGCACTGAAACTGCTCTTCCCTGCGGCCACATTGCATGAGGATAATAGGGTTCACAGTTTATACCGTTTTTCTCAGGCGATTATTGGGTTAATTTTTCTCATGGTTTTATCAGGAGGCTTCGTTGCTGGCATTCGTGCTGGGCTGGCTTACAACACATTTCCCTTAATGAATGGTCACTTCATACCACCAGAAATATTCACGATGGAACCATGGTATCGAAATTTCTTTGACAATATGGCGACGGTGCAATTTGATCATCGTATAATCGCTTGGATTTTAGCGATTCTAGTTCCGATTTTTTGGTTTAACTCTAGACGACTAACACTACCTAGTTCGACTCAGCTTGCTTGCAATTTACTTCTATTCATGTTGATAGTGCAGATCGGCCTGGGAGTTGCTACTTTACTGATGGTGGTCCCTCTGCCACTTGCTGTAGCGCATCAGGCCGGTGCAATGTTATTGTTTACAGCTGCTCTTTGGGTAAATCACAAATTACGATAATGGCATAATCAGGCATAAATTGAGTTTCCCCGGTTTAAAATAGACGTCATGCCTAATACACTCGATCAAATCATCCGTCCAGAAATTCTTAGTCTCTCCGCTTATCATGTGCCGTCTTCAATTGGCATGATAAAACTGGACGCGATGGAGAATCCTTATTCTCTACCTAAGAATCTACGTGATGAAATTGCACGACTAGTAGCAAATGTTTCAACCAATCGTTATCCCGATACGAATGCTGTCTCACTCAAGGTCGCATTGCGGGAAACAATGGGTGTTCCCCTCGGGATGGATATCATGCTAGGTAACGGTTCGGATGAGATCATTCAGATTGTTGCCCTAGCCGTATCTAGACCAGGTGCGGTGTTGATGAGTGTTGAACCAGCATTTGCAATGTTTCGCATAGTTGCCACTTTTACCGGTATGGAGTATAGCGGTATTCCGCTCAAAGCTGATTTTTCACTGGATCTAGATGCGATGCTTACTGCCATCACCAAGTGCCAACCAGCAGTGATTTTTATTGCCTATCCAAATAATCCAACAGGTAATTTGTTTGACGCTGAAGCTGTCTCGCGTATTATTGAAGCCGCCCCTGGTGTGGTGGTAGTGGATGAGGCCTACCACGCTTTCGCCGATGCAAGTTTCATGAGTAAACTCACTCAACATCCAAATTTGCTATTGATGCGTACGCTCTCTAAATTGGGGCTTGCAGGTTTAAGGTTGGGGTTGTTGGTAGGCAGGTCAGAATGGCTAACACAGTTAGAAAAGCTTCGTTTGCCGTATAATGTAGGTGTAATAACCCAGCTAGTTGTTGAAAAAGTATTGCAGTATCCTGATGTTCTGCAGCAACAAGCGGCCGCAATCAAGGCTGAACGAGTAGTGATGAGTGAATGTTTGAAGGCGCTGGATGGGGTTGAGGTTTTCCCAACAGATGCAAACTTTATTTTATTGCGCGTGAATGAAGCGGGGCAAGTGTTTTTAGAACTTAAAAAGCGTGGTGTATTAATTAAAAACCTTGATGGTTCACATCCTTTGCTGAGAGATTGTTTGCGCGTGACGATAGGAACACCTGATGAGAATGAACAGTTTTTAGAGGCGCTGCAAACATTGATCAAGAAACCGATTAACTAATTTTTACACCTTTATCTATTAAATTTTCTCATGCGCCAGTCTCAAGTTATCCGCGATACGTTGGAAACCCAGATCTGTGTCGATATTAATCTGGATGGAACCGGCAAGGCAGTGCTGGATACCGGCATACCATTTTTAGACCATATGCTAGATCAGGTGGCACGCCATGGAATGATAGATCTGAAGATTTCCGCTAAGGGAGATTTGCACATTGATGCCCATCATACGGTGGAGGATATCGGGATTACTCTGGGCCAGGCATTCATGCAAGCTATTGGTGATAAGAAGGGCTTACGTCGTTATGGTCACGCGTACGTTCCTTTGGATGAGGCGTTGTCAAGGGTAGTGGTGGACCTTTCAGGGCGTCCGGGTATGGAATTTAACATCACATTTGTGCGCGCTCGCATTGGCGAATTCGATGTGGATTTGGTGAATGAGTTTTTCCAGGGCTTTGTTAATCATGCCATGGTAACGTTGCACATTGACAACCTGTCTGGTGATAATGCTCATCACCAAGCGGAAACTGCATTTAAAGCATTTGGCCGAGCATTACGTATGGCGGTGGAACTTGATCCCCGTGCAATTGGCGCAATTCCATCTACCAAAGGTTCTTTGTAGACGTCCTTACTTCTGCATGGCTGATATTGCAATCGTTGATTATGGAATGGGTAACTTGCACTCGGTGTCTAAAGCTTTGGAGCATGTGGCCCCGACTGCCTCCATTATTGTTACCAGCAACCCGGCAGAGGTACAGAAAGCTACTCGCGTAGTATTTCCCGGTCAAGGTGCAATGCCTAACTGTATGAAAGAAATGGATGCACGTGGATTGCGTGGTGCAGTGCTGGAAGCTGCCGCTAATAAACCATTTCTCGGAATTTGTATTGGTCTGCAGATGTTGTTTGAGGTGAGTGAGGAGGGTAACGTAAAAGGTTTAGGTATTTTACCAGGCAAGGTAATACAATTTACTACTATGAAAGATACCAGCGGGCAAAAACTTAAAGTTCCACACATGGGGTGGAATCAAGTGTATCAATCAGCTGAACATCCGATGTGGAAAGGTATTGCCAAGGATACGCGTTTTTATTTCGCTCACAGTTATTATGTTGAAACTGCTGATCCGGAGCCGGTGGCTGGCTACAGCTTTTATCCTTTTCAATTTACTTGCGCAGTGGCAAGGGATAATATTTTTGCTGTCCAGTTCCATCCTGAAAAAAGTGATATAGCAGGATTAACACTACTGAAAAATTTTGTGCTATGGGAACCACTTATTAGGCGTTAGGATAATTAAGCTTAATTATCTGACATAGGCCTTAGATCTAAATTTTCAACTATTACTCCTGACTCAAAATGCTAATCATTCCTGCAATAGACCTGAAGGACGGGCAGTGTGTAAGGCTTCAACAAGGTAAGATGGAAAGCGCCACGGTATTTTCACAAAACCCTAGTTCCATGGCTGAACATTGGTTGAATCAGGGTGCGCGGCGTCTGCATCTGGTGGATCTTAATGGAGCTCTCGTTGGTATGCCAAAGAATGAACCAGCAATCCGTGCCATCGTCGAGGCCATTGATGGCAAAATCCCAATCCAGTTAGGTGGGGGCATCCGTGACCTTGAAACCATAGAGCGATACCTAGACGATGGTATCTCTTATATCATTATTGGAACCGCAGCTGTTAAAACTCCGGGGTTTTTGCACGAGGCTTGCTATGCATTTCCTGATCATATTATGGTGGGACTAGATGCAAAAGACGGAAAGATTGCAGTGGATGGTTGGTCCAAAGTTACTGGCCATGATGTGATCGATTTAGCAAAAAAATTTGAGGAATATGGTGTTGAAGCAATTATTTACACCGATATTAGTCGTGACGGTATGTTAAGCGGTGTCAATGTCAAGGCTACGTTGGAACTCGCTAAAGCGCTTACCATTCCGATTATTGCAAGTGGAGGAGTTACCAGTCTTGACGATGTCCAGGCACTGTGTGAAATTGAAGCTGAGGGCATTATGGGTGTTATTACGGGACGTGCAATTTATGAAGGTTCACTGGATTTCAAGAAGGCACAAATATTAGCAGATAAGCTTAGTATGAAGGCATGAGATCTAGATGTGTCAATTTCTTAATGAAGTTTTGTAGATATATCGTGGAAGCTGTTTCGAGCGTAGGAAGATGATTTTGTTTTATGATATTTTAGTATTTCCATGTAGTTATTTATCCAGTAAAGGGTTTTTAGCCCTATGGGCCTAGCCAAACGTATTATCCCCTGTCTAGATGTAACAAATGGAAGAGTAGTCAAGGGTGTTAATTTTATTGCGCTCCAGGACGCAGGCGATCCTGTTGAAATATCGCGCCGCTATGATGAGCAAGGGGCAGATGAGCTAATTTTTCTAGACATTACAGCTAGTTCAGACAACCGTGGTCTGATTTTGCATATCATTGAGAAAGTTGCAGCTCAAGTTTTCATTCCGTTGACCGTAGGAGGTGGTGTTCGCCACGTCGATGATGTACGCAGGTTGTTAAATGCTGGCGCTGACAAGGTGAGTATCAATACCTCGGCAGTGCAGAACCGCCAACTGGTAGCTGATGCCGCAGGTCGTTACGGCGCTCAGTGCATTGTGGTAGCTATAGATGCCAAACAGGTACATGGTACAGGAACCAAGTCCGCAAAGTGGGAAGTATTCACTCACGGTGGACGCAAAGCTACTAGCCTGGATGCAGTTGAATGGGCAAAAGAAATGCAGTTACTTGGCGCAGGCGAAATCCTACTTACCAGCATGAACAGAGATGGAACTCGAAACGGTTTTGATCTGGCGCTTATTCGTACTGTGTCGGACGCGGTAGACATACCGGTAATCGCTAGTGGTGGCGTGGGTAATTTGGACCATCTTGTGGAAGGCATTCTTCAGGGTCACGCTGATGCAGTGCTGGCGGCAAGTATTTTTCACTATGGCGAATATACTGTGCGCCAAGCCAAGGAGTATATGGCACAACATAGTATCGAAGTTCGGATGTAGTGGTAGAATGAAACCAGGAAAAACTGAAATTGAATCATGAGTCTATGTCTGACAATTGGCTAAATAAAGTAAACTGGTCTAAAGATGGACTGATTCCAGTCGTAACTCAGGAAGCCTCTAGCAACTCCATGTTGATGGTAGCTTGGATGGATCGTGAGGCATTGAAACTTACTGTCGAAACTGGCAAAGTGGTTTACTGGTCGCGATCTCGGAAGAAACTCTGGTGTAAAGGCGAAGAGTCTGGTCATATTCAGAAAGTAAAGGAAATTTATCTAGATTGTGACCAGGATATTTTGCTGCTGAAGGTGGAACAAGTTGGTGGCATTGCCTGTCACACGGGCAGGCATAATTGTTTCTTCAATAGGTTGGAGAACGAACGGTGGGTGGTGGTTGCTCCTGTAATTAAAGATCCCAAAGAAATATACAGAGAATGAAAGACTTGACTATTATTCGCCGTCTGGCGGAAACTATCGAATCACGCAAGAGTTTTAACTCTGACAGTTCCTATGTGGCGAAGCTATTGTGTGGCGGACGTGACGAGATACTGAAGAAAATTGCGGAAGAGGCGGCGGAAGTTCTATTGGCCTCAAAAGATGGTGATAAGCTGCATATCACGCGCGAGATAGCAGATCTGTGGTTCCACTGTTTAATACTGCTTGCTCACCATGGTTTGGGACCAGATGATGTATTAGATGAGCTGGAGCGGCGTGAAGGGATTTCAGGGATAGATGAGAAAGCATCACGGAAAATAGGATAAAAATGGGAAACTGTATTTTTTGTAAAATTATAAAGGGTGAAATTCCTAGCAAAAAAGTCTATGAAGATGCTGATGTTTTTGCGTTTCACGATATCCATCCTGCAGCTCCAGTACATTTCATGTTGGTACCTAAGTTGCATATTGCCTCACTAGACGAGGTTGAAGAAAAGCACCAGAGTTTGCTGGGTAAAATTATGCTGCTGGTTCCCAGTTTGGCGAAGGAACAGGGTTGCACGGACGGCTTCCGAACCATTATTAATACTGGGCGTGTTGGGGGGCAAGAAGTTTATCATCTTCATGCTCACATCATTGGCGGCGGTACGGAACGCTTGCCCGTTATGATTCCAAACCCGAGTTAAAGGAGTATATGATGGGTTCATTTAGTATTTGGCACTGGCTGGTTGTCTTGGTGATTGTTGTTTTGGTGTTTGGCACCAAGAAGCTTCGTAATCTTGGCGGCGATATAGGTGGTGCAGTAAAAGGTTTCAAAGAAGGTATGAAAGGTGCAGATGAAGAAAAGTCCTCCTCCTCTTCCTCCTCATCACAGAAAGTTGATGGTCAAACCATTGAAGGCGAGGTCAAGGACAAGACACAAACAAAATTATGATAGATAACTGACAAGGGGTAAATCGGTAAAGTTGGTAAAGCAATGACTAGATTAGAATACTGTCGCTGTTTGATTTTCTTCTCTTGCTAATTTCATAAGCCATGTTCGATATCAGCTTCACAGAAATTATGGTGATTGCAGTCGTGGCGCTAATAGTGGTTGGCCCGGAACGACTGCCTAAGGTAGCACGTACTCTGGGTCATCTATTAGGGCGTGTGCGTCGCTACGTTAGTGATGTTAAGAATGACATTCAGCGTGAGATGGAGGTGGAAGAACTAAATGAATTACATTCATCGGTACAAGAAGCAGCTCATTCTATTGAAAACTCGGTACGGGAGGAGGTAAGTGAGCTGCAAGCGGCAGCGGACATTAGAACAACAACTACACCAACAGCTACATCCCAGTCTGAAGTCGCTAGAGATAAAACATCCTTGAAAAAATCTTCTCCACCCCAGCCAAGTAACCGCTCTACCAAATAAGCAACTCTAAGTAGACTAGAATTGAAACGGGATGAAGTAGTGAGGAAATAAAAATACAGTGTTGTGTAGAAGGGCATAATGAGCATTCTCACCATCAGCACGCTTCAATTTAATTGTGTCGGCTCAATGGATTTACTTCAATTCACAGCATGAGTATCAAAAACACATTCATTTCGCATTTGACGGAACTTCGCATTAGGTTAATGCGCATATTTGGTGTGATGATGCTTGGTTTTATACCCTGTGCTTTTTACGCGAGGGAATTATATACATTGCTGGCACAACCCCTGCTAGAGAAGCTTCCTGAAGGCGGGCAGATGATTGCTACAGAGGTTACTACGCCGTTCTTTGTGCCGATGAAGGTTGCCATGATGGCGGCTTTTCTCATCACACTACCATATACTCTTTATCAAATATGGGCATTTGTTGCCCCGGGATTGTATTTTAACGAGAGACGTTTAGTGTTTCCCCTAGTGTTTGTCAGCAGCATATTGTTCTTTTGTGGTATGGCATTTTCTTTTTTTGGTGCGTTGCCACTGGTGTTCGAATTCATTACGCATTTTGCACCGCAGGGCGTAGCGGTAATGACAGATATTGGTAAATATCTAGACTTTGTTTTGACTATGTTCATTGCCTTTGGAATTTCATTCGAGGCGCCGGTATTCGTGGTGGTTCTTGTAAAAATTGGCGTGGTCTCAGTCGAAAAACTAAAAAAAATACGCAGCTACGTTCTTGTTGGAGCATTTGTAATAAGTGCAGTAATAACGCCGCCCGACGTAGTTTCACAATTTATGTTAGCGATACCGCTCTATCTTCTCTTTGAGCTAGGAATACTAGCAGCAGGCTTTCTGAGCAAACCTACGTTGATCTCAAATCATCAACAATCCGCGAGTAACGATAAAATGGAATAGGAATTGGGCAAATCCTAGGCAGAATAAAGGGAAGGTAGTCGAATTCTGGGTCTGCAGTACAAGGGAGACGGGAAAAGTAATCAGTCGTTGCTGATTGTCTTTTTAAAATTATTCCAATTTAGTATCTGCCTTTACTTTTGCTATTCATCACGCTTTATTGGTTTTGGACGTTTACCTATTTTAATTTCAATGGATTTCTCTGCGTGTTTTCGTATTACCGTGAACGTGGCAGCTTGCCCTGGTGGTAATGCCGCGGTCAGATTGAGCATGTCAGATGTATTAGCGACAGTCTTGCCTTCCACCGCTATCAGTATATCTCCTGGTTTTATCCCAGCTTGGTTAGCGGGACTATCTTTGTAAACACCAGAGATTAATGCACCATCAGTGTTGGCGCGTTTGAATGACTCTGCCAATTCCAGCGTTAAATCTTGCACTTCTACACCGATCCAGCCCCTGGTTACGCTACCAGTCTGAATAATTTGTTCCATTATCGGTTTGGCAACACTAGTTGGAATGGATAAGCCGATGCCAACTGATCCACCAGTTTGCGAAATTATCATTGTATTAATTCCGATCAAATTTCCGTTTGCATCCACCAGAGCGCCTCCTGAATTCCCTCGATTTATGGCAGCATCTGTTTGGATAAAACTTTGATAAGCGCTAATACCCAGCTGTTTTCTTCCTAGCGCACTAATAATACCCATAGTCACTGTTTGGCCAACACCTAAGGGGTTGCCAATGGCTAGTACTATGTCTCCCACCTTGGCTTGATCCGAGTGCCCAAATGTTATTGACGGCAGTCCTTTCATGTCGATCTTTATGACAGCAAGATCGGTTTCCGGATCTGAACCGATAATGTTTGCTTTTGCTTTTCTTCCGTCGGCCAATTCAACCCCTATTTCATCTGCAGCTGCTACTACATGATGATTAGTAAGGATATACCCTTCAGGACTTACAATTACGCCAGAGCCAAGTCCAGATTTACGATGGGTTTGTTCTTTGAAGTCGTCACCAAGACCAAAGAACTCGCGAAAGTTTGGATTGTTAAGTAGTGGATGTGTGGGTACCCTGACTTTCTGGCTGGTGAAAACACTAACAACTGAAGGCAAAACCTTTTTGGCAACGTTACTAAAGCTGTTGAGGTTTGACGTACTGTTTAGAGTAGACTTTTTGTCGGGAGCAACTTGTTTCAGTGTCACGATGCCACCGTTCACAACACTACCGTTCACGACACCGCTATGCATGTTCCATGAGAATAATTCAGGGCGCAAAGTGGAAATAACAAATAACGCAGCAAGGCATATTGTTGCTGTTTGTGCGAAAATTAGCCAGAGCTTATGCATATTAGGATTTAGACACAGATATTAAGTTAATTGCCATAAAGTATTAAGTATTAGTGAATTATTGGAGGAAGAATAGCGATGCGATTGAAAGAACTTGAATCTTACTTGGATTTACTGCTAAATGTCTCCCAATTTCGTGATTATTGCCCAAACGGGTTGCAAGTGGAAGGCCGTAGCGAGATTAGGACAATAGTTAGCGGTGTAACTGCTTCTTTCGAGCTCCTGCAAGCAGCCATTGATAAAAAAGCAGACGCGGTACTAGTTCATCATGGGTACTTTTGGCGTGGCGAGAACGAATGTTTAATCGGCATGAAACGTCGTCGTATAGCACTACTGATAGCGCATGACGTTAGTTTATTTGCTTACCATCTGCCACTAGATGCACATTCAGAGATGGGAAACAATAGCCAATTAGGGAATAGGCTCGGTTTCGTTGAAACTGGTCGATTTGGTGAGCAGAACATTGCAGCACATGGTTGCCCGTCACAAGTTGTGTCGCTTAAAGAGCTAAGTGTAAGTGTAGAGCAAATTTTGTTACGTAGACCATTAGTAATTGGTGAGGAAACTAGGCAGATACGACGCATCGCTTGGTGTACTGGAGCAGCTCAGGATTATTTTGATGAGGCTATCCGTTTAGGCGTGGATGTTTTTATTACTGGTGAAATCTCAGAAAGAACCGTGCATGCTGCACGTGAATCCGGCGTGGCTTTTATCTCGGCAGGGCATCATGCTACTGAGCGTTATGGTGTACAGGCGTTGGGTGAGCACATAGCACAAAAATTCGACATTACTCACCAGTTTATAGATGTAGATAACCCGGTATAAATTCGGAGACACCGGCACATCTATCATTAATATAATTCATTATAAATTGTCAATTAGTACAGTTAAAGATGTAAGCCATGCCAACTAAAATCTTTTAGGCGGAACTAGAAATAGAAATAGAAGTGCCAACACTGCATTTTTCTTGACAGGTGGCGTGATGTCAGAGTAGTCTACAAGATGTTGGAATAGGCGATTCTTAGTCGACTGGAAAGTTTATTAACCGCGAAACAATAACAAATAACAAATAACAATTACGGAACAACAGGGGAGGTATCAAAATGGTTGCCAAGCTTTGGTTGAGAATGGTTTTGTTAGCTTGTGGTACGTTATTTGCGGCAACGGCGTATGCGAATTTTCCCAGTGTTCCTGATGAACTATATAAAGCGCTTAATATTGACAGATCAGCCTCGCCTAAGGAGCTATATGA
>SMVA01352268.1_pt1 | contig 12153 bp, 11 predicted proteins | sample 2456451 | NCBI WGS metagenome assembly SMVA01 (sample SAMN11095933, study PRJNA526329) | marine sediment metagenome | biome: Marine sediment; feature: Surficial sediment; material: Deep marine sediment; isolation source: Hadal surficial sediment | place: Pacific Ocean | collected 2014-05 | depth...
ATACCCGACACCACGAGCACCATGACCAGGTCCAGTAGCGGGCGAAATCCGTAGCCAAACCCAACCCGCAGGATGATGGCACCTATGCCAACGAGAAACCCCAAGACGAAAAGGATGCTCCCGGAAATTCCGAAGAACAGGAGCGGTTTCCGCCCAAACTTTAGTTGGAACCACACCGACAACAGGTCGAGCAAGCCGACGGGGATGCGCCCGATGCCGAACTTGGACTTGCCGGCGCGCCTCGGCGACAGCGTGACCGGCCGTTCGGCAATGCGGTACCCCTCCGCCGCCGCCATCACGACCATGAAGCGATGCCAATCAGGTCGATTCGGCATTGCTGCCGTCACCTCGCGCCGGTACGCCTTTACCGCATTCAGGTCGGTGACCCGTATCCCAAACACCCATCGACACAAACGATTGTAAATACCCGACACCAAGGGCTTCTCGTAGACGCCCTGCTTCGTACCAGTCACGAGGTCGGCCTCCCCTGCCCTGATTGGTTCCACTAGGCTGGGAATTTCCATGGGTGTGAATTGGAGGTCGGCCGGGTAGAACACGAATACGTCACCCCGCGCGGCATCGGCGGCAGAGCGCAGTGCGTCGGCTATGCCGCGTCGTGTACGATGCGTGACCGTTCTCACAAAGCCGTGTTCCTCCCGCAACCGGTCGAGCACCGCTCCGGTCTCATCTAGGCTTCCATCGTTGACGACTACTACCTCGCATACGTACGTGAGATCACGCAAGGCGTCGGCGCACTGTTTGATGAATTCCGGGAGGTTCTCGGCTTCGTCGTGGGCCGGAACGAGAACGCTGACGTCTACCCTACCGTCAGTCGCCAGCGTCATACGCGCTTGCGCATCCTGGCCGGTAGACGCCAAGCTGATCACGGTACTTTGCTACGGTACGCCGGGCGATCTGGATCCCTTTTCTCTTGAGCGCGTTGACGATGGCCGCGTCCGTGAGCGGTTTTCCTGCGTCTTCGTCTGACACGAGCTTTTGGATTTGCGCTTTGACGGCACGAGAACTGGCGTCCTCACCGGTAGTGGTGCCCAATGAACTCGAAAAAAAGAACTTGAGCGGGAAGACCCCTCGGGGAGTCTGCACGTACTTCTGACTGGTGACGCGCGACACCGTCGATTCATGCATATCGACGACTTCCGCGACCTCACGGAGCGTGAGTGGCCGAAGGTATTCGACACCTTTCTCGAAAAATTCCCGCTGCCGGTCAACAATGAAGTGCATCACCTTCAACATCGTCTGCCGCCGCTGCTCGATCGCCTGCACCAACCACGTCGCACTGTTGAGCTTTTCAGTGATGAACTCGCGATTCTTACCGACGAACTTCTTCTTGTCACCCGCGATGTCACGATAGATCTGGGAAATGCGAAGGCGCGGCACGCCACTGTCGTTGAGATAGATGCGATATTCGTCGTCCATCTTCTCCACCACTAGATCCGGAACAACGTATTGCTGGTCCACCCGGGTGAACCGCAACCCGGGTTTGGGATCCAAGCGGGCCAGTTCGTCCGCAGCATCCTGGATGGTCTTGGGATCGAATTCGTAACGCTTCGCAAGGTCGTTCCACCGGTGCCCGAGCAGATCGTCGAAGTCGTCCCGAACGAGGCGGTACGTCAGGGTGTCGGTGTCGCCATTGTCCTCCAGCTGCAGCAATAGACACTCCCGAAGGTCACGCGCCCCGAGTCCTGCCGGGTCGAGTCGCTGGACGATCCTCAGGACGGCCTCGGCCTCGGACTCGTCGAACGGATCAGCCAGTTCAGCGATCCCATCTCCGTCCGACATGCGCTGCACGACTTCTTCACGTCGTTCGTTCGCGCCCGCCACGATTTCGTCGAGCGTGACCTGCAAATACCCGTCATCACCAATACTGCCGATGAGCTCTTCAGACAGGAAGTACTGGCGGTCAGTGAGGGTTTGAAGTTGCAGTTGATCCCTTATGTGGTCGCCAATGTCTTGGTATTCGACCGCAACGGGTTCGTAGTGCTCACGCACCTCGAACTGCTCGCGGGCACCGCCGACGCTGAAGCCGTCCAAGAGAATGGCTTCCCAATCCGTCTCGTCGTCGGATTCCTCTTCCGCTTTTTCCTGTTCGGGTTCGACCGGTTCTTCGACGTCAGGCTCAGCCATTTCTAGAAACGGATTGACCTCCAACTCGGTCTTCAGATGTTGCTGCAGGTCGAGTAACGGCATGTAGAGCAAATCCATCGCCTGATACAGGCGCGGATTCATGCGCAGCTCTTGGCGGATCCCGATCGACTGCTGCATCGAGATCTTCATGCGGCGGCCCCCAATCGTTCTCGCAACCGCGAGGTGAGGGTCGGGCCAAGATACGAGTCGGCCACCTCGTCATTGAAGACCAACTCTCGGACCGTGCCGGACACCTGGACCTTGCCCTCGAACATGATGTACGCTCGGTCTACGATATCCAGCGTCTGTTCCACGTTGTGATCCGTGATCAACACCCCAATGCCTCGCCCTCTCAAACCCGCAACGATCGTTTGAATGTCATTGACCGCGATAGGATCCACGCCGGCAAACGGTTCGTCCAACAACATGAACCTGGGTTGCGTCACCAGAGCCCTCGTGATCTCGAGTCGCCTACGCTCACCACCTGAAAGCTGGTACGCCTTCGTCTTCCGAAGATGCGAAATCGATAGCTCGCCCAACAACGATTCGAGTCGGCTCTTGCGCTCCAGATCAGAAATCGGAAGCGTCTCCAGAACTGCTAGAATGTTGTCTTCGACGGTGAGTTTTCGAAAGACCGATGGTTCCTGGGCCAGATACCCGATGCCCAGGCGAGCCCGCTTGTACATCGGTAGCGCGGAGATGTCCTCGCCGTCGAGATAGATCCGTCCCTCTTCAGGCCGTTCTAGCCCGACGAGCATGTAGAAGGTCGTCGTCTTCCCCGCCCCATTCGGCCCTAAGAGGCCCACGATCTCCCCTTGCCGCACCTCGACGTCCACTTGGTCTACCACCCGACGCCGCCGGTATGATTTTGTGAGCCCCTTTCCCAAAAGCGAACTCCCATCTACCGTGGCAAGCTCGCGCGTACCCTTGAACTCAGCCGCTCGGATGGCGTCGAGGGCCATATCCAGCAGTCGCTCCCTCGCCCCACGCCAATCATCCGAGATTCCATCCCAGACCTCTGACCGGAACCGAATCCGATCCGACCCTGAGATGGGTGATTCGACCGGCTCGAGCATGCCCTCTCCCGCCAGTCGCGGTAAAACGGATGTTTGCAAATGTCGAGCGACCTCTTCGGCCGTCGGCACCCCACGCTCATGTCCCGAACCGAAGTCACGTTCCTGTAGCTGGATGTAGTCGCGTCGGTATTGGCCGGTGAGGTCGAAGAGCGTCACCCCTCCGTTGGAGTCGACACGCCCGAGCAGCGCCGCCAGAGCAAGAGGAAATGACGGGTGGCGACCGGACGCAGCAGCGTAGAGTCCCTCGATCATGGCACAGGCTTTCGCAGAGGAGGTTCTAGGTACACGCCGTCGCCGTCCATGACGTCCACCCGGTCGAGTGTGCCGTTATGAAACAGCACCGTGATTTTGCGCCCGCGGGCATAATTGATCGCCGGCAAGCCAACCCCGGTCGAGTCTTCGAAGATGTGAAAAAACGACTGGGCATTTCCCAGAGCCGCGAGCCTTGTCAGACCTCGCCCAGTATCCTGCTCGCCAAATGACGCAACGACAGTGTCACCGGCAATCCAGTCGGACGCCTCGACCGAGTCCGCTTGCGTCATCGCGTGACCATTTCCGATTCCCCTTACCTCGGTGAGTATTTGATCCGGGGTGTCGATGACGAGTGAATCAGCCGTGATCGTTTGCTCGGCTGACACCGCCTGGGGTCGCGTCGACGTCCCCCAGGCGCTCCCGCGCTGGATCAGATCATTGTCGAGTTCGAATTCGATCGTATCCCCAAGCATTTTCCAATCAGCGCTCGTAGCGACTGCCGAGTCGCGCGACTGAATCCAATTGACACTGTTGTCGATCATTCGGAAATCGATTCGCCGTCCTACCAACTTGTAACTCGCCGAATCACGTCCGGCCATCTGGGCGCCCCCGATCAGAAACCCCTCTCCGGCACTCACATCGAGCAGTGAGCTATCACCACTCGCCGAGAAGTTCGCGCGATCGATGGTGACGTTTCCTCCCGCCCATGACGCATGGTCACCGCGCAAGCGGATCCGATCAGCCACGATTACGTATGGATCCGCCTCGAGGTCGGTTTCGGTTCGGTATTCTACGGTAGGGCGGTTGATCGCGAACATCTCCGTGGCTTCACGGACTCCCGACACCGCCCGGAGGTAGGTCAGTCGTGACCCAACCAACACCGATCCCGTCTCTTTGTTTTCCAACCGCACGTTCCCGAACGCTTCGAGCCGCTCGTCCCTCATATAGTATGAGGCTCGATCGGAATCGAGCGTCAGTGTCGAATCTCGAAATTGGACGTTGCCTACGAAGTCCATCCGCTGCCGATCCGAGAACCACGCGACACTGTCGGCTTCCATCTCGGTCGATTCCCCCCGGCACCGCATGAGAACGCCGCCACTGAGAAATTGATGGAACCCGCCCGGCGTTTCAGTTGAGATGCCCATGCCACCGCTGCGGATCAACTCGGGATTGCATGTCGAACCTTGCGCCCAAACGGTCGACCACGCTGTGACCATCGTCACGGCGGCAACAGCCATAGTCCGCCTCAGCGACACGCGACGTCTCCGATCTGGCCGCGCCGCGGACGAGTAGTTTCGACCCGGCGAAAATCGGGATCGGAGGTGAAAGCATCACCCTCCAACTGCTGGTCCGGCCCACAAAATTTGAAGGCCGACGGCCCCGAAATCTCGTTTCGGTCGCGATGGTATCGCAACGTATCGGTCGTAAGACGCCGCCCGTCCGGTGTTACCGCCACGACGTCACCACGCGCCTCCATGCTCTGCTCCCGCCAGTTGTAGGTGCCTTTCCTCGACGTAATCGTCGAGCTATGCGCCCCGTTCTGGGTGTAGAAATCCACCTTCAGTCCCAGCATTTCCACCGACTGCGTCTTTTGATAGAAGAACGCGGTATCGGCCTCCAGCACCACGCGACGGATACCATCGATGGTGATGTAATGGACCATGTTGAAGCTCACTTGGTCGGCGGAATCGGCGGCGACGGCCGTCGTAGGGGGCGCATCAGAACCGGAACAAGCCGCCGCAAACACCGCCAACCATACAGCTCCCATCATGCTTCGCAGGTTCATTGCTCTTGTCGCGCTCCGATCGACGCATGCGCGGCATGCCACACGCCGAGTGCTCGATCGACCAGGTCAGCCAGTTCGCTGAGCGGCCACATTGACGCACTATCCGACGGCGCGGCCTCCGGATTTGGGTGGGTTTCAATGAAGAAGCCATCGGCGCCGGCAGCGGCGGCGGCCAGCAGGACGGTCGGGACGAATTCGCGGTCTCCCAGGGTGAAGTCGGCACCGGGCCGCTGCACCGCATGGGTCGCATCGATGAGCACGGATGTGCCGGCGCTCTGAAGTCGGGGGATGGTCCGAACATCAACGACCAGGTCGCCGTAGCCAAAAAAGGTGCCGCGCTCGGTGACCGCCACCTCGCTGGCCCCCCCGCTCCGCACCTTCTCGACCGCCGCAACCATTCCGTCGGCCGCCATCCACTGGCCCTTCTTGATATTTATCGGCAACCCTGTCCGGCCGGCAGCCACCAATAAATCCGTCTGCCTGCAAAGGAAGGCCGGGATCTGGATGGCATCGACGACGTCGGCAACCAACGGCATTTGTCGCACGTCATGCACGTCGGTGAGCACGGGTAGGCCCGTTTCTGTTCGGACCTTGGCCAGGGCCTCGAGGCCCATCTCGATACCTGGGCCCCTCGGCGCCGCCACCGACGTGCGGTTGGCCTTATCGAATGACCCCTTGAATATCGTTCGGATTCCCAAACGAACCGACAACTCTGCGAGGCAGGTCGCTACCTCTAGATTCACCCGGTCGCATTCCAGAGCGCAGGGCCCCGCAACCAAGAAAGGTGCCGGTAACCAGAGTGCAGTCATGACAATGCCGCAGTCTCCGCCGCCTCAGTGGTCGCCGCGCGATCGTGCGCCCGCGATGATGCCGCACCCACGAAACTCGCAAACATTGGGTGCGGCCGCATCGGGCGCGACCGGAGTTCGGGATGGAACTGGCACCCCATGAACCACGGATGATCCACCAACTCGATGATTTCCACCAAAGAGCCATCAGGTGAGATTCCCGTACATTGCATTCCGAACTCAGCCAGGGTATCGCGATAGGCGTTGTTCACCTCATAGCGATGCCGGTGGCGTTCGCTCACCTCTTCCATACCATAGATGCGTGCGGCGCGAGACCCTGCTTTGAGCCGGCACGGATAGGAACCGAGTCGCATGGTTCCACCCAGGTCTTCTACGTGTTGTTGTGAATCCATCAGTGAGATCACCGGATTCTCACAGTCTGCCGCGAACTCACTCGAGTTCGTCTCAGGAAGCTTGCAGACGTTTCGCGCAAACTCGATGATTGCCACTTGAAGCCCAAGGCAGATACCAAAGAATGGCAGGTTGTTCTCGCGCGCCCACCGGACCACGTCGACCATCCCCTCCACCCCGCGCTCACCAAAACCGCCCGGTACCAGGAGACCGTCGAAACGGCTCAGAATCCGTCCGATCGATTCCATGTCGGTAACGCTGTCGCTCGATACCCATTCCATGTCGACACCGACTTCGTTCGCGATACCGCCATGGACCAGTGCTTCTTGAACCGACTTGTACGCGTCGGTCAGCGCGGTGTACTTCCCAACTATGGCGATCCGGACTCGTTTGGGGGGATGCGTGATCTTCTTGACCATCGCACTCCACGGACGCAGGTCCGGCTCCTTCACGTCCAACCCGAGCCGTTCGCACACCAAGCTGTCGAGGTTCTGATCGTGGAATCGGAGGGGGACCTCATAGATGGTCTCGGCATCCCGGTTTTCGATCACGCAGGCGTGATCGACGTTGCAGAACAACGCGATCTTGCGCTTGATCTCTTCGGACAACGCTCGTTCGGCACGGCAAATCAGAATGTCGGGTTGGATTCCGATCTCCATCAGCTCGCGGACGGAGTGTTGCGTCGGCTTAGTCTTGAGTTCGCCAGAGGCGGCGAGGTACGGGATGAGCGTAAGATGAATGAACATCGCGTTGTCCCGCCCAACCTCCTGCCTGAACTGCCGAGTGGCTTCCAAAAACGGGAGTGATTCGATATCGCCGACCGTCCCCCCAATCTCGGTAATGACGACGTCATGTTCCGGCGCGAGTCTCCGAATAGCCAATTTGATTTCATCCGTGATGTGCGGGATGACCTGCACCGTGCCTCCCATGTACTCGCCCCGGCGTTCCTTCGTGATGACCGATCGGTAAATCCTGCCAGTAGTGATGTTGTTGACCTGCGATAGCGAACGGTCGATGAACCGTTCGTAGTGGCCCAGATCCAGATCGGTCTCGGCCCCATCGTCGGTGACATAGACCTCACCGTGCTGGAACGGAGACATCGTGCCCGGATCGACATTGATATATGGATCAAACTTCTGGATGGTGACCTTGAGACCGCGCTCTGCGAGAAGCCGGCCAAGAGAGGCCGCCGCAATGCCCTTCCCCAACGATGATACCACCCCCCCGGTCACAAAGATGAACTTCGTGCTCATCAAGCCACCCTTTCAGCCAGCCTTCTCGCGGAAGACTGGGCTTGTTGTAGTTCCTTTTCCGTGTCTATACCCGAAAACGCCGTGGAATGCACCACGGCCACACCAAATCGATATCCATGCGACATGGGCCGCAGCTGCTCGAGGCCCTCTGTCATCTCGTCGGAAGTCGTGGGCAGGCGCGCCCAATGAAGGAGCGCCGATCGTCGATAGGCATACACGCCCAGATGATGGAAAACGTACGGTTGGCAACTCCATGTCAGGGACGCCGGCACATCGCGGCAGAACCGCATTGCGTAGCCGGCCCCATCGACCACTACCTTGACAATGTTGCGATCGAACACGTCGCGGCAGGCGAGCGGCATGACCGCGGTTCCCAACGCGTCACCCGCTATGACCCGGTCCACCGCGCCGGTTACCGCTTCACGTGAAATGAACGGTTCGTCGCCCTGGACGTTGATGACGACCTCTACATCGGCAAACCGCTCGAGCTTCGCAACCTCCGCGACCCGCTCCGTTCCATTCCGGTGGTCCGGGCGGGTCATGATCGCTTCGATCCCGGTCGGGGCCACCGCATCGGCTATTCGCTCATCATCCGTGGCCACTACCACCGTATCGGCGATGCCTAGGCTGGCGACGCGCTGTGCGACCACGGCGATCAGCGGATCACCATTCAGGAGACGAAGCGGCTTGGAGGGGAGTCGGGTCGAACCCAGTCGCGCGGGAATAACACAAAGGTGCGGCACGGTCAAAATTAACAAGGGCCGAGTCGCCTGTCAAAAGGCGTGCCATTGGTAAGTAGTTATGGGATAATAGTTAAGGGGCCACGCTACGAGGGGCCAACCAGATCTAGGAAGTTCTGGACGATCTGGTGCCCTGCTGGCGTACCCACCGATTCCGGGTGAAACTGGACCCCGTAAATCGGGAGCGCTTGATGCTGGAGCCCCATGATCTCCTCCCCGTGACCGTCTTCGAGCGTCCACGCCGTAATCTGGAGATCCGGCGGCACCGACGACCGATCCACCACCAATGAGTGATAGCGCATGGCGGTGAAAGGCGTGGGGAGGTCCCTGAGCACCCCTGCGTGGTGATGGGATACTTCCGAGGTCTTCCCGTGCAAGATCCGCTCGGCAGGCACGATGCGGCCCCCAAACGCCTCGCCAATAGCCTGGTGACCCAGGCAAACCCCCAACAGCGGCATCCCGCGCTCGGCCACGGCGGTGACCAGTTCGACGCTGATCCCGGCATCCCTCGGGACGCCCGGGCCCGGTGAGATAATCACGCCCGCCGGCTCCGAATCCAGGACCTCTTGGACCGTGACCCGGTCATTCCGCCGAACCACCGGCTCCGCCCCAAGCTCGCCCACGTATTGGACGAGATTGTAGGTGAAGGAGTCGTAGTTGTCTAAGATGAAGATCACGGTGCGTCCCATGTCCATGTCCTCCCACCCCGCTACCCTCTCGGATGATACGCCTTATGCACCTTGAGCAGATAGTCGCGATCTACATGGGTGTAGATCTGGGTGGTGGCAAGGTCGGCGTGACCGAGCATTTCCTGAACCGCGCGCAGGTCGGCGCCACCTTCCAGTAAATGAGTCGCAAAGGTGTGACGCAGGGTATGCGGCGACACGCGTTTGGTAATCCCTGCCCGTTCCGTGCACCGCTTGACGACGCCCCAGGCCCCAACGCGGGTCAATGGCCCCCCCCGAGCGTTCAAGAAGAGTCGCTCCTTCCCTTGGCCCCGGTCCAGATTGGGACGGATCTCCCGGGCGTAAAGGGCCGTGGCCCCCAATGCCCGGCGCCCGATGGGGACCAATCGCTCCTTTGAACCCTTCCCAAGTACGCGGACCAGGCCCTCGTCGTACCATACGTCCTTGACACCCAGTCCCACGAGTTCGGACACCCGTACCCCCGTCCCGTACCCGATCTCGAGCAGAGCCCGGTCGCGCCATGCGAGCGGCTGATCGGGGTTGGGAGCCGACAGGAGGGCCTCGATTTCTTCGTGAGAAAGGACATCGGGAAGCGTCCGCCAGGTTTTGGGCAGCTCGAGCCTATCGCTCGGGTCCGTCGTGACATGCCCTTCGGCAACCATGAACCGGAAGTAGGTACGGAGGGTCGAGATCTGACGTCGGATACTGGTCGGGGCCAACCCGAGGTCCTTCAAGTGATAGATGAGGCCCCGTAGGGATTTCTCCGTAACGGCTTTGGGATCACGGATCTTCTTCGAAGCGGCGAAGGAGGCGAGGCGCCGCAAGTCTCTAGTATACGCGTCGATGGTGTTGGGACTGTTCCCGGATTCCAGGGAGAGGAAGTCCTGAAACGGCTCGACGAAAAACACACGGTCCAACTCGTCGTCATTCATGCGCCCGCCGACGCCTCCAGGCGATGATCCCGATCACCACGATTCCCATCAGGACGCCTGCGCCGATCAACACTCCTCGGTTCAACCCGTCCACTAGGTGCACCATCTCCTCGATGGTCCCAGCCAGCTGCACGACCAAGATCGTAAGCAAGCCATACCAAAGAGCCGACGCAACGGCGACCGGGAAAAGCGCCTGCCATGCCGGGAGGCCTGCCACCCCGGCAAAAGGCGGAATCACGGCGCGCACACCCGGTACGAAGCGGCTGGCGAAGATACCCCACACTCCATGCCGCTCGTAGAGCATTTCCAAGACCGCCATCGCCTTTGGCGCAAGGAGCTTCTGCCCGATCCGGCCCTGAAAGAACGGCCGCCCGAATCGGCGGGCGGCCACATACACCGCCGCGGCACTCACCACGTTAGCCGTCCACACGACCGCGAACACGGCGAACGCGCTGACGGTCCCATAGTGAGAGAGAAAGACGCCGGCGCCGATGGCGGTGTCAGCCGGCAAGACAGGAAGAATGTTTTCGACGGCCCCCAAAGCACCAAGCACCATGTACACCACACCCGACGGCATCCCGGCCAACCACTCGATGAAGTTCTCGAGCAGGCTACGCGCCTCCCAGTGACGCTACGGCGTAGACTATCAGTCCCTTGCCCCGTCCGACCGTATCCATCTTCTCGTTGGTCTTCGCCTTGACCGACACGCAGCTCTCTCTGAGCGCCAACGCACGAGCGATATTCGCTCGCATCTCATCGATGTGGAGGGCGAGTTTGGGCTCCTCAGTGACGATGGTTGCGTCCACGTTCACGATGGTGTAGGAGGCCGCCACGATCCGTCGCTTCACTTCTTCGAGCATTTTGATCGAGTTGGCGTTCTTCCACTTCTTGTCGGTATCCGGAAACAGGCGTCCGATGTCACCCATCGCAGCCGCACCAAGAAGCGCATCGATCAATGCGTGGGCGACCGCGTCGCCATCGGAATGACCCTTGAGGCCACTGGTGTGCTTGATCTCTACTCCACCAAGGATAAGGGGCTTCTGGGCCCCGAATTGGTGTGAGTCGTATCCGATTCCGAAGCGTTGTCTCATGGGGGAACAGTCTATGGTCGACCGTCAACCGTCAACCGTCGGATGATGACGGGCGATTGACGGTTCACGGATTCACATGCAACATCCTACGGGATGGCAGGCGTAACGACGGAGTTCATTGACCTTCAGGCGGCGCTCGTAGGCCGCTACTCGCTCGAGCGGGAGTTGGGCCGGGGCGGAATGGGCATCGTATACCTGGCTCACGAGGTAAGTTTGGACCGATCGGTCGCCCTCAAGCTGCTCCCGCCCGCCATGGCAGCCGAACCCAGGCTTCGCGAACGCTTCCTCCGCGAAGCGCGAATGGCAGCAAGACTCTCCCACCCCAACATCGTGCCAATTCACGCGGTCGACGAGGTGGACGGTTTCGTCTTTTTCGCGATGGCATACGTGAACGGTCAAACCCTGGGCCAGCGCATTCGCGATCGCGGCCCGCTCCCTAAGGCGGAAGCCACGCGCATCCTCCGCGAGGTCGCTTGGGCGCTGGCCTATGCCCACTCGCAAGGCATCGTCCATCGCGATATCAAGCCGGACAACATCTTGCTCGAGTCGGGCAGCGGCCGCGCCCTCGTCATGGATTTCGGAATCGCCCATATGTTGGACGAGCCCGGGATGACGGGTGCCGGCGAGGTACTGGGAACCGCCGAGTTCATGAGCCCGGAACAAGCGAGCGGCGAGACGGTCGATGCCCGCAGCGACATCTATTCCCTTGGCGTTTTGGGATACCACATGCTGTCAGCGATGTTGCCCTTTGAGGCAGAGACCGTGCGCGGACTGCTGGCCAAACACATTACGCAGCCAGCGCCGCTGGTACGCACAGTTGCGCCAGAGACACCGCGCCAACTTGCGGCGATTGTCGATCGGTGCCTGCGCAAGGATCCGGAAGAGCGTTTTGCCGACGGGCAGTCACTAGCTGACGAGTTGGGTAGGGCGCTCGAAAACCGGCAAGAACTGCCCGTCCAGATTCGGGTCTTCGTCAAACACAATCGTGAGGGG
>SMVA01254867.1_pt1 | contig 12151 bp, 12 predicted proteins | sample 2456451 | NCBI WGS metagenome assembly SMVA01 (sample SAMN11095933, study PRJNA526329) | marine sediment metagenome | biome: Marine sediment; feature: Surficial sediment; material: Deep marine sediment; isolation source: Hadal surficial sediment | place: Pacific Ocean | collected 2014-05 | depth...
CTTCAAGGAAATGATGAAGAAGAAACCTGAGTTTGTTGTTGAAAGTGCTGTAAAAGGAATGCTACCCAAAAACAGGCTCGGTAGAAAATTAATTAAGAAATTGAAAGTTTATTCTGGCGAAGATCATCCTCATAAAGCGCAAAAGCCAGAAGTATTAAGTTTAACGGAGAAATAATGATTGATAAAATTTACGTAGGAAGAAGGAAAACATCGGTTGCGAGAGTAATATTAAGAAATGGCAGCGGTAATATTAAAGTTAATGGAAATGAATTTGAAAAGGCTTTTCCTCAATCAACAAGCAGAGATGACATATTAGCACCATTTAGAGTGACTGAAACTGAAGGACAGTATGATGTGTTAGTTAATGTGAGAGGAGGTGGAACTACAGGACAAGCTCAGGCGATACGATTAGGTATTGCTCGCGCATTAGTAGATTTAAACCCTGATAATAGACCTAAACTTAAAGTGGATGGATATTTAACCAGAGACCCCCGAATGGTTGAACGTAAAAAATACGGGCAGCCGAAAGCAAGAAAAAGATTTCAATTTTCTAAAAGATAAAATTTAATCATCATTCATACTTTCTGATTTACCACCTGTGTCCCGATAAATCGGGATGAATGGTAAAGATGAAGAGAGTAGAAGTAAACAACAGGAGTAACATAATGAGTACAGTTGACTTAACTCAACTAATCCAGTCCGGAGCTCATTTCGGACATTTAACCCGCCGTTGGAACCCCAAGATGAAGCCATATATTTTTATGGAAAAAAATGGGATCCACATAATTGATCTTAAAAAAACCCAGCAGCTTCTCGCAATAGCTGCAGACGAATTGCGGAATCTTGCAAGCGCAGGTAAATCGGTTCTGTTTGTTGGTACTAAAAATCAGGCAAAGGGAGTGATAGAATCCGAAGCAAAAAGATGTGATTGTAATTGGGTAAGTGAACGTTGGCTTGGAGGAATGCTTACAAACTTTGCAACTATAAGGAAAAGTGTAAAAAGACTGAAAAATATTGAAAAACAAGAAACCGACGGAACGTTTGACATCATTACAAAAAAGGAAAGATTATTCTTAACTAGAGAACTGGTAAAGTTAAAAAAGGTTCTTGAAGGTGTTGAATCTATGAACAAACTCCCCGGAGCACTTTTTATTGTTGACATTAAAAAAGAATCAATCGCTGTTAATGAAGCAAGAAGATTGAACATTCCCCTGTTTGCAATTGTTGATACGAACTGTGATCCGGATCTTATCGATTACATTATCCCTGGTAATGATGATGCTGTGAAAACTATTGAAGTAATAACCGGAATTATGGCTGAGGCAGTTATCGAGGGACATACCAAGCTTGATGAAGTGAAAGCCGAAGAAGCTGCAGAAAGAGAAAGACTAAATAACGAACGGAAAATGTTAAAGGAAAAGAAAAAAGAAGAACTAAAGAAAATTAAGCAACAAAAAGAAACGGCGGAAAAATCTAAAGATAAAGTTAGTGAAGATTCTGAAAAACCTACGGAAGAGGACAAAGAAGAAAAAGTAACAATTAAAGCTAAAAAGTCCCCGAAAGAAAATAATGGTGAATCTGAAAAAATAAGTATCAATGATCAAAAACAAAATGATGAGACGAAAAAAGAAAAATTATCCCCCGACGCAGATAAAGTAATAAATTGAAAATGGAGCTAAAAGAAATGACAATAACTGCTAAGCAAGTAAATGAATTAAGAAAAAAAACCGGCGCCGGTATGATGGATTGTAAAAAAGCCCTTACAGAAGCTGACGGTGGTATGGAAAAAGCTATTGAGATCCTTCGAAAGAAAGGTACGTTGGTAGCAGTAAAACGAGCGGATAAGTTAGCCAATGAAGGTTTAGTTGTAACTAAAATTTCGGATGATAAAAAACAAGGTTCTATTGTGGAAGTTAATTGTGAAACGGATTTTGTAGCCAGGAGTAAAGAGTTTGTTGGACTGGCTGATGATATTATTGATGTTGTATTTAGAACACAACCATCTTCGGTTGATGAACTATTGAAAAAAAATTCGTCGCTTCAGGAAAAAATTTCTGAAGCACTGGGTAAAATTGGTGAAAAAATTGAAATATCAAGACTGGTAAATGAACAAGCGCCAATGGGAGTAATTATTGACTATATTCATTTGGGATCCAAGCTTGGTGTATTAATAAAATTTGATAATGTGGCAAATGCTTCTGAAGAACTATATACTTTAGGCAAAGATATTGCGATGCAGGTTGCAGCAATGAACCCAATTGCTGTTTACAGGGAAGAAATTCCCAAAGAAATTATCGAAAAAGAAATAGAGATTTATAAGGAAATAGCACTTAAGGAAGGCAAACCTGAACAAATTGTAGAAAAAATTGCAACGGGAAAATTAAATAAATTTTATCAGGAAAATTGTCTTTCGGAACAATCATTTATAAAAGATAATTCTAAATCTGTAAATGATCTCATCAAAGAATTTAATACTAACCACCATACCGAAGCGAAGATATCTCGATTTCATCGATTTCATCTTGGTGACGAAAAAAAATAAAAATTCAACTTAGGTCTTAATATTGTTAAGACCCTTTTTTATATTTCTTCATAATAATTAAATAAGAAATTGTACTAAATTACATTATTGATTAAATGTGATTATTACTAATTAATTTTTTAAACAATTAAACTAATACAATATGAGTCAGCTTAAATACAAAAGAGTTATACTAAAACTCAGCGGCGAGTCATTGATGGGTTCAAAGGGATTTGGGATTGATAAAAAAGTTACGGATTTCTTTGCCGGAGAAGTAAAAAAAATTCACGATGTTGGTGTTGAGGTTGGATTGGTTATTGGCGGAGGAAATATTTACAGAGGTTTAAGTGCCGCTTCGCAGGGAATTGACAGGGCAACGGGAGATTATATGGGAATGCTTGCAACTATGATAAATTCCCTCGCTCTTCAAAACGCAATAGAAAAAATTAATATTCCCACACGTTTGATGAGTGCTATTAAAATGGAAGCGATTGCTGAATCGTATATACGGAGAAGGGCTATAAGGCATTTGGAAAAAGGCAGAGTAGTAATTTTAGGATCCGGTACAGGTCATCCATATTTCAGTACCGATACTGCGGCATCGCTAAGGGCGGTAGAAATTGGCGCTGATGTTATAATTAAAGGAACAAGAGTTGACGGAGTATTTGACAGCGATCCGGAAAAAAATCCAAGTGCGAGTAAATATGATAAAATTACATATCTTGATATCTTAAAGAAAAATTTGAAAATTATGGATCTTACTGCCGTTAGTCTTTGTCAGGAAAATAATTTGCCCATGATTGTATTTAATATGGACTTGGAGGATAATTTATTAAAGTTGGTAACAGGGGAACATGTTGGTACAATTATTAATAACGAGATTAATGTTACCGAAAATATTTAATTAATTGGAGAATAATATGCATACGGTAATTAAAGACGCAAAAGCAAGAATGGATAAATCCTTAGAAGCATTGAGAAATGATCTTGCTAAAATCCGTAGTGGGAAAGCAACAACAGCATTATTAGATGGTATAAAAGTTGAAAACTACGGAAGTTTAGTACTGCTTAAGCAGGTAGGAAATGTTTCAGTACTGGATGCACACACTCTTTCGATTACTCCCTGGGAAAAACCCATGGCTGCAGTTATTGAGAAAGCGATATTGGAAGCAAATCTTGGGCTTAATCCTGTTAATGACGGCACTAATTTAAAAATCCCGGTTCCCGCTCCAACTGAAGAAAGAAGACACGAACTTGTTAAACTGATTAAAAAATATGGCGAAGAAATTAAGATAGCTGTGAGAAATATAAGAAGAGATGCAAATGATCAATTGAAAAAAGAGGAAAAAGAAAAAAAGATGTCCGAGGATCAATTATTGGACGCAGAAGATGAAGTGCAAAAGATAACAAATGAGCACACTAAACTGATAGATGAGATTTTAAAACATAAAGAAGAAGAAATAATGAAAGTTTAACAAATTCTTGTTTAGAATTATTATCAACCCAACTTAATTTTAGGTTGGGTTTTTTGTTATCACCTAACATTGCTAAGTTCAATCTATTGCTCTAATATCAGTAATATTTTTTGTATCCTCCATAGGTCTGATAGGTGGCGGAGTAATCATCGGGTTAAAAATAGCACCCGATTCAATAAAAAGTAAATGTGAATTTGAAATATCTTTCAATGTTAAAGTTTTCACTAATTGAAATCCTTCATCAGTTTTATCCAAAACCGGAATTCCGTATCCAATTTGTTTAACAGAAATTAGTTTGCCACGCAAAAAATCACCCGTATTTTCATCAATCTCAGCTTCAAGAATTATATTTATACCGCTTACTCCGTTAATGTTAATATTACCGTAAGTTAAAAAATTACCAAGTGAGTACGCGATCAGTTTGTTTTTATAAATTTCCATTGCTCGTAAAACGTGAGGTCCGTGTCCTAACACCATATCCGCACCTGCATCAATTACAGTGTGGGCAAATGCATAAACATTTCCACGGTTTTCTCCAAGGTATATTTCTGTAGAGTCAGGAACGTGAACTGCATCTTTACCTTCTGCACCTCCGTGGAAAGAAACAATAATAATATCAAACCTTTCATTTAGTTTTGAAATAACATTTTTGGCATTTTCAAGATCTGAAATATGATATGAATTTTCTGAATAACCGAACGCAATAAGCGCAACCCGGGAATTTTTAATTGTAAATTTTGCTAATCCTTTCTTTGGTATAAATTTAATTCCTAATTCACTCAGTTTTTCTTGTGTTAAGATGTACCCTTCTTCGCCATAATCTACAGAGTGGTTGTTATCCTGGTTAACAACATTAAAGCCGATTTCTTTTAAAGATGCGGCAAGATTTTCAGGCATTCCGAACTCATAACATATTGCGGCTTTGCGCGATCGTTCCGAACATTTTTGTGGTTCCATCTCATCTTTAATAAAAGTTCCTTCAAGGTTTCCAAAAATAATATCGGCAGCGTGTAATAAATCTCCAATCGATTCAATAAATTCTCTACCCTCATCGGGCGGTAATATTTTTTTTGGTGTAGTAGAACCAAGCATAATATCACCCACGGCCTTAATCTTTATCTGGGCATTCAATTCTGTTCCGTGCATAACTATTATACCCAATACTACAATGAAAAATTTCAATATGATTAAATACATTTATTAGATTGTTTATACATAATTCAGTTACTAGAACTTATTTGATTTTTAGGTAAATTTCGAAAATAATTTTGCAACTTTTTTAGAAAATATATTTACTCTGTGAAAGAAAACTCAACTAAAAATAATTTTGCTAAAATTAAACCTCTTCTTAAGCAATTTATAGATAAAAGTACTGTAAAAAATATACTTTTTATCAGTGCTGCAATGATCCTGTTTATGATAGGTGTAATTTTGTACGGCGTAATACTTAATATCAGAGAAGTTCCGTTATCTGAAGCAATGATTGAAAAAGGATTTCCCAAACTTATAAATCTCAACATTTTAGTAGATAAAAGAAATTACACGCTAAATTTATATGAGGATACAGTTTTAGTAAAGAGTTACAGAGTAAGTCTTGGCAGAAATATTCTTAGGGCAGAAAAAACAGCAGATGATGAAGCAACTCCTGTTGGAGAATATAAAATATGTTCAATAGATACTTCACATCGCTATAATAAATTTTTTCAATTAAATTACCCAAATTTGAGTAATGCTACTGAGGCATTGCGAAAAGGATGGATCACACAGAAAGTATTTGATCAGATTAAATTTGAGTTTTATTACGAAGGATGTACGAAATATAATAAGGTATTAGGCGGTAATATTGGTATCCAGGGTTTAGGAAGATTAAATTACATTTTTAAAAATCTTCCCTTTGTTTATAATTGGACTAACGGATCTATTGCAATGAGCAATGAAGATATTGATGAACTTTATTCTGTTATAAAAATAGGTACCAAGGTTGTTATTAAATAACTACTATAAATTTATTGGAATAACGATTATTCTTATTTCAATTATTGGTTGTGGAAAGAAAAACGATCAATACGTTAATTTTGATGACCCGCGTTCAGTTAGGAATATTGCAAATAATATGATTGATGAAACTATTCGATTTTCAGCCTCGGGTTATTTTTCTTCCGATACAAGCAGGTCTATTGTTGCAGGCACTGAAAAATCAGATAAAAACAAAATGGGAATTTCCTTCAACCTTATTGAAAAAGTTGATGATGAGTTTAAGGTGGTTTATAATACTGGAGTTTTGGATGGATCTTTTAACAAATCTATCGTTGATAAGATGAAATTTTCTTCCGATGGAATAGAAATGATCTATTATAATTCACAGGATTATTATTTGGGTACGGGCGGTGGTGATGTTTATTTGTATGTAATTAATTTTGCTGAAAGAGAAGTTTACTATGGTCATCTTATTGCTGAAAGGTCTTGGGGAACTTCTCTTTTCCTTTCCAAGAATTTAGTAGACCCGATGTTAAGAAGATTTTTTATCAGTTATTTTAAAAAAGATTATGCTGCCCTAAGGATTATTAATTCTGATAAATTATAATAAATATATTTTGCACAAATCTTTAAACTTATTGTAATACTTATCCCAAATGTATATGCCGCCGAATAATATTAATTCCTCTAATAAAGCTTTAAATTGATTTTTCTAATCAAAGTAATTATTATTTCGTTGTTTATCTTTAAAATAAAGGATTATAACTTTAATTAGCAGAATATTAAAAGCAACATATTTGATGAAACAATTTCGTTCTGCAATTTTATTCACGATTTTTTATTTGCTTTTAAGCATTACTATATTTGCCCAATCAAGTAAATTGTACGAACTTTCATCGATTAATTTTGAAGGCAACAATGAATTTTCAGATACCGATCTGAAATCTATTATCCAGAGCAAAGAGAACCCATTTTGGCTATGGAGATTTTTCAACTCTTTTACTCCCTTTGGTTCCCCTCCAACGTATTTTGATTCTACAGAAATTAGTGTTGACCTGGCATCGTTAAAATCATTCTATTCTGTAAATGGTTTTTTTGAAGTGGATTTTTCTTATTCTTATCAATTAGATTCATCTTCCCAAAGTTCTGAATTGACGTACTATATTTCTGAAGGCGAAGGCTTTAATTATGGGAACATAAATTTATTTGGATTAGAAGGACTGGATTACTTGCAACCATTTATTTCTCCTCATCTTAATTTATTAGGAATAAACAGATTTACACAAGTAAAATTAGCATCCAAAATAGATGAAGTACTTTCCGTTTTAAAAGACAAGGGATATATGCTTGCTACATTCGACAGTACAAAAATAATAATTGACACTTTGAGGAATAAAACAGATCTTGATATATATTTTACACCTGGCAATCATTACAGGTTTAGTGAAATAAGAGTGATAAAAGAAGGCGTTGGCAAAGATCTGGTAAGTGATGAACTGATAAAGTACGTTGCGAATTTGCAGGTGGGTGACGAATATAATGAGCAGGAAATTGCTAAGAGCCGATTAAGATTGGCAAGAACAGGTTTATTCAAGAGTATTAATCTTAAAGGTTTTGTGGATGATACGGTTGGTAATAAAGTACCCCTGAATATAGAAGGTGATATAGGGAATCTTAATGATTTATCGCCGGAAGTTTTTATTGATAATGAATTTAACACATCAAATATTGGTGTTGGTTTAAGTTATGTTAGAAAGAATTTTTTTGGAGATGCAAGGAAATTAACACTAAGCACAAAATTTAAAGTGAATGATATTCAAAACATAAAATTATTTTCCTCGTCCGGTCGGGATTCTACTCTTCAAACACAAGTCGATATATCACTGTTAGTGGAACAGCCTTTCTTTTTCAACCGTGCGATTTCTGCTTCACTGAGAGCGTATTATAAAACTTATAATATATCTTCTACTCCCTTTGAAAATGAAGGGGGAAAACTTTTGTTGGCAGTTGATATGCCTTCACATACATTTATAAACTTGCTTAATCCATACCTGAGCTTTGATTTATTGGGATATGACGTTATCTCTGTAGATGGGGAATCTGATTTTTCACCGAGATATACAACTGCAATTTTTGGATTTAATGTTGGCTCAACCACAGCTAATGATATCTTTTTCCCATTCAGGGGATATAATTTGAATCAGGTAATTGAACTGGCATTAACCAGGTTGAAAATTACAACTGATAATCCGCTGGTTTTAGATACTCTCGGATTTGGTGAAGATGATGTGGGTTTTTATTATCGTCTTCAGACTATGATCTCGGAATATATTGGTGTGTCTAGAGATGATAACACGGTGATAGGTGTTAAATTTAAAATTGGTTATATTCAAACCTTTGTTGGCAGTGATGTACTGATACCTCCAAACCAAACTTTTTTTGCAGGTGGAGCTAACTCTGTTAGAGGTTGGAAGGCAAGGCAACTTATTCCATTGGAAAGAATAAATTCTATCGATGACCTAAATCCTGCAGTTGAAAATATTCGAGGTGGTACATTCCTTATTGAAGGCTCTATTGAATACAGAAGAAAATTTGATGAGGACTTCGGTTTTAATTTCTTTATTGATTATGGCAATACCTGGAATGGATATACAGATTTTCAATTTAATGAAATAGCTGTAGCGTCTGGATTTGGGTTGAGGTATTATTCGCCTTTTGCTCCGTTCAGAATAGATTTTGGATGGAAAGTATGGGACCCCCAGGAGAAAATAACATTACTTGACAGAGCTTTTTGGCAAGCTTTTGAATTTCATTTTGGTATAGGTGAGGCGTTTTGAACCTTTAGTGGTTTATATTTTTAATTTCTAACTTCATAATTTTAGTCATTTCATTTTTTTTAGATAGTTTATTAATTACTGAAATTACGCAAAAACAACTATAACAGAAAAAAGTTCCCGGTTTGTCATTCCCACTGCCTGTCCCGATTCACCGGGGAAAGTGAGGATCCATTTTTTCGTTTATTTATGCATAGTGGATGCCCGCTTTTCGCGAGCATAACATGCAGTTTTAGGATTTTGCGTAACCTCAGTTAAATATCTAATTACAACCATTTATAGCTGTTTGCCAACGACTTAGAAATGATTACCGAACTACGGATGAATTCCTCATATTGAATCTTAAAATATTTTTGAATAGCTTCAATTAATTCACTATTTTTATAATTCTTTTTTATTAAGGTTTAAATGATTTACAGTATGACAGGCTTCGGTAAAGGAAGTGCCGATAAAAATAAAATCTCAGCAGATGTAGAACTTAAAAGTGTTAACAGCCGCTTTTTAGAGATCTTTATCAAGCTTCCACCTCAATTATCCGATCGGGATTATGAACTGCGAGAAATATTAAAATCAAAAATTAAAAGAGGAAAAATTAGTGCAATTATCCAGTTCAATCGAAATGGCAACAGTATTGCAATAATTAATGATAAGAAACTTAAAGATTATACTGCGTTCCTCCAAAAAGTTAGAAAATTAGCAAAGATAAATGAAAAGATTAAATTAGAGCATTTACTTAATAATCGCGACATATTTTTATCTTCGGATTCTACTGTATCGGAGGCGGATTTTAGTGTTGTAAAAAAAGCTCTTAAAAATGCCATTGATGAACTTTTAAAAATGAAAAAAAATGAAGGTGCGGAATTAAAAAAAGACCTTTCGAGGAGAATAAAAACAATTGAAATAAAAGTAGTATCAATTAAAAACGAATTCAAAAAAAGTGTAAATATTTATTTTAATAAATTAAAAGTTCGTGTCAAATTGTTAACAAAGGATACGAATTTTGATGACCAAAGATTAAAACTTGAACTGGCAATGATTGCTGATAAGGCAGATATTACGGAAGAATGTGTAAGGTTAAAAAGTCACATTAAATTTTTTATTGAAAGTATGAATAAACAACCGGAGCCTGGTAGGAAACTTAATTTTTTATGTCAGGAGCTGAACAGAGAAACTAATACAATTTCTTCGAAATCTATTTCTACTTCGATAACTCATAAAGCGGTATTAATTAAAGAAGAAATTGAAAAGATCAGGGAACAAATTCAAAACATTGAGTGATCTTTGGAAAAAAAGAAAGGAGAAATAATTGTTGTTTCAGGACCAAGCGGTGCCGGGAAAACAACAATTGTAAAAAAAATATTAAAACTTTATCCGGGCATTACCTTTTCCGTTTCTGCTACCACACGTCCAAAAAGGATTAAAGAAAAAGTAGAATATTATTTTATAAGCGAGAAAGAATTTAAAGATAGAATAAAAAAGAATGAGTTTGTGGAATGGGAAAAATTTTATGATTACTATTATGGTACGTTCAAAAGTTCTATTGATGAAAATATAAATGCGGGAAAATCTGTTCTTTTGGAAATAGATGTAAAAGGCGCACTTTCAATAAAAGAGATATATCACGATTCGTATTTAGTTTATATTATGCCCCCCAGTTACAACGTTTTGATTGAGAGGCTGAAGAAGAGACAAACAGAAACAAAAGAAGATTTACAAAAGAGAATTTTAAGAGCAAAAATGGAATTGAGCTTGAAGGATCAGTTTGATTATATTGTTATTAATGAAAATTTAAATAAAGCAATTGAAGAGACATCAGTTATAATAAAAAATATATTAAATAAGGAGAATTAAACTATGGGAATTACACCGATTGATTTGAGACAAATTGATGGAAAGGCGAAGAATATTTACGAAGCTATTATTGTTAGTTCCAAACGTTCAAGACAGATCAATGACGAAAACAAAATAGAATTCAATGCGTTATTAAGTACCATCCCTGTTGCTGTAGGGGATGATGAAAATGAGGATATTGATAATCCGGCACAGTTAAAAATTTCACTCGAGATGGAAAAAAGAGAAAAACCTCATATTCAATCTTTGAATGAATTTCTTAACGGGGATATTGAATTTAAATATAAAGACTAACAGTTTTTTATTAATTGATTGAAATCCAGCATTGCTGGATTTTTTTCTCCGTTCGTCCGGTTAAAAATAATTATTGTGAATAGAAGTAAAAACTTTTATGCTTAAAGATCCATTAACAGAAAAGAAAATAATATTTGGTGTTACCGGATGCATTGCTGCCTATAAAAGTGCATTTCTTGTTAGAGATTTGATAAAAAGGGGAGCGGAAGTTAAAGTTGTAATGACGCCGGCAGCGACCCAATTTATAACCCCTCTAACATTATCTTCTCTTTCAAATAATAATGTTGTTGTCAGTATATTCCCGGAATCAACCGATGGAAATACTAATATGACTACGTGGCATATTGAAATGGCACAGTGGGCTGATGTGATTCTAATTGCACCTTCTACAATTAATACTATTGCAAAAATTGCTTACGGTTTTGCTGACAATGCGTTAACCACATTAGTTTCTGCGTCCAGGTCACCAGTTATTATCGCTCCGGCAGCTGATATAGATATGTACCGAAATCCTATCACTCAGGATAACATTTCAAAATTAGAATCTCTGGGATTCTATATTGTTTCTGCTGAAGAGGGTGAGCTTGCCAGCGGATTATCAGGTATTGGCAGACTGGCAGAATCGAATAAAATAATTGATGCGGTAGAATTGATTCTAACTGGTTATAAAAAAGATTTGATCAATGAAAAAATTTTAATAACAGCCGGTCCAACTTATGAAGACATTGATCCGGTAAGATTTATTGGAAACAGATCATCCGGAAAGATGGGTTACGCTTTGGCAAAATCAGCATATTTAAGAGGAGCGGATGTTACTCTTATTTCCGGTCCGTCTTCTGAAACTGCATACCAGGAAATAAATTATGTTCCTGTGCGGACGGCTTCTGAAATGAAAAAAGCGGTTGTTAGGGAAATGAAAAAAAATCAATTTTTAATAATGGTAGCTGCAGTGGCTGATTTCAAACCAGTTCGTGTTTCACCGGGTAAAATAAAAAAGAGCATCCGGCTAAAAGAAATTAAGATTTCTGAAACTCAGGATATTCTCACTTCATTTAACAGGGAAAATAAAATAATTGTTGGATTTGCATTAGAAACCAATAATGAACTTGCGAATGCTAAACGGAAATTGAAAGAAAAACAGCTTGATATGATTGTATTAAATTCACTGAAAGATATAAGAAGCGGTTTCGAGTTTGAAA
>SMVA01230598.1_pt1 | contig 12149 bp, 7 predicted proteins | sample 2456451 | NCBI WGS metagenome assembly SMVA01 (sample SAMN11095933, study PRJNA526329) | marine sediment metagenome | biome: Marine sediment; feature: Surficial sediment; material: Deep marine sediment; isolation source: Hadal surficial sediment | place: Pacific Ocean | collected 2014-05 | depth 0-1...
CAGCGAGGCCGTTGGCAAGGCGGTTGACGATGCTCCCGTCTCCTACGAGGGCTTCGACGTCGCGCTGGCGTTGGCCTACGCCCGCGATCGGGGACACCGCATCGAGTTCGTGCGCTTTCGCTGGTCCAATCTTCGGAATGACCTCGCCAGCAAGAAATTCGACATCGCGATGTCCGGCGTGACCGTCCGCCCGCTCCGGTCGGTCGTCGGTCGCTTCACGGTTCCGCTGCTCGAGACCGGTGCCGTCGTGCTCACGCGCGCGGTCGAGCGCTTCGAAAGCATCAACGACCTCGATCGCCGCAAGACCCGGATCGGCGTGAATGCGGGCGGTCATCTGGAGCAGGTTACCCGCGAGCACTTCCAGCGCGCGACGCTGGTGTTCATCCCCGAGAACTCGGCCGTACTGGGGGCGCTGATGGGCTACACCATCGACGCTGCGATCACCGATACGATCGAGGCACCGCTTTGGCAGGCGGCCGATCCGGATCTCGGCGTGATCGGACCGTTCACCCGCGATCGCAAGGCCTACCTGGTGCGCGCTGATCGTCCGGAGCTGGCCCGTGACCTCGACCAGTGGCTGCTGGACCGAGAGGCAGACGGAACTCTCGGCAAGCTGCGGAGACAGTACTTCGGTCTCCTCAAGGACCGGGCGCCCACCACGGCGCTCGTCGCACTCGTCGCCGCCCTCGACGAACGACTCAGCGTAATGCCCTTGGTAGTGGCCGCCAAACGGGAGCGCGGGCTGCCGATTACGTCACGCCGACGCGAGAAGGTCGTACTGGCGACCGCCATCGCCGACATCCGAGTGGCCGAAGAGCAAGCCGGGCAGGCAGCGTGGCCAGAGCTGGGCGTTCGTTCGCTCTTCGAAGCCCAGATCTCGGCCGCAAAGCAGGTTCAGCTTGCAGCGGGTCGCGACCCGGAATTCGAGCCCGAAACACCGCTTCCCCAGCTGGACGGTGCATTGCGACCCGCGATTCTACGGATCGGAAATCGCATCAGCTGGCTCCTCACCGAGCTTCCCGACGACCTGGATCCATTGTGGGTCAAGCAAACGGTTCGCCGCGGGCTGCGCAGCCGCTATCTGTCGCCCACGTCGGTCAACGAAATCGCAGACGCGCTCTCGGATCTCGTCAAAGCCGGCCGCCAGCAGCCCGCCGTCGAGGGACAAACGGCCGGGCCGTCAGCGAACGAAGAACCGAGTGAGCAGCCCGGCAAGGACGGGCAGAACGAGGCAGGCAGCGAAACGCATCAGCGCGAATCGCCAGCCCAGGATGGGAACCTCCCAGGCGACCAGCCGGTGGATGGCCAGTAGGGCCCAGCTCGCCAGAAAAGCAACGACGGGACCCGAGCCTGCACCGGAGCGGATCATGACCGCGGCGATCGGCATCGAGACGAAGGGACCGGCGGGCGTGATCATGCCCGCCCCGGTCGCGATCACGAGTCCCCGGAGTCCGGCGTCCCTGCCCAGGAATTCACGCACCCATTCCGTGGGAACGAGAACTTCAGCGAAGCCCGCAGCCAGGAAGCTGATCGCGATGATGAGCGAGAAGCGCAGCAGCATCCGCCAACCGCCGGACAGGCCGCTGCGCAGCAGCTCTTCGCCGCCCTGCATCCACGCCAGCCACGCCAGCACACCCAGAAGCACCAACATGAAGATCACGGTGCCGTCGATCACACTCGTCCTCCGGGTCGTCGTCACATCACTCACGGTCAGAAACCAACAATTAGTAGTACGTGCACCGCGTGCGATGTCGCGGGCGACTCTTGATGGTCGGCGACTGCCCCCGACTCCAGAGGCGGTAGTCGAGTTCCTGGGCGGTCGTGCTCCCACCGGCAGCCTTGATCTCGGTGACGAGCCGTTCGACGGCGTGAACGCCCACCGCCCGGATCTCGACCTCTTCGCGGCTCCCGGGTTCGATCAGATCTTCGCGATCGATCCGGGCAGCAAGGCCCTCGTCGTAGCTGAGAACGCCTTCGCAGCGCAGCACGTGGGGAACGAGGTTGTCGGCGAAAAGCGTCAGACGATCGAGATCATCGAAGCGCCCCGCGCCCCGGCCACCGAAGGCGACGGATAGATCGGCGGCGGTCAGCTGGGCGCGCTTGTAGAAGAACACTTCGAAGTCGTCGTAGGTAGCGACATCCTGGTACATGGGCATCTCGCCGAGGATGCGGACCAGCTTCGCGGCCGAACCCGCTGCGGCTTCGATTGGACCCTGGAACCGACCTCCATAGCCGTCCAAGAGGAAGCGGCCGAGATGGTTCAGGGCGCGGGCAAACAGCAACATCAGCTCTTCGATCTCGGCAGTCTTCGGTTGCGCGAAGGTCTCGTGGCAGCCTGTCGCGTCGAGTTCGACCAGGGCCTCGGCCATCCATGGACCGGATCTGTGGAAGTGCCGGGTCAAGGCAGTGGAGATCGTGAAATAGCCCGAGAGGCCGTCGGGCTTGTGTAGATGTGGGAACCAACCTGAGCCGAAATTGATGGCGTCCAGAGTCAGAATGAAGGCGAGGGTGTCGGCGTCGCTGCCGGAAAAATGATGCGCCGGGTCCAATCCGTCCGGGCCCGTGCGCTTCCGCGTCAATTCACCCGCCAGCTTCCGCAACGGATCGTATTCGAGGCTGACGTGTCGGGCGTTCTCTGCGACGCGCGCGCAGCTCGAGCGGATCTGATCCAGAAGGTCGAGGCTCATGCAGAGCCGATCACGGTCAGCGCTCCGGGCAGGATCTCGATGCGGGCGGGGAGTGTCCCGACGGGCTCGCCGTCGACTTCGAGCCAGACGGTCTGGGGCTCAGCCTCCGCTTCGAGGACGCAGCCCCGGTAGGCACCGACGGCGGGATCGTCCAGATGGGCACCGCTGTAGAGATCGCGGAGCTTTCCGACGAGTTGGAGGCGAGTGAGTTCGCGAATCACGATCAAGTCGAGCTTTCCGTCGTCGATGGCCGCGTGGGGCGCCAGGTGCATGCCGCCGCCGAACCACTGGCCGTTGGCGCTGGACGCCATCACCAGGGGCCCGGCGAAGACGGTCTCGCCGTCGAGGCGAAGAGTGACGGGCTGGCAACGATAGCGGGCGACGCCACGCAAGGTGCCTACGAGGAACGAGAGCCGCCCACCCAGCGGCTTGCTCGCACGGTTGACGAGATCGACCACGAGTCCCGACAGGCCGAAGCTGACTTCGTTTGCGAACCAGGCTTGGACTTCGCTGCCATCGGGGCCCTGACAGACCACGCGGCCCGCGTCGACGAGGCGTGGCTTGCCGCTGCGAAGCACGTCGATGGCACCGTCGAGGTCTGCCGGAATCCCCAGGCTACGCACGAAGTCGTTTCCCGTTCCGAGCGGAAGCAGACCGAGCTCGACATACCCCCCGAGTCCACCCGACAGAATTCCCGATACGACCTCGTTCAGGGTGCCGTCTCCGCCAGCGACGATGACCCGTTCGACCCCGGAGCGAACCGCTTCCCGAGCGATCCTCACGGCGTCCCGGCGACCTTCCGTGATCTCGCACTCGATGGGCCCCAGGGCTTTGCGGAGCCGCGCTTCGATGCCGCTCCAACGGCGACTGGTGGCGCCGCCCTGGCTGCGGAGATTGGCGATCACGAGGGTTCGGGACACGATGAAGTGGATTCTAACCTGCCCGAACGCGAAGCTCCGCCACTCGCGCGGCCGGCTCAAACCCACAGCTGGGATGGCCGACAAGGCCATCGGATGCTGCTCTACTCCATCGCTCTCGAGCTCACGATGCTTTTCGCCTTCTGGCTGGCGTTGGCCGCATGGCAGCGAGATCGCCCCTCTCCGGGCCGGATCACATTCATCGCCCTGTGCGTGAGCAGCATGTGCTGGTGCCTGGGCAACATCCTGCAAGCGCACGGTTTCGAGAGCGAATGGGTCACCGATCGGATCCGGCTACTCGGAATCCTCGCTTGTGGCCCGCTGTGGCTCGGGGTCGCGGCGCACGCCGCCCGCAGTGACCTCGCCCGGCGCGTGCCCTGGTTCCCGCTGATCCTGCTGGCACCCTGTGCGAGCCTCTACGGTCTGCTCTACAGCGATCGCTGGTCCGGCCTCTTCATCGCCACGGTTCCGGGTGGAGCCAATCAGCTCGGCCCACTCTTTTGGGTCTTTACCCTGTACGTCTACGCGATCGTTGCGATCGGCTGCTTGCTGCTGATCCACTCGGCGCTTCGCGACCGCAGCCATGGACCGTGGATCCGCCGCCTGCTGGTGGGCTGCGCGCCGCTGGCTCCCTTGATCGGAAACGTGCTGTTCCTGATGGGGGACCGCCTCAAGAATCTCGAGCTTACGCCCATCCTGTTGGTCATCACGATGATTGCAGTCCGCGGCGAGCTGATCTCGGGAAGCTTCTTCCAGGTGCTCCCCGTGTCGCAGCACGACCTGATACAGCAGCTGCCGATCGGCGTGGTGTTGACCGACCGCGCCGGAGTCGTGATCGGCGTCAACCCCGCGGCCGAGCGGCGGATCGGTGTGATCGAAGCCCACGCGATCGGCCGCAACCTCGAGGCCGTCGTCGCCAATTCGGGCCCGGAGGTGCGGCTGGAGATCTCGCCCATCCTCTCCGGGGGACGAGAGGCGGGGCAGCTCGTCCTGATTGATCCGCCGCGCAAGAACTCGCGCGGCTAGCCCTATCCCTTGCGGAGCAGATTCAGGGCAGACCCGGCCCGAATCCACTCGATCTGCTCGTCCGACAGCGAGTGATTCGCCTGGACCTCGTGCTCGCTCCCGTCCTCGTGGTGAAGGACGACGCGAACAGGCTGGCCGGGCGACAGTCCCGCGAGGCCGGTTATGCCCAGCCGGTCGTCTTGCTGAACTTTCTCGTAGTCTGCCGAATCGGCGAACGTCAGCGGGAGGACACCCTGCTTCTTGAGATTCGACTCGTGGATCCGGGCGAAGCTCCGCACCAGCACCGCCACACAGCCGAGCAACCTGGGCGACATCGCCGCATGCTCGCGGCTTGATCCTTCGCCGTAGTTCTCATCACCGACCACGACCCAGCCAAGGCCCTCGGCCTTGTAGTGCCGAGCGACCTTCGCGAACTCGATCCCATCCTCGCCGGACAGAAGATCCTTGCCCCTGCCGGTCTCATCGGTGAAGGCGTTGACGGCCCCCGTGAACATGTTGTCGCTGATGTTCTCCAGGTGCCCCCGGAAGCGAAGCCACGGGCCCGCCGGAGAGATGTGGTCCGTCGTGCACTTGCCCTTGGCCTTGAGCAGCAGCGGAGCGCGCTCGTAGTCGTGGCCGTCCCAGGCCGCGAAAGGCTCCAACACCTGGAGACGCTCGCTTTCCAGCGCGACCTCGACCTTGACACTGCTGCGCTCATCAGGAGGCGCCACGAATCCTTCATGGCTCTCCACGAATCCCTGGCTGGGGATCTCCGGTGCCGGAGCGGGTGGATCGAGCTTGAAGCGCGTGCCGTCGTCCGCCTCGATCTCGTCGCTGAGCGGGTTGAACGAGAGTCGGCCCGCCAACGCGTAGGCCACGACGATCTCGGGGCTGCTGATGAACGAACACGTCGACGACGATCCGTCGTTGCGGCGGCGGAAGTTGCGGTTGTACGAGGAGAGGATCGAGTTCGACTCGCCTTCCTGGACGTCGTCGCGCTTCCACTGCCCGATGCACGGCCCGCAGGCGTTCGCCAGCACGATGCCGCCGATGGCGTCGAAGTCTTCGATCTGGCCGTCGCGCAGGATCGTCTGGTGGATCTGCTCCGAGCCCGGCGTCACCCAGAGGGTGGTCTTCGCGCGCACGCCATGTTTCTTGGCCTGACGCGCCACGTCGGCCGCGCGCTCCAGATCCTCGTAGGAAGAGTTGGTACAGCTCCCGATCAGACAGGCGGTGAGGTCGTCCGGATAGCCGTTCTCCTTCACGTCGGCCGCCATGCGCGATATGGGTCGCGCCAGGTCCGGCGTGTGAGGACCGACGATGTGGGGCTCGAGCTTGGACAAGTTGATCTCGACCACCTCGTCGAAGAATTTTCCCGGATTCGCCTGCACCTCGGGATCTGCGCACAACAGCTCGACGTGCTGCTGGGCGAGGTCCGCGATCTCCTCGCGGCCGGTGGCCTTGAGGTAGGTCGCCATGCGCTCGTCGAACGGGAAGATCGACGTCGTCGCACCCAGCTCGGCGCCCATGTTCGTGATGGTGCCCTTCCCGGTGCAGCTGATGGCGCGGGCTCCCGGTCCGAAGTATTCGATCACCCGGTTGGTGCCGCCCTTCACGGTCAAGACATCCAGCACCTTGAGAATCACGTCCTTGGGTGCCGTCCAGCCGGACAGGGATCCGGTCAGGTGCACGCCGACGATCCGCGGGTAGAGCACCTCCCAGGCAAAGCCCGACATCACGTCGACGGCATCGGCGCCACCCACGCCGCAGGCGAACATGCCGAGCCCGCCGGCGTTGGGCGTGTGGGAATCGGTTCCGATCATCATGCCACCCGGGAACGCGTACTTCTCGAGCACCACCTGGTGGATGATGCCGGCGCCGGGGCCCCAGAAGCCGATCCCGTAGCGCGCCGAGGCGCTGCGCAGGAAGTCATAGACCTCGTTGTTGGTCTGGCTGGCCATACGCAGATCACTCTCGGCGCCGCGATGGGCCAGGATCAGATGGTCGCAATGCACCGTGGTCGGCACGGCGGTTTCATCCTTGCCTGCCAGCATGAACTGGAGCAGTGCCATCTGGGCCGTCGCGTCCTGCATGGCGACGCGGTCGGGGCGCGTGTCCATATAGCTCTTGCCGGCCTCGAGCTCTGCCGTCTCGGGGAGCTGGAGATGACCGAGAAACACTTTTTCCGAATAGGTGAGCGGTCGGTCGAGACGGCCGCGGATGATCTTGACGTTGCGCTCGAGACGCTCGTATACGCTTCGTACGAGCTGCGGAGTCGTTTCGATTGCGGACATGGCCTCCCCCTGGGAGCCGATGAGACTAGCGCTTCTTCAGCAGCGTCGTCTTCAGCTCTGCTAGCAGATGCGCCGACGAGTGTGCGGCCTTTCGGAAGTCGTCGAGATCCAGGCTCTCGTTCTCGCCATGCGCATTGCAGGGCGGGTCTTCGAGTCCCAGCAGCAGCTCGGGGATTCCCCCCATCACGTCACTGAACGGCCCGACGAAGGGAATCGTCGCGCCGCAGCCAATCAATACGGCATCGCAACCGAAGCCGGCGGTCAGGGCGCGTTGCGCGGCGCCCAGCACCTCGGTCTCGGAGCCCCGTTTCCAACCGGGGACAGCGGCGCCGACGTCGGCCCGAACCCGGACACCGGCCGGTGGCGCCTGCTCGAGCTGATGCACAACGCAGGCTGCGACGCGATCCGCGTCCTGACCCGGCGCGAGACGCACGCTCACCCGTGCGCGCGCCTCGGCCACGAGCTGGTTGGTCGCCTCGGCCAGCGGCATCGCTTCCAAGGCAACCACCGACAGCGAAGGCCGGTGCCACAAGCGCTCATAGACCGAGCCATCCTCCGCTCCGCGCAGCTCGACGCCGTCTCGCATGCCGGCGTCGCGGCGGAAGACTTCGGCATCGAAGGGGAGCGCGGCCAGTCGGGCCCGCTCCGACGCGTTGATGGCAGGTACGTCGTCCTCGAGTCCGGGAACTGCGGGCGCTCCCGAAGCATCGAACAGCCGCCCAAGAATGCAGCTCAGCGTGCTGGCCGCATCGGGAATGGGTCCGCCCCAGATCCCGCTGTGAATCGGATGGTCGAGGGCTGTCACCGTGACGTCGATCTGGACGATGCCGCGCAGGCTGGTGGTGATCGACGGAACCCCCGTCGCAAGATTGGCGGTGTCCGACAGCACCAACACGTCGGCCTCGAGGCGTTCTCGGTGCTCGCGCAGAAAGTCGGGCAGGTGAGCGGACCCGGTCTCCTCCTCGCCTTCGACGATCAGCTTGACGTTCAGAGGCGGTCCGCCGGCGGCCTCGATCCAAGCCCGCACAGCAGCCACGTGGAGCATCAGACCGGCCTTGTCATCGACGACGCCACGACCGTAAAGCCGGCCGTCGTCTCGAATCGTCGGTTCGAAGGCGGGCGTCAGCCAACGATCGGCACGCCCCGGCGGCTGAACGTCGTGGTGAGCGTAAATGAGAACCGTGGGTGCGCCTTCCGCATCCGGACCACGAGCCGGAATCTCGGCCACCACGTAGGGATGGCCGTCGCCCAGCCTCAAGACCTCGACCCCATCGCAGCCAACGTCCTCGAGCAGCGAGGCCACCGCGGCCGCCGATCGTTCGACTTCCTTCGGATCGAAGCCAGCGGCCGACACGCTGGGAATGCGCGACAACTCCATCAGCTCACGCAACGTGGCATCGAAGCGATCATCCAGAGCCCGAATCACATCCGCCGGCGCGCCCATCCCCCAATTCTAGCAACGCACCGCTGGGAGCGGGCGCGGGCCGCCGCCGCCGCGGAAGTAAAGCGCAGCGGGAAACGCATCAAACATCTCAAACGGAACCCCCGAGAAAACGCCCCCCGACATCCAACGGTCCCAAGCGAGCCATTCCGCAGCGGCGGCCCGCTCTCAGCGCCGCTCCCAGCGCCGCTCTTAGCGCACCCACTTCGCACAAGCCCGTCCTGCTAGAATCCCCACCCCATGACTCCGCAGTCGAAAACCGTAAAGGGCGACGGAGACATCGACATCCACCTGCTCGAATGGAGCCAGCAGGGAGTGCCGCTGCTGCTGCTCCACGGCTTCGGAAACGATGCTCACATCTGGGATGACTTCGCGCCGGAGATCGCCCCCCACTACCGCACCCTCGCCATGGATCACCGCGGACACGGCGACTCTGCCTGGGACCCCGACCGCGCCTACGACCACGACACCCTGTTGCGTGACGTCGAAGCGGTGACGGCCGCTCTGGGAATCGAGCGCATGGTGCTGGTCGGACATTCGCTCGGGGGCCGGATCTCGACACTATTCGCGGGCGCACACCCGGAGCGCCTCGCCGGCCTGGTGCTGGTGGACATCGGACCCGAGCTCGACGCGCGCGGAATCATGCGGATTCGCCAGGAGACGGGAGAAAACGTCGACCCGAGCTTCGCCGATGTGGAAGAATACGAACGCCTGCTGTCGCTTCACTATCCGGCCGCAACCCCACGAGCCCTGCGACGCATGGCTCAACACGGACTCCGCCAACGAGACGACGGTCGCTACGGACTCAAGATGGATCCGGCGCTGCGCGGTGCGTTCGGAGCCAGCGAAACCCCGGAAGAAGCCATCGAGCGCGAACGGGAGATGATCGAAGCCCAGTGGAAGGCACTCGAACGGGTACAGTGTCCGACGCTGGTCGTGCGCGGTGCCGCCTCCGACGTCTTCTCCCCCGAGATCGCCGACCGGATGGTCGATGACGTACTGGCCAACGGGCGGCTCGCCGTGGTGGCCCAAGCCGGTCACTCGGTGATGACCGACAACCCGTCGGGATTCAACGACGCCGTCCTCAGCTTCGTTCTCGAGGGCTAACCGATCCGCTGGCTGCGCGCAGGACCGCCCTAGGACTTTCGGATCGCCGCCAGGGGCTTGACCGCCATCGGATACCGGGTCGGCGGGTGCAAGACGATCAAGGACGGCAACACCACCAGATTGCACAGGATCGTGAAGCTGACGCCCAGCGTGAGAAGCTGGCCGAGGGTGGCCAGGCCCAGGTGGCTCGCGAACCCCAGGGTGCCGAAGCTCGCAATGGTGGTGAGCGCGCTGTAGGCCACGGCCCGTGCCGTGCTGGTGTTCAGCGGATTCTGCTCGCCACCCCACGGAGCCCGGGCCCGATGGACCAGGTGGATTCCGCTGTCGACGCCGATGCCCAGCAGCAACGGTAATACGATCACGTCAGCGAAGTTGAACGGAATGTCGAGCAACACCGCGGCCGCCACAGTGAAGACGGCGGCCAGCCCCAGGGGCACCAGCACCAGGGCCGTGTCGTTGAGGTTTCGCCACAGCAGCAGCAGGATGATGGTGACCGCGACGAACGCCGTAAGTAGCGCCTGGCGCATAGCCGCCACTACCGCCCGACCGGATTCCAGAACTTCCGCAGCGCTTCCCGCGATGTCGGGAACGACTTCACGAACGTCGTCCACGAAGAGAGCCAGCGCGGCGTTGTCATTCAAATCATCGCGCGGAAAGATTTGGATCCGCACGCGGCCATCCTCGGTCACCATTCGCTCGAGTAGGGCGTCAGGCAGATTCTCCAGGGTGACGTGACCGGCCGACAGGGCCGCTTCCAGCAGCCGCAGCTGGGCCGGAAGCGATCCGAGCATGCTGTCGGCGATCGTGTCCAGCGACGCTCGCCGATCGTGAGATGCATCCAGACGCTCCAGGTAGGCGCCGAGCGATTCCGACAGACTGCGCGCACTTCGCCGAACCTCGGGATCGGGATCGGCCGCCAGCAGCTTGCGAAGCTCGACGTGGACGACGCCCAGGGCGTTCCACGTCTCCTCCACCGACACCGTCTGCTGCAAAGACTCACCGTTCATGGGCGGTAGGAACATCGCAACGTCCTCGATGATCTCGAGTTTCGCCTCCTGATCCGACGGGATGTAGTCGGACACGGTCACGACCCGATCGACGACGTCGAGCTTCCGCAGGCGCTCAGCCAGGGCCTCTGCCGATTCGAGGTCGGGCGCCACGGCATTGAGGCTCCACGGCGAGCTGCCGCCCCGTGCCAGCAGGTCGCTGAAGGCCTTGACCGATTCACTCGAAGGATCGCGCACGTGCAACGGATTGTTGTCGAAGCGCGCCATCGGCAGCAACAGGATACCGGCCAGACCCAGCACGATCGCGGCCCCGCGCACCAGCTTGGGGTGGCGCAGCGGCAGCGCGGCGACAACGCCCTTCCCGGCGGGGCGCGCTGCCTTCGCCATCGGTCGCGGGGCACGCCCGAGACACAGGAGAGCGGGCAGCAGCGTCAGTGTGCAGAAGAGGCTGACGAACATTCCGAAGCCTGAAATGATGCCGAGTTCCGCAACCCCAACGAAATCCGTCGGTGCGAACGCGAAAAAACCGGTCGCGGTCGTGATCGCGCAGAGGAAGATCGAGCTGCCCACGTTCGACGCCGTCTCCGACAGCGCGTCGGTCCTTGCCATCCCACTTTCGATCAAATCCCGGTATCGCAGACAGAGATGGATGGCGAAATCGACCCCCAGGCCGATGAAAAGCACGGCGAAGGAGACCGAGATCATGTTCAGGCGTCCAACCGTCAGCGTCGTAACGCCGGCCGTCAGGATCAGGCCCGCCATCAGGGTGAGCAGCGTGGACAGCACCAGGCGTACCGAGCGCAGCGCTACGAAAAGGATGGTCCCAACGAGGATGAACGAGGCGACACCGGCCGCGCCCGCCTGATTGCGAACGACCTCCATCTCCTCGGCCGAGAGTGCGGCGTCGCCGGTGACTCGAACCCGGAAACCGTTCTCGGGGACGAGCCCCAGCTGCTTGGCAACGGCGCGGATCCGCAGAATCGAGCGCTTCGCCGGTTGAAGATCGTTGTGGTGGAGAACCGGCTGGACCAGCAGGAAACGTTGTCGCGCGTCGGCCTCGATCTGCTGGCCGGACAGAACCTCGGCCCACGAGAGATGGTACTCACGCCCGTCAGCCTCCGCGCGCAAGGCTTCGTCGAGTCCGTCGAAGATGGTGACGAGCTGGTTGCCGGACACGTCTCCCTCGCGCCCGGCGCGAATGCCGCGACCCAGCAGGGAAGCCAGGCCGCGCAGGCTGCCATCGCGCGAAAGCTCGCTGACGTAGGGCTGGGCCTCGGCCAACCGATCTGCCAGATCTTCGAGCTCATCGCGAGAGAGGTAGAGGAACGCATGCTCCTCGAAGAAGTCGCCGCCGCCCGGAAAGTAGGCCCGAATGATGTCTTCTCGGTGGGCGTTCAGCTTCGCGGCCAGATTCTTGGTGGCCTGGGCGGCTCCTTCGGGCGTCGGCGCGTCGACGACGACAAAGATATTCTCATACAGCGTGGGGAAGGCTTCGTAGTAGCGGCGCTCGGCCTGCTTGAAGGGAAGGTCCTGGGAGAAGAGCGCTTCGGTGTCGCCGACGATGCCCAGATGGTTGATTGCGCCGACGAGTGAAACACCTGTCAGTGCGAGCACGGCGAGCGTCGTCACTTTCGGCCAGCGCACGACCCACCCCACCCAGCGAGCGAACCAAATGCCGATGCGAACTTCGA
>SMVA01327008.1_pt1 | contig 12149 bp, 12 predicted proteins | sample 2456451 | NCBI WGS metagenome assembly SMVA01 (sample SAMN11095933, study PRJNA526329) | marine sediment metagenome | biome: Marine sediment; feature: Surficial sediment; material: Deep marine sediment; isolation source: Hadal surficial sediment | place: Pacific Ocean | collected 2014-05 | depth...
CCCGGCGGTGAAACTTACCGGCAGGCCGCCCTGGAGGCCGGTGAGTTTCTCTGGCGTAAGAATCGCAACCAGGATGGTACGCTCTGGCGCGTGCGTCTCGACGGGCGGTCGTCCATTTCCGCCACCCTGGACGACTACGCATGGTTGGCGAATGCGTATGTGAGTCTCTACGATATCAGCCTCGAGATCCGCTGGTTGCAGCGGGCCGAGGACATTATCGCCGCCATGAATCGCCGGTTCCGGGATCCCGACAACGGCGGCTATTTCATCAACGGAGAGGATGACAATACGCCGGCCATGGCGCGACCGAAGATTGGACGTGACGGCGCCGAACCGGGCGGCAATGCGGTTGCGCTCAGCGCGCTGGCGAAACTGGAACGCCGCCCGACCAACCATGATCATCGGGATTCCGCCAATGGCCTGATCGCAGCTTTTGCGACGGCAATAAACCGCCACCCGTCATCCTATGCTTACCTGTTGCGCGGCACGGAATTACTCAGTGCGGGGGAAACCGGACCTCATCAGTATGGCGCGCGCGGTGCGCTGCGGGCCGATGCGTCGATGGTTAACGGGAAGATCAGAGTTACGATCGACATCGAGCCCGGCTGGCATATCAACGCGCATCGACCGTTATCGCAAGATCTTATTCCCACGACCTTAAGTCTGCGCGATGCCGACCGGGGCTGGAGGCTCGGTGACGTCAGCTATCCGCAGCCGGTCGAAAAGTCGCTGGGATTCAGCGACATGCCCCTGGCGCTATACGAAGACCATGTCGAACTGACGGCGGAGTTGGTGGATGCGGGCAGTCCGGCGGCGACCGGCGGCGTACGAACTCTGCCGATCAATTTGCAGCTACAGGCTTGTGATCGCGATCTGTGCCTGCCTCCCGAGACGCTGACGCTGCAGATCGGTGCGGATGTAAGAAGAAGATAGCGTGCCGACCTGGCGCCGATTTTTTCTGAGGCCGTGGCCCGTCCGTCTGCGTAGGAGCAGCTTCCAGCCGCGATTCCTCTTAACTCCCGTCATACACGCCCGTGTCCGGGTGAAAGGCGACCCACGCGAACCAGAACGCGGTGAACGAGGGGATTTCCCGACCATCGGCATCCAGAACCGCGGCGGACCGGGTAGCGGAATCGTAGTGCAGCGAGACGGGTTGCCCGCCTACCGTGTCCGCCACAACCTGCCCGTCGTCCGGTAATTCGGCAAACGGCCACGCATGCGCTGCGCCGTTCACGACCACTCCGACCACGACCGACTTCCTCGGGTAGCGTCGATCCTTGTGCGCGACCGGCGCCCAGAGGCGTTTTGAATCGGCGTAGCCGAGGTAAGGGTCCACATCGTAGTCGCGTTGGAAGCGGCGCGGCTCGTCGAGCACGAGTGTCTCGGGATGGTGCTGCCGCCAGTTGGCCCACGTGGTGTGGCGCGCGGGCAATGCGCGCAGATACCGGCCGCGCGCCGGGCCGCTGATCGCCTGGGCGAGTATCTGTGACCACAGCGACTCGCTCTGTCGGTCATACATCAGCACATCGCTGTTATAGAGCAGTCCGGACACGCCGAACTGGCGGGCCCGGCCGTCGATGCGCGCGTCAAATACGATCCCGGTGCCGCACAGCGGGCAGAACGTCACGGCGACCGGCGCGTCACCGAACTGATCGTTGACGATCTCGTGATAATTCAGGATCTTGATGGGGTAGGCCTTGGTGATGCCGTCGATCACAACGCCCAGCACCCGGTCCGTATCGCTCAGGTGATCTGCATCATCGGCGCTGACGAACCGCGGCGAGTCGATGGATGGGATACCATCCCGGGGCGGCCCGCCACTGCGAATCAGTTTTCGCGCGACGAGCGTATCGCGAAGATCGAAACCGTTGAGCGAATCGGCGTGTGCGAACGATGCCGCAGCGACCAGCAGCAAGCCGCCTGCGAGCAGGCTCGGTGTCTTGCGGTCGACAGTCATTCGGGTGTTGCAATCACGGTAAATCCTCTGTGCCTGTCGACTGTTCCGGGCCACAAAAGTTCCGGTCGGGATCGTGCGGCACGGCAGCGCACCACGGTGCCGGTGCGCACTTATCGATAGCGTTGCCGGCGAATTTTCGTGACAATAAGCGCATACCGGCACGGATGCCCGCCATGAGGTAAGTCCCATGACCGACGATCGCTTTACGCTGGATCCAATCATCGACGCGTTCCTCGAGACGATGGAGATGCCGCCGAAGCCTTTTATGGAGAAGCTGGCGGCCGAGCGAGCACCGCTCGAGGCGGCCGCGCCAACGGTCGGTGATGCGGCCCCGGCCTTTTCCGCTGAGTTGTTGTCGGCCGATGGCCGGCCGAGTGGCGAGTCGACCAGCCTGGCGGACTTGACGGGTCGCAACGTGGCGTTGATGTTTGGCAGTTACACCTGCCCTGTGTATCGCGGCCAGATCGAACGCTTTAACGAGATCTACGCCGAGCTGCACGAGCGAATGGAGTTCCTGTTGATCTACATCCGCGAGGCGCATCCCGAAGACGGCTGGCAGGTCGGCATCAATGACACTCAGGACATCGTCTACACTCAGCCGACGACGACCGAGGCTCGTGCCGCGATCGCCGGCGCCTGCGTGGCGCACCACAACATCCGGATGCCGGTTGCGCTCGATGATATGCGTGACTCGATCAAGGACAGTTATGCGGGCTCGCCCGAGCGTCTGTACCTGATCGACGGCGATGGCATCGTGCGCCACCGTTCGCCACCGGGTCCGTTCAGGGTGGCGACGATCGAGGCCTGGTATGCGGCGTTGAATTGACGCACGGCTGGGGTGATGGGTCGCGGCCGGACTGAACTCGTGCGAATCGCAGCAAGACGCAGTCCCGAGCTAGAGATGGCACGCGTCGGGGTGCCGCTCCTACGGTTGTGGAACCTCTTGGCGTGTATTCGTGAACATCAGCACTGATACCCTGCCGCTGGCCCTGTACATCCACCTGCCATGGTGCGTGCGCAAATGTCCGTACTGCGATTTCAACTCGCATGAGCGTCGCGGCGAGATGCCCGAGGCTGACTATCTTCGGGCGCTGCGTGCGGACCTCGACTTCGCGCGGCCGGCGATCGATGGGCGGCGGTTCTCGACCGTGTTCTTCGGTGGCGGTACGCCCAGTTTGTTCGCGCCCGACTCGATCGGGTTGCTGCTGACGACATTGGACGATAACGGGTTGCTGGAGGCCGATGCGGAGATCACGCTGGAGGCGAATCCGGGCGCCGTGGATGCGGCACGGTTTGCCGGCTACCACGCGGCGGGCGTCAACCGTCTTTCGCTCGGCGTGCAGAGTTTCGACGATCGGCACCTTAAGGCGCTCGGCCGGATTCATGACGGCGCCGGCGCCCGGGCGGCGATCGACGCGACGGCCGCGGTCTTCGCGAACTTCAACCTGGATCTGATGTACGGTCTGCCGGGACAGACTCCCGACGATGCGGCGGCCGACGTCGAGCAGGCGATCGCCAGCGGCGCGCCGCACCTGTCGTGTTACGAACTGACGATTGAACCGAATACCGTGTTCTACAAGCATCCGCCGGAGCGCCCGTCCGAAGACGTGCTCGCCGCCATCGAAGCGGCGGTCGATACGCGGTTGTCCGATGGCGGGTACCGGCACTACGAGGTCTCGGCCCACGCCCGGGAAGGGCAAGCATGCCGGCATAACCTCAACTACTGGACGTTCGGCGACTATCTCGGGCTCGGCGCCGGCGCCCATTCCAAGTTGACGGAGACACGGAAGGTGGAGCCGGGGATGAATGCGTCAGAGCAGGCCGCGCCCGCCACGGTGCGCCGCGAGGCCCGCGTGCGTATTCCCGCCTCTTATATGAGCAAAGCCGGCACGGTACTGGCCGTGACCGGGCAGCGCGTGCCCGAGTCGGCGGACCTGCTGTTCGAGTTCATGCTGAATGCGCTGCGGCTGCGGGACGGTTTCGCGTTGGACCTGCTGACCGCGCGTACCGGGCTCGATCGCAGCGTCGCCGCATCCGGGCTGAACGCGGCTCGCGAGCGGGGCTTGCTCGAGCCCGCGGAAGATCTGGTACGACCGACCGCACAAGGCCGGCGTTTCCTGAACGAGATCATCCGGTTGTTTCTGCCCCCGGCCTGAGCCGGCAACTCGGGCCCGCAACTGAGGCCCGCAACTCAGACGTCCGTGGCGCTCTCGTCTATATCCTTCAACGGGTTTTCGAAGTCGAAGCCAAACAGACCCGGGTCCTCGCCGATCACGATCGCCGCGACGATATAGAAAACGTAATCGTAGGTCTCCTGCGGAATTTCATGCTGATTCAGGAGTTGCCAGAAGTTACGGTCGCGCGGGTTGTCGGGCATCTCCCGGATTCGCTTGCGAATATTGTTCGGGCCCCAATTATAGGAGGCGATCGCCAGCAAGCCTGAGGCCTGTGATTCCTTGCTGTAGATGTCTCGCAGGTAGCGCGCGGCCGCCTCGGTGGCGCGGACCGCATCGAAGCGCTGGTCCCGGGGATCATGACGCCGCAGCTCGACCAGCGGGCCGGTGCGCAGGCCGTAACGCCGGGCGGTCGACGGAATGAACTGCCAGATTCCCTTGGCAATGCCGAATCTCGTCTTTGGTCCGATCGCCCGCGCGTTGAACTCGCTTTCCTGCAGCGCCAGGTAGAGGAACTGGGGCGGCAGGTGATTCTCGAGCATGGTCGCGGAGATCGTCGCGGTGAGATTTTGCTCATGCATTCGCCGCAGCCCGGTCTCCAACCGGTCGGTGGTCTGCCATTTCGCGATATAGTTTTTGACTTCCCTGACGAAGCCATCGGGGATATTCAGCTCGCATTCGCCGAACATCCGCGCGACTCGCAGGATGATGCGGTCCTCGGCACTGAGGTTGGGGCCCATGATGCCGAGCTCATCGAGAAACCGGTCATACTCGGCCTCCATCGCGTGTACTTCTTCGCGTCGCGCGTCGATTTCGGCGATCTGCGCCGGGTCGCCCGATTCGCGCACCCGGGTATCGACGTGCGCCACTTGCACCTGCACGGTCTTCATGCTGTAGAAGATGTCTATCGCCAGCTCGCGGGTCTTCTGTAGCGCGAGGTGCTGGTATATGCCGATGCCTACGCTCAAGATCAGCAGGCCGACGGCGCCGGCGACGATACCCCGATACCGGCGCATCTGCTTTTTCTCGACGCGTCGGTACACGCGGCGAAACATCAAAGTCTTGGGGCCGACCTGGTCGTCGGCACGCTCACCGAGGTAGTACTCGGCTATCTCATCCGGCGATGCGCCGGCCTCCGCGTCCTCGGCCTCGAGCCATAGCCTGGGGCCGTCCGGTCCGAGCTGCAGTGTTGACTGCTGTGGCAGCACCGCCTCGGTGATTCGCAATCCATCGAGCAAGCTGCCGTTGCCGCTGTCGAGGTCGGCAACGTGCCATGTCCCGGCCTTGACGAAGAGTTTGGCGTGCGTGCGGCTGACGCCATCATCGTCGAAACGGATGCCGCAGTATGCGCTTCTGCCGATGTCGAATCCCTGGCTGAATCGGGCTGTGTGCCTCTCTCCATCGACCAGCCAGGCCACTTTGAGCGGATGTGCGGCGTCACCGGCCCGCCGCCGGGTATGCCGCGCGCCGATAACCGTGAGCTCGGCGTCCGGGCTGCGGCCGGCCGCTGATCGCTTCGGCGCGTTGTGATCGCTGTCTTTCACGGGTGACGGGTCTTCCAGATTGAACCGGGTCGTAGCCAACCAGATTACCGCTTTCCCGTTTGAAAGCTGGGATCGACCCCGTTCTTTTGGCAAAAAGCTGCGTTATGTCGTACCACCAGCACGATTACGTTAACTGGCCGCCGAGCCCCGCGACCGGCGCCGGGTGGTCAGCCGGCATTTACCGGACCGTTGGTGGGTGGGTATTATCGGCCGTTCTGACGCAAGATCCTCGATTTCGGGGAGGCCGAAATATTCAACCTAAGGAGCGAACCGTGAGAGACAAGAGATTGTTAATGTCGATGGCCCTGGCCGGTGTGACGGCACGGTGAAAGCACCGGCGAACAGCTAAGCGAACTTATTGCGGGTGGGGCGGTCGCATCAGGCATGTGCATGGTCCGCTCCACCCGCAGTTATCTGGCTAGCAGTCGGCGAAGAGCGCTGTAAGAATATGCCCCGGTTTATCGACACGCCCATCGCGGGCGCAGGCATCGGCCTGCGGTCCCAGCACTACCAGACCATCCTCGACAACCGGCCCGAGGTGCCGTGGTTCGAGGTTCTGACCGAGAATTACTTCGGCGCGGGCGGGCTGCCGCTGCATTTCCTGGAAAGGGTCCGTCGCGACTATCCCGTCACGTTGCACGGCGTAGGCATGTCGCTGGGCTCCGCCGATCCTTTGGACCGGGCGTTCCTCTCGCGGCTGAAGGTCCTGGCGTCTCGTATCGAGCCGACTCATGTCTCTGATCACCTGGCGTGGATATCCGTCGATAGTCGCTTTGTCCATGATCTCTTGCCGTTGCCGTATACGGAAGAGGCGCTGGCGAACTTCGCTGCGCATGTCCGGGAAGCACAGGATTTTCTGGGTCGGCGCCTTCTCATCGAAAACCCGTCGAGCTACATGAGTTACAAGGAAGCCGACATGACGGAATGGGAGTTCCTGCGGGAACTGGTTGCCCTGACCGACTGCGATATCCTGTTCGATGTCAACAATGTCTACGTCAGCGGCACAAATCATGGCTTCGACCCCATCGAATATCTGCATGCGTTACCGGAAGGTCGGGTGAAGGAAATTCATCTGGCCGGGTATGAGGAGCAGAACAACTATCTGTTCGACACCCACGGTCACCGCGTGCATCCACCCGTCTGGGATCTGTATCGGGCCACGATCGAATACCTGGGCCCGGTCCCGACATTGATCGAATGGGACACTGACATTCCCTCGTTCGAGACGTTGCTGGATGAGGCCGGCCTGGCCCAGCGCGTTCTCGACTCGATGGACGCGGCGGCATGACGGACCTGCACGAAATGCAGGCGCTGGTCCGGGATGCCGTTTTCGAGACCGATCGGCAAAGCTCCGCGCTCGCGGCGGTCAGCGAGCATATCCAGCCCAGTGCCGGTATGTCGTCGGAAGAGCATGTGCTCGTGTATCGCAGAGCCATCCTGGGCACACTCGTGCGCGCGCTGGGTAACCTCTTCCCGGTATGTAAACGGTTGGTCGGGGAACAGTTCTTCGACGGCATGGCGCGACGGTACGTGCAGGAAACACCGTCGCGCTCGTCCGACCTGGCCAATTATGGTGCGTCCTTCAGCGAGTTTATCGCGGGCTTCGGTCCCGCGGCCGAGCTGCCCTATCTGCCGGATGTGGCGCGCCTGGAGTGGTGCTGGCACCTTGCCTTTCATGCCGCCGACGAGACCGCCATGGAACCCGGCTCGTTGAGTGACGTGTCGGCGGGCGACATGGGCCGGATCGTTTTTCGCCTGCCCGTATCTGCCAACCTGATCTCCTCGGACTTTCCCGTTCATCGGATCTGGGAAGTCAATCAGCCAGATTGGGAAGGCGACGCTGCCGTTGATCTCGACGAGGGCGGGATGACCGGGATGGTCTGGCGTCAGCAATACGACCTGCGCATCGATACCTTCGATGGACCCACCTGGAAATTCCTGAATGCTGTTGCCGCACAAACATCGTTCGGCGAGATTGCGGCAGCCGGCATCGTGGAGGACCTGGCCGCGCTGCTGCCTCGCTGTGTCCAACGGGGCTTGATCGCCGGCTTCGCGCTGGCCTGACCGTGGGTACTGTGCCGGTCAGACGGCAATCTGCCGGCTACTCGTATCGGAGCGCCTCGATAGGGTCGAGCCGCGCGGCTTTCAGAGCGGGCAAAATACCGAAAAACATTCCAATGGCGGCGCTGAACACGAACGCTACGCCGATCGCCGTGGGAGACACAATCGTCTGCCAACCGACAAACTTCGTCATCAAGCTGGCAATGCCTGTGCCGAGAAGAATTCCAACCGAACCGCCAATCATGCAGAGGATCGTCGCCTCTACCAGGAACTGCATCAGGATATTTAACCGCGTCGCGCCGAGCGCTTTCCGGATTCCAATCTCCCGTGTGCGTTCGGTGACCGTGACCAGCATAATGTTCATGATGCCGATACCGCCGACGATCAGGCTGATACCGGCGATGCTGGCGAGCAGGTAGGCGAAAACATCCGTGGCGGCCTGGCGAACGTTAAAGAATTGCCGAGGATCGCCAATCGAAAAGTCGTTTTTGGCGCCTGGCAGAATCTTATGCTCGCGGCGCAGGACGCGCTCGATATCTACGATAGCCTGTTCCACCGTACTCTTCGGGGAGACCTTGACGCTGATCACTTCGATGGTTTTCGTCCCGAACATACGGGACATGGCCGTGTCCAGCGGTATCCAGACTTGTTCATCCGAATTCTGCCAGCCCATCGCGCCCTTTTCTTCAAACACGCCGACAACCGTGAAGGTGATACCCCGTATGTGGATCGTGTTATCAATAAGCTCTGACGGCAAGACACCAAACTTCGCGGCGACACTATGACCCAGCACGGCAACTCGTCGCTTCGCGGCATCATCGGCCAATGAAAACATTTTCCCCATCACTATTTTGGAGCCATGTACCGCAGAGTAATTAGGACGCGTCCCGACGATGCGAAGATTCTGGTTCTTGTTGCCGAGCTTTACCTGGAGTCGCTTTGAGGTTTCGGGGTTGACGGCGGTAACCGTCGTCAAATCTGTCGTAAGCGCATCAGCATCGTCGATGGTTAATGTCGCGACATTCTGACTGACGCCATGACTGAACGAACCGCTCGACCGAACCGTCAAGATGCTCGCACCCAGGGCGTCGATCTGCTCATCCATGGCGCGCTGGGCGCCGCTCCCGAGTGCGACCATTGCGATCACGGAACCTACGCCGATGATGATGCCCAGCATTGTCAGAAAACCACGAAAAAGGTTGCCCCGTATGGATTGCAGGGCTGCGGAAATCATCTCGTTCACGAGCATCGGGAAACTCCGGATGGCGGTTGTGAGGGCAGGGGCTTCATGGGGCGCTGAGCTGAAAATCGGGGGCTTTTTCTGACCGGTTTTCCAGTTTACGCCGTTTCAACGAGGGGTTCCACGCAACCCCGGCCGCATCTACGCTGTGGTTGAACAGCAGGGCTGGAGCGGGTTCCTGCAGGGTTTCCGCACTCCATGAATGCGGGTACGGACGCATACTCGGCCCGGCCTCACTTTTTCATTTGTTGGGTATAAGATCTAGCAGATGTCACGGGTGGGCAAACATATCGCTGGGGTGCATCAAAGACAGCGAGAGAGCAACTGATGCAGAAACCATCTGATCCCAAGTACGTGCCGGCGCTGCGTTTTCACTGGCTTACTCCCAGCTACGACGCAGTGGTGGGTGCTACCACGCGGGAGCGCACATTTAAACAGGCGCTCATCAGGCAGGCTCGTATAGAGCGAGGTCAGAGTGTGCTCGATCTAGCTTGTGGCACAGGTACCCTGGCAATCTGGATCAAAAAAAGTCAACCACAGGCTAATGTTATCGGTGTGGATGGCGATCCGGCTATTTTGCGACTTGCATCTCGTAAGGCGCAAAAAGCCAGTGTCTCCGTGCAGTTTAGTCATGCATTGTCCTATGAACTGCCCTATCCGGAAGCTCACTTCGACCGGGTGGTTTCAAGCCTGTTTTTTCATCACCTCACGTGGGAAAACAAACAGCGCACCGCTAAAGAATTATTCCGAGTAATCAAGCCTGGCGGAGAACTCCATGTCGCTGACTGGGGACGCGCCGACAATGCCCTGATGCGAGCATTGTTCCGGTTCGTTCAAGTGTTCGATGGCTTCAAAAATACGCAGGATAACGTGTCAGGAAAGCTTATCGGCATTTTCGAGCAAGCTGGATTTGAGCACGTGTCGCAACGACAGACTTTCAGCACTGTTTTCGGGACAATGGCGCTTTACAATGCCGTAAAGCCCAGCCCGGAATAAATGCCGAGTACTTCTCACTATGATGACGAAGAACCCCGACAGCGTCCCGGATAGGGAACAAAAGCCTTGACTTGGAGTCAACTCCAGGTAGTAGGCTGATGCCGGTCGATATGAATACAGAGACGAAATCACAGATTACGGTCAGTTGGCTGACCCTGTTTGCAAGCACCGGTACGCTGATTTGTTGCGCCATTCCAATTGTCCTGGTGACTGTTGGCCTTGGGGCAACGGTGGCGGCCATGACCAGTAATTTTCCGATAATAATGTCTCTTAGCCAGCAAAAGGCCTGGGTGTTTGGTGTCTCCGCTCTGTTGCTGGTGACTTCAGGCTGGCTGCTGTACCGGTCGTTCCGTTCCTGTCCTGCCGACCCCGCCGAAGCACGATCCTGCAAGCGCGTCCATAATATGAATCGAAGGGTGCTCAGGCTGTCGGCGGCAATCTGGAGTGTGGGATTTTTTGCCGCTTATCTGGCATTGCCTCTGCGCACTGTGCTGGGAATCTAGCCGGAGCCTGGGTTATGAAAAAATTATTTGTTCTTTTGCTGTTGTTGCCCCTCGTTGTTTTCGCTGAAACGAAGTCCAATGTGGTCGAGATTGAAATCAACGGTATGACATGTGCGTTCTGTGCTGATGGTTTGGACGCCAAGCTGAACCGGCTCAGTGGTGTCAGGCAGGCACAGGTGAGCCTGAAGAAAAGCCGTGCCCGAATCGAACTCGAACCCGGACATACGCCCGACCTTGCGGCGATCAGACAAGCGATCATCGATGCGGGGTTCACGCCGGGCGATCTGCACGTCGGTTCGTGAGGGAGCCATAGGCCCGATGGCGCTCCGCTGCTGTTGCCTCCTCTTGTTGATGTTGATTGCATCAACGGGATGGAGCATGGGTCTGCGGTCTTTCGTCGCTTTGCCGTTAGACAAAGGCGGGACGACGCTGCGCTTTCAGGGGGAGCGCAACAGCGATCGTGATGTGAATCGGCTGATCGTGAATGCTGCTTATGGGCTCAGCGGAAAACAGACATTGCTGTTCGGCATACCTTACCGGCTGTCGCCCGGAGGGGGTGATCGCCTGGGTGATCTGAGCGCGCTCTACCGGCATATCGTCTGGCAAGTTGACGGGCCGGCACGTACCAGCCGGTTGGGAATACTGGGTGGTGTCGTAGTGCCCGGCGACAGTGACCGGGATTTCGCCCTGCAGGGTGGCGGGGTCGCGACTTTCTTTCGCAACCGACACGAATGGGACCTGGATGTCCTTTATCAGATCGGTCTTGCCAAGCGTCCCGATGGGGCCCGTTACGATGTCTCCTGGCAATATCGGCTGACGCCGACGGAGCATCCGGACTGGGGTGTCGGATCCGAATGGCATGGTGTATTCGAGTTGGGCGGCCGCTATAGCGAAGGTCACAGCATGGTTCACCAGGCCACGGCCGGCCTGCAGTGGATTCACCAACGCTGGGTGCTGGAGGGTGGCGTGACACAAGATCTGAATGGTCCCAGGGACACGCGCTTTCTGGTCAGCATGCGCATTCATTTCGCGGGACGGTAATGCCCTCGCGAAAGCGGCTATCGTCGAACTGCTTGTTCCTGTCGCGGCAGGATGCCGCTCCTACGGGATATGACCGAACGGTTCAGATCGTCGGCCCGAGCACCCGCTTTGATCCATCGAAGAACCGGGAGAGGCGGAAGGGACCGAGGTCGATGCCCACATTCTCGCCCGTGATCAACCTCGCCATGGCTTCTCCCGCGCCCGGGCCGATGCCGAAACCATGACCGCTGAACCCGGTAGCGATATACAGCCCCGGTAGCTCATCGGCGGTCGAGACCACCGGTTTGACGTCCGGCGTGACGTCGATCATGCCCGCCCAGGTCTCGACGAACGGGGCCGTTGCGAGGGTCGGGAAGTCGCGGTCGAGATGGCGTCGCATCTCCCGGAGTATGCCGGCGCCGGGCGGCGGGTTCAGGACCCGCGTGCGCTCGAACGGTGACTCGGCATCCAGTGGCCAGCGGGGTGCGTGGTTCAGGTCACGCAGAACCGCGTTACCCGGTCGTACGCGGATCGCACCGACGTCCCGCCACATCGCAGGCAGAAATTTCCCGAAGTTGCGAAACGATGCGCCAGACAGGAAATGTTCGGATGCGCTGCCGTGAGCGATCGTGTACCCCTCGTCCTGTCGACGCC
>SMVA01439825.1_pt1 | contig 12148 bp, 10 predicted proteins | sample 2456451 | NCBI WGS metagenome assembly SMVA01 (sample SAMN11095933, study PRJNA526329) | marine sediment metagenome | biome: Marine sediment; feature: Surficial sediment; material: Deep marine sediment; isolation source: Hadal surficial sediment | place: Pacific Ocean | collected 2014-05 | depth...
CGGCAGGACGAAAAGAATTGTTGGAGTCTACCTCCATAGCGCCGACGATGACATCGGCTATGCCATCCATATTCACATCCCCGGCGTCCGATACCGACACACCAAAGTTGCCAAAACGTACTTCAAGGGGGGATTTGAGCGAAAACAGGGTATCGGGCTGCTGAGCAAAAACAGGTAGGGCGGTTAAACAAAACAGCGCTGCCCAAAACAGACCACGCAGCTCCTTATGTTGCTTTCTCATAACACGCCTCCATTTTGGGGTTTAAAGAAACCGTCAGAAAAACTATGAATGAGGGTGGTGCAAAAAAATAGTTTGCTAAAGTCACTAGAGATTTCGAAACCAGAATGACTCGGTTCAGATAGGAAGCTTTTTCAATCTGGCGAATTTGAGTCAGCCCGAAAGCTGTATGCTAATTGCCTCGTCACTATTGTATTTAGAAAATTGTGAAATAACGTTGCATATATATATATGATTATATGAGGTACTGAGTTCAAGTAATAAGTGCGACTGTTAGTAAAAAAGGGTTAATTGCTTAATAAGTAATTAATCTGCCCAGAAAAACTACTAACAGGAGCACCGAGATGTCCTATAAGCAACTAACCCTTGAGCAAAGATACAAAATTTATGGACTGCTTCATACAAATTTATCAAAGTCAGAGATTTCCAGACGTTCTGGGATTCATAAATCTACTCTTTATCGTGAACTCAAACGCAACGGTGGATTGCGCGGTTACCGTGCCAGGCAAGCGGCCCGGACGGCAGAGAAAAGGCGCCAGCAAGCGTCCAAACATATTCGGTTCACCGATACTGTGAAAGAGCGAGTTGAATATTACCTCAAAGAGGATTGGAGCCCGGAACAGATTTCCGGCACCCTTGCCGAGCAAGAAAAGATTCATATCAGCCATGAAACGATTTATCAATATGTCTGGGCTGATAAATATGCTGGCGGTATCTTGTTCAAACATTTACGCTGGTCGAGGCGAAAGAGACGAAAACGATATGGCAAACATGACCAGCGGGGTCAAATCCGAAATCGAGTCAGCATCGACGAACGGCCCCAGGTCGTTGCACAAAAGACGCGTATCGGCGACTGGGAAGTCGATACGATGATTGGTAAACGACACAAAGGAGTGTTGCTGACTGCGGTCGAGCGAAAAACCAAATTCACTTGTATCAAGCAGGTCGTTGATAAAAAAGCCGATACCATCACTCAGGCGTTAATCGATATTCTCTCACCTTACAAAAACCGGGTGTTGACGATTACCGTTGATAACGGTAAAGAGTTTGCTTCTCATCAGAAAATCGCTCAGGCATTAGAAGCCGCAGTCTACTTTGCTCATCCCTATCATGCATGGGAGCGCGGACTCAATGAGAATACCAATGGACTTATCCGACAATATTTTCCAAAGAACTCTGACTTGACAACTCCAAATACTACTAAGGTACGCTTTGTTCAAAATAGACTTAACAATAGACCCAGAAAATCTTTAAACTTTAAAACACCTGTAGAACTTTTTTTGAAAAAAAACTGTCGCACTTGAAACTTGAATTCACCATATATTAATAAAAATTATTTAAATTTACTTAATTTTATGAAAAGAAGGAAGTTTCTTGTCAAATTATCGTTAATTACAGGTGCTGCTAATTTGATAAATCCATTCTTTTTAATATCTCAAACGAAAAGGAGCAAGATGGAAAACAAGTCGTTGGGACCAAAATTATTGCCGGCCTACAAAAGACGTTTTTCCCAAGAAGGAGCACGAGCGTTACTTATTTCCCGAGCTTCAAGATGTTTGTTTGTATCCTTCAAAGGTAGCCAAGATTGAATTTGACTGATACATGGTTTTTCGGTAAGAATAAACCGCAAAACATACGGTTGGGTATGGTAAATATAATGCCGTCATACATTACTTTTTCTTCAGAATGGCAACCCAGAATGACGCAGTGCTTTTTTTACGGCCAACGGCCGGGTTGTCGGGGCACACCTGTCATGGGAGGAGTGTTTTGGTCCGCAGGCAATATGGGTTGTCGGAAATCCGTTTGTATGGCCAGGGGCGTCTTTTGCAGATGCTGTCAAATCTCAAAGCAGGTTTCGGATAGCCTGGAAGATACGGCGTTGAAGCTTTGCAGGAAGGCCGCGACAACGGCTGAAACGCTGTCGCAGGTTTTGCGGGAGGGACTGAAAAAGAGGCGCCATTTTAAGGCAGAGAAAATCAGTTTGCGACAAGAACGGTTGAGTATCATCAAACAGTTCCGCCGGCTGCGCACCAAAATTTATGCTTTTCTCATGGAAAGTATGCCGGATGGCAGCACGCGATGAGCGTTTGATCTATTTTTGCTTTCGGCCCTCCATCATGCGCAGAAATCAGCGCCCAACGGAAGAGGTCACTGTTGTCACAGAAGCCGCGACCTCAGAAGTCGTAACTGTGGTGGAGACGCCGATTCCCGCTGGCGGATTTTTAACGGAGTAGGAGGAAGCGACAAGCGATAGGCGAGAAGTGAAAGATTGCACAGGAGAAACGCGTCGGTTGAATATACCTTGGGCTTAAAAAGTTGTGATTCGTAAAATTGGGCAAGCTAAATTTTCTTCTTTATAAATTCTTTTCTGTCACCGCTTTATTCAATTCGCACTTAGCACACGTTTTCCCGCCATCACCCGGAGTAAATTGGCGGGCAATTTTTTTGGCGGTGAAAATACCCGCAACAAGCACGACTGCAAAGACAATGATTTCCTGAACGCCCATTTTATCCAAATCCTAAAAGTCGTCCACCCTGGAAAACCACTAACGAGCCGAGGTAAGCAAGAATGGTCATATAAGCAATCATGATAAACGGCCAGCGCCAACTATTTGTCTCCCGCCTGACAACGGCCACGGTTGACATGCACTGGCAGGCTAAAGCAAAAAAGACCATTAGTGAAAGGGCGACGAGGGGTGTATAGACCGGTTTTCCGGTTTCGGGGTTACGCTCTTTGCGCATGGCTTCTCTTAAAGTAACGGAAGTTTCATCCGCGCCTTCCACATTATAAATGGTTGCCAATGTGCTCACTAAAACTTCCCGGGCGGCGAAGGAAGTGATCAAAGCGATTCCTATTTTCCAGTCGAAGCCGAGCGGTTTGATAACCGGCTCAATGACCTGACCGAGTTGGCCGGCAAAACTTTGTTTGATGGCTTCACTCGAGCTGATATCGGCTTGCGGTTTGGGGTAGGAGGCCAGGAACCAGAGTACGATTGAAATCGCCAGAATGATTTTTCCGGCGTCCGTCACGAAGATTTTGGCGCGTTCATATACCTGCAGAAATGTTTGATGCAACGAGGGACGTCGATAGGGGGGAAGCTCCATGATGAATGTCGAAGGTTGCTGTTTTTTTCCTTTAGAACGTTTTAATACAAATGCAGCGGCGATGGCTGCGACAATTCCCAGCAGGTACATCGCCAATAGGATAAGGCCTGGAAGTGAGAAAATCCCCAGCACGGCAATGCTTGGAATGAATGCACCTATCATCAGGGCGTAGACCGGCAGGCGGGCGCTGCAGCTCATGAGGGGCGCGATCATAATTGTGATCAGGCGTTCGCGTGAGTTTTGAATCGTGCGCGTTGCCATGATTCCGGGAATTGCACAGGCGAAGGATGAAAGCAAGGGGATCACCGAGCGGCCGCTCAAGCCGGCTCCCCGCATAAAACGGTCCATCATAAAAGCAACCCGGGCCATGTAGCCGGTATTTTCCAGGAGTGAAAGAAAGAAAAATAGAAACATGATTTGGGGAAGAAAAATCAGGATTGCGCCAACCCCGGCAATGGCCCCGTTGACAAGTAGATCTTCAAGTACGCCGTCCGGCATGATGGCCTCGACTTTGTTGCCAAGCCAACTGATGAAAGTCTCGATGCCGCTCATTGGAACCGCGGCCCAGGAGAAAATCGCCTGAAATATCAAAGCGAAAATAAACAGAAAAATAAATGGCCCGAGCAAACGGTGGGTTAGCACTGTATCGATTTTTTCACTAAAACTGCGGTCTTGCTTTATCTGGCGAACAGTTTTTCTGCAGATATCATCTATCCACTGGTAGCGCAATCGTGTTTCAAGCATGGGCCAGGGAACATTCTTTCTGGCAAGATTTTCACGGGATTGCTTCACCACCGTTTGCAGTTTTCCGTTTGGCTCATAACTATTCCGGATCCATGTGTCGAGCGCTTTGTCGTTTGAGAGGACGCGCAAAGCTTCGGAGCAGCTTGCAGGTGAAGTGACATGTGTGTTTGCTTGCAACCAATCGCAAATTGGCGCCGTGGCTTTTCGAATTTCATCATCGACCCGCAGACTGGCATTTTGAAAAGAATTTCTATCATCTGCAACCAGTTCAAAGATTTTTTCGCGTAATGCCTGCGAACCATTTCTTTTGTTTGCGGTAAGTGGCACGACCGGAATGTTGAGTTCTTTTGCCAGCGTTTCTACATCGATCTCGAGCCCCTTTGTTTTTGCAGAGTCCATCATGTTGAGGGCAAGCAGAACCGGAGCTCCGAGTTCGATAATTTGCGTGACAAGATAAAGATTGCGACTCAAATTGCTGGCGTCTGCTACGACAACAATCAGCTTAAGATTCTCAATCTCTGTCGAGCGGCCGGTAATAATGTCGGCAGCGATTTTGTCGTCTAAGGACTTCGGCACAAGACTGTATAGACCTGGAAGATCATAGACTTTCACTTCGACTCCAGCTCCACCTTTTAACATGCCGGTTTTTTTCTCGACGGTTACACCCGGGTAATTAGCGACTTTCTGCCGTAATCCGGTCAAAGCATTAAATAGCGAAGTCTTACCGGAATTGGGGTTGCCAACAAGTGCGATATCGGCTGAGATATTCTTGGTTTTTATCTCTTCCATTAATTCGATGATATTTCCCTCTCTATAAGTATATTTTTGGCTTCAGAACGGCGCACCGAAAGGTGGTACCCACGTACATCCAGCTGCATCGGATCGCCCAGCGGTGCAAATTTAACCAGCTTAACCCGCGTCCCCGGTGTCAGTCCCATTTCCATTAAGTCGGATGAATTTGAGCTATTTTTGTGGATTGAGACAACAGTCCCTTCTTCGCCGGGCTTAAGAAGTGCAAGTGGAATCCTCTTATTCAGATCTGGACTTCCACTCTTATCAGCTCTTGAATAATTTTTGGAAGCAGAATCTTCACCGCGAGGGCTTTTAATCAGAAACATGGCAAGTGCAACGAGCAAAAACCCCAGAATTCCCTGAAATCCAAGAAAGCCCGCGACCTTCAAAAAGGCAAAATGCGGACTCACAAATCTAACCAGCCAGCCGGCTGATTCGTTTAGCAGCGAAAAAATAAAGCCGGACGCAATAAATGTTGCTTTGGTTTTGAAAGAATAAGGGGCGAAAATCAGCAGGTGGGTCAAAAGCAACACCACGAATGCCATCATCGGGAGGTGAGCGTGGGTTACTTCCAGCATCGACTGGTAAGTGCGTGGCATTTTAAATTGTTCCTCGGAACCCAAATAATAATCTTCAACCGACTGCGGCGTAATGTCCATCCTGGCAAAATATAAAGCGAAGTTGGTGGCCCAAAATCCGGTTAGCAGTAAAAGTGTGAAAAGTAGGGTCAGCTTCATCAAGGGCTGGCTTTGAAAGCCGCCGTTTTGCATGTACTTCAATTTAATTTCCCTTTTGCAATTGCAACTTGGTAAATTGCCAGCATTTTCCTAACCCCCAGGGTAATCGCCTGTACGGATAATGTGGCTCCCGTGATGTTGTGGATGTCGCGTTTCGGCCAGAGCTTATCACTTAATATTTTGCCAGCAAACAGCGCGAACCAATTGGAAGTGGGAAGATAATCTAAAGGTTCGTAAAATGCAAGAACCTCGACGATTTTTAATCTTGCTCTTTTGTCTAAAACAACCATAAATGTCTCCGGCTTGGTACGAACGATATTGCTTTCAAAAAAGGCGTATCCCATTATTGAATCTGCTTTTTTGCCCACATAAAAAGTAACGATTTTTGACTCGAGTTTCGCTTTGGCTAATCTTTGGATCTGATTAACTTGTTTCTCCGTCAGAAACAACGTTTTTCGATCAATCGAATCGCTGTTCGGAAAAGCTTCCTGCAGCGCCTGTTGCTGGGTTTTGAAAACTTTGGCGTGGCCTGCTTGAATTGCCAGCATCAACAAAAGTGTGCTAATTATAACTGGAAGTTTTTTCATAAATATCACCTATTCCGACCGTCGTGCAATTCCACCATCAGGCCCCGATTCGGAATTACGATCAGCTCATTTAGAATTGCAATCTTGTTTTTCAAACACCTGATTGAAGAATCCACTGATGAAACTCCCAGCATCTGGCACCATCAAAATAAATAAGTCATCGCTAAATTGAACTGGTCAACATTTGTGTTCGCTTCATTGTCCCGGTTGATATAATCCATTTTAAGAGCGACATTCGGATGCGGCTTGTATGTTAAGCCCAAAGTTAAATTCGTTCGTTCCCGCACCGGATTTCTTGAAAAGCCTGCCGGGACCTCCTGTTGGGTATCGAATTTTTCGTATTGAATAAATGGCGCAAGATAATGAGTGCTGCTTCGGGCTATCAAGGGTAAGATGTCATAAGCCGCAGTTACATAAAACCCGTGCTGCGCTTCACCGACTGAGCCAGTACCGGAAAGGCCTAAAGCCGAGTTCAATGCCGTGATGTCGCTAATATGTGATTGCGCATAAAGCCCCCTAAGCTCAAGACCTTTGCGCGCAAATATTAAATGAAGAGAGAAGAGTTTTAATGAAACATCGATATTTTTGCCGGACGAGTCGACTAAGGTCTGACCTGTATTTCCGAGAAAAAACGACACTCCGAAATCAAGGCCGAGGATGCCGGTGTAATTAAGTCTTCCGGAAATTCCTAAATCTTCCGCAATAGCTTTGGCACCGTTTTGACGGCCGCCTCGAATCCCGTTTGAAGAAAACTGGGCGGCGTTCAGACTTTCTGTTACAAACAATTTGTAAGCAAGACCTTTTGAACTTTCACCGAGGATTCCAAAACCATTCGCACGCCAGGTCGTGGGAATAATTCGCTGTTCGGTTTCGGGTCGGAGCACACCATGATAAGTGGGAGGTTCGTGCAGTTCATTTATTATACCCAGGGGCGGCAAAACCATGCCGGCCCGGATATTAAACGCTGGACTTAACTGTGCCTCGATGTAACCAAACTCTATTGAGACCGAACCCGGAGAACCTGATGCCGTTTTTGCATGCTCGAACTCAATTTCAGCGTTAAAAAGCAGCCAATCGTTAAAACGAAACCCCAAATAAGTGACATGTCGTAAGAAATCAAAACTATTGGCTTTGCCGGACGGAGAACCATTATCCTGTTCAGTTGAAAAGTTTTCGTAGATCATTTCACCATAGCCAGCAATTGAGATACCGTTTTTCGCCAACTGATAAATCCGCGAGGCCGCCGGTCCCATGCCGTAACGGCTTTCGTACTTGGCTGCTGCGACTTCACCCAGTTTCGTTTTTTCAAGCTCTTCAGTTAAGATATCAATCCGCCGTATCAATTCTTTCAAGGTGTCTTGCCGCGTTGGTTGCTGGGCAAAAAGTTGACCATTTAAGAAAAAGATTAGGAAAACTCCGGTACTTAAAGAGTATATTAGTTTCATTAAATTAATAATCGTTCCGATTATAGTTAAGTGTTTGTTAAATTGACGTTTAGGGACTAAAAATGATACAAATATTTGAGGTGAATGTCAAGAAGAATATAGACTAATTGTTGTATTTTTTTTGAACTAATCTGTTGCTGGCTCTTGCTCTTCAGGTGTGAGAAATTGGACTAAGATCCCGAAGCCGGGGCGACCCGTACTTTGGGGTAGGTTGTGAGATGTAATTCCCGAAAACGAGAGCAATTTTTCACAGTATTATTCTTAACGCTCCTCGCTTTTTACTCCTCCAGCGTCCGCACCTCAATAGTGGTAAGCCGCAAACGGTAGGAAAGTTCTCGCGCCATACCAAGCAGCATCTTCGACGCAAGGAGAGATTCCTTTTTCACAAGATGCTGAAAATCGTCCACAGTCATATAAAGGAGTTCGGTGTCGGAATCGGCGCGGACAGTTGCCGAGCGGGGTTGTTGCTCGAGGATGGCCATTGCACCAAAAAAGACGCCCTCGCCAAATGTGGCCAGTCTGCGGACACGGCCGTTTTGAGAGAGCTTGGCAATTACGCTTACACCGCCTGAGAGAATGAAGTAAATCTTGTCCCCCGGTTCGCCTTCTTTAAAGACAATATCCGATTTTTTGAGTTCGATCGGATGCATGTATTTTTCGACTGTTTGCAGCTGTTTCGGTGTTAAATCTTTAAAAATATCAAGGCTCTGCATGGTGATTTTTTCCGGAGGAATTTGTGCCGTCTCTAATTCTGTTTGAATTAACACATCCTCAGCCCACTCCTGTGCCCGGTCTGTATCCGGGAAAATATATGCCGGGCCGATCGCCTCGATGACACCCATGTCTTGCATGAGTCTTTTCATGCGTTCTTTTTCTTCATCCCCGGGCATATCCAAATAGCTGATTGCCAAAAAATTGCCTTGCTCGTGCACGCGATTAACGATTTGTTTTAGTAGCTGCGCACCTGTTAGGTCGATGGTGTGTATGCGTTTGAAGTCGAGAATAATACAGAAACTGTCGAGGTTTTTTTCTAATTCCGCCAGCAGTTTGTCGCAGGTGCCGAAAAAGAGTGAGCCGTTCAGCTCGTAAATTTTAATCAAGTGACCCTTCTGCTCGAGGATTTCCGTGGCCGCGTGGCTGCGAACTTTTTTAGAGCGAATCAGGTCGCCGGTGTACATTCGGCGCACAATGTTCTTGCCAATTTGTTCTTTTATAAAAAGAAATGCCGTAATCACCAGGCCGACTAAAACGGCGATAATCAAATCAATTGCCACAGTAATTACCGTAACCGCAACAATCACAAGCAGATTGCCTAAGGCGGATTTTTTTCGGGAAAGATTGATACTTTCTAACTCAATCATAGAGACGGAGGTAATGAGAAGAATCCCTGCCAGCACCGACATGGGAATCCATTGCACCAAATTTGCCATGAATAATACCACCAGCAGAACAGTTACACTGTTCACAATTCCGGCGAGGGGAGTTCGTGCACCCGCGTTGACATTGACCATAGTCGCGAGGGTTGAGCCTGCAACGGGCAGCCCGCCAAAAGCAGCAGAGGCGATATTGCCGATTCCCTGTCCGAAAAGTTCTTTGGTGCTGTTATGTCTGGATTTGGTGACCATATCGGTGACCACTGAAGTTAACAAGGTGTCGATTGAAGCGAGAATACTTAAGGTCAAGGCGGGCAGAAGTAAGGCGGTTAATTTTGACAAGGGAATGAGGGAACTCACGCTGAAGAAATTCATCACTTGTTTCGGGGTCGGAAAAGAACTTGGGATATATCCGATGATTAAAGGGTTATTTTCGATCTGCAGCAAAGAGGGATTGAAAAATGTTCCAATTGCAAAGTAGGTCGCGACGCCGCATAAAAGTCCGACCAATGAACTGGGAACAGCTTTGGTTATTTTTTTTGCGGTCAACATCATCACGATGGTCACCGCGCCGACAATTAAAGTTTCATATCGAAAATCTGAACTCCCTGAAAAGATTGCCAGGAGATTCGTGTCTTTAGAAACGCCAAACAACGGCCGCAATTGTCCGAGAAAGATAATAATAGCAATACCATTCATGAAACCGGCGATGACCGGATAAGGAATAAATTTTATAAGTTTACCCCCGCCAACAGCTCCCATGATGAGCTGCAGCAATCCGGCTATTAAAATGGTCATGGAAACCAGGACTAAAATCACCATGACCTGGTTTTCACCCAAAGCGGCAATTTCCGGATCCTTTAACAGGGTGGCAATAATAGAGGTAACCATGACAGACATCGGGGCGGTAGGAACGGCAATTTGCCCGGGTGTGCCGCCGAAGATGCTGGTGAGGATGCCGGCAACGATAACGCCATAGAGCCCGGTCAGTGCGCCTTGGGCGATGTATTCCTCACCGAGGGGTGCAAACGCCACCACGCCAAAAGCGATCGCCAGCGGCAATGCTATTACGGATGTGGTGATACCCCCCATGATATCGCCTTTAATATTGGAAAAGAGTTTCACTCGGGGTCTCCTCCTTAAATTTCAAAGCCTATTTAACCAGATATTTCGGCGGCAGGTGTGGTGCATAATCCGTATTTAATATAGCAAATTATTCAAGAGGTGCGGAAAGAATCAAATGATAAATCTGGGGGATACCGGATTAGCTGTTGAAATTTGGGAAAAGAATGTTACATTGAAGTCAGATTGCATAATCGTACTGATAAAATAATCTCACGGATGCAGGGTTCATTGATGCCTATGCTATTTTTCATACTTCAGACATGTATGATTTTTGTGCTGATTGGAATCGATTCAATCGGGGCTAAAATTATTTTTCAAGAGAAAACCAGTCAGCCTTACCTGGTTGTCCTAGGAATAGCTCAGGACGGTGGTGTTCCCCAGGCAGGTACCAAAAAACATCAAGCCTGGGAAAATGAGAGATCTAAGCGTCAGGTGGTTAGCCTGGCCTTAATTGATCCGGTGAGCAAAGAACGCTGGCTGTTCGAGGCCACCCCGGACTTCAGGGAGCAGCTTCACAACTTGGATAAAATAGCACCGGTAGATGAAACACCGGGACTGATGGGAATTTTCCTGACCCATGCCCATATTGGGCATTATACCGGCCTGATGTTTCTCGGTCACGAATCCATGGGCGCGCAGGGCGTCCCTGTCTTTGCGATGCCAAAAATGTTCGAGTACTTGAGCACGAATGGTCCCTGGGAGCAACTGGTTCGTTACAACAATATCGCTTTGAAAAAGTTAGAACACGGCACGCCACTGAAGCTAAATAAACGGCTAAGCGTCGTACCGTTTTTAGTGCCGCACCGGCAGGAATATTCTGAAGTGGTTGGCTACCGGATTGAAGGTCCGAATCGCTCAGTGCTTTTTATCCCGGATATCGACAGTTGGGAGGAGTGGGATGATTGGGGTACTCGAATTGAGGGGATGCTGGCCGAGGTTGATGTCGCTTATTTCGATGGCACTTTCTTTGCCAACGGCGAAATACCCGGCCGCGACATGTCGGGATTTCCGCATCCGTTTATTACGCACAGTATGGAACGCTTTGCTTCTTTGCCTTTGAAAGAGCGTCAGAAAGTTCGCTTTATCCATTTGAATCACACGAACCCCGCCTTAGATCCCGGCAGCAAAGCTCGTCTTAAGATTGAAAAGAATGCTTTTCGAGTTGCGAAAGAGGGAGAGCGGATTGAGTTATAGTTTTAGGATTATCTAACCTGATTAATTCACAAATTTCCATTCAGGCAAAAACTTCAATATTGTCATGCCCGAGTCGTCGGGCATCCATTACCTGCACTTAGTTGTTGAGTTAATGGCTTCCCGCCTGCCAGGCTGTGGCAAAAGACTCTGAATCTATGAAAAAATAGTGCGACGGCGTCCCCGCCGAGCCTGCAACGGCCCTCGGCGGGACACCATCGGGCTCTAAAACCGAAATCTGCAACAACCTGTTTCGCGGGAATGACGATATTTATAGTTTCCTGAGCGTGCCGAAGGGACACAGAGAATAAAATATTAACACTGAATAACACTGGATATTGCCGGGAGCGAACCAGTTTTTTCAATTTCGAAATAAACCGGTCCTTGATTTCTATTCAAAAACCGAGTTTTCTACAGACGGCTCAGTGACATTCGGTGTCCGTTGGTGTTTGAATTTTATGAATTGCAACTAGTGGAGCGTTTTCGAAATAAGATTGCAAGGGTCGGTATGATGTGTTTGGGTGTTAGAAGTGTCAGAGTGTTAAAGATTTTTCTTCCTAAGTTATTTTATTTTAGATACTTGAAATCCCTTAACACCTTTAACACCCAAACACCTGAACACCCAAACACCTGAACACCTGAACACCCAAACACCTGAACACTTCTCTCTTCAATGCTACGCTATTTACAGAACATTGCACTAGTGCTTAGGTTAACCTGATTTCCTAAGTCACGATCGCAGGTAAGAAGCGCCGTTTACGTCCACGATGCAACCGGTCAAAAATTCGGAGCCTTCCGACGCCAGAAACAA
>SMVA01466414.1_pt1 | contig 12142 bp, 10 predicted proteins | sample 2456451 | NCBI WGS metagenome assembly SMVA01 (sample SAMN11095933, study PRJNA526329) | marine sediment metagenome | biome: Marine sediment; feature: Surficial sediment; material: Deep marine sediment; isolation source: Hadal surficial sediment | place: Pacific Ocean | collected 2014-05 | depth...
GAAGACAGTTGCACGGCGAAATGGTATGCAGGCGATACGATGGACTGGGACCTGGCGGTGGGGCATTTGTTTCAATAGCTTCGGGTAATCAACGTCCGCTTTCTTTAGAGGCGCCTGGCAATAGCACGTGCAAACAACAGGAGCATTGCCAATGGTCTGCCGGTATCGACCTCACGATATGGAATTACTCACCGAAATACTGGACAAAATCGGGCCGGCGGTGGACATTACTTCGGCCGAGGCGCTGACCTACTAATGCGCGCTCTGGCAATAATAAAAACATCATTCGGCCAGGACATTAACGATTGTGAAAACATATGACGCCATCGTCGTTGGCGCAGGGCACAACGGCCTGGCCAATGCTGCGTTTCTCGCTAAAGCGGGACTCGATGTGCTGTGCGTGGAAAAAAACGATTACATCGGCGGTGCCACGGTCAGCCGCAATCTTTACAAGGACTGGATCTACTCAAATTGCTCCTACGTTTGCAGCCTTTTGCGACCGGAGATTTATCGAGCACTCGAATTGCATCGTCACGGCTTGCAAGTAACACCTTACGGTGGTGGCGTTACTTTTATGGAGGACGGCGGTTACTACGGCTCATACGACGACCACGACATCCAGCATCGCGAGATGGCGCGTTTTTCCAGGCACGATGCCGATGCATACGACCGTTACTCTGCCGATGTCATGCGACAGTGCCGTTTCATTCGCGACAACCTGCTGCGTACGCCACCGGACCCGACGTCATTTCGTCCGCGGGATCTGAAGGAACTGATGTACCTCGGCGGCCGTCTCATGGAAATGGGCGAGGACCGCATTTACGACACCATCCGTTTCTGGACCATGAGCGTTGCCGAATACCTCGACGAGTATTTCGAATCGGACGTTATCAAGACCGCCCTTTCCGGCAGCGGCATTATCGGCACCGCGCTTGGTATTCACTCGCCTGGCACCGCGTATGTATTGCTGCATCACTACATGGGCGATGTCGATGGCAATGTCGGCGCCTGGGGTTATGCGCGCGGCGGCATGGGTGCCGTTGCCAACGCCATTTCCGGAGCATTTCAGGCCTACGGCGGTGAGTTGCGAACCGACGCTGGCATTGAACAGATAACCGTCAAAAACGGAAAAGTAACGGGCGTTGCCCTCACGACCGGCGAGGAAATCAAGTCGAAAATTGTTGTCTCCGGGATGGACGTCAAGCGCACATTCCTGAAATGCATGGACAAGTCCGACCTCGATCCCGAATTCTACAATCGCGTCAAAAATTTCAAGATTCGCGGCTCCTCCGGCAAGATCAACATTGCGCTGGATGGTCTGCCGACCTTTCCTGCCCTGCCACCCGGCAGCCCGTTACTCGACGGCGACATGCATTTCATCGATTCGATGGAACGCATGGAGCGAGCCTACGACGACTGGAAAGAAGGCACCTGGTCCAAAGACCCGTACATCGACATGGTGATACCAACCATAACCGACCCGACGATGGCACCGCCTGGAAAACACTTCATGAGTTGTTTCATCCAGTACTGTCCACCGAAAATCGAAGGACGTGAGTGGACCGATGAAGAGCGCGATCAATTTGGACAAACGTGCATCGATCAAATCGCACGCTTCAGCCCGGACTTCAAAGATCTGATTTTGCATATGGAAGTTCGAACGCCGAAAGAAATCGAGAACGAAGCAGGCCTGACTGAAGGCAATATTTTCCATGGCGAACTCACCATGGATCAATTGTTGTTCAACCGGCCGATACCGGGCTATGCTCAATACCGTGGCCCCGTCTCAGGACTCTATATGTGTGGCTCCAGTACACATCCCGGCGGTGGCGTCATGGCCGCGCCGGGCGCCAATGCCGCACGGGAAATTCTCTCTGACTTGAAACGCAGAAATTCAGTGCCGGAGAATTTCGGAGATGATTAAGGTGCCAGTTAGCGCAGTTGAAATTCGCGGAGCCCGACAATGAGCGATCGATACGATGCCATTATTGTTGGCGCCGGGCACAACGGCATGGTTTGTGGCTCCTTGCTGGCCAAGGCCGGCAAGAAGGTATTGATACTGGAGGCCGCCAGCCAGGTGGGCGGTGCTGCAATTACACGGTCGTTCGCCGAAGGCTACTCGGTCTCCGCCTGCGCGCACTTACTGTACCAGCTCCAGCCCCAGGTACAAAAAGAGCTGGGGTTGAAACTCGACCTCGTGGCAAGTGACATGGCGACTATCGCCTTGTCGACAGACGGCAAGCACCTGAAAATTCACGGTGACACGGCGGAAGGCATTAGCAGCGAAGATGCCGGGAACCTGCGAGCATTTCATGGTCGTATGACTCGCTATGCGAATCTTCTGAACAAATTTCTGAATAAAAAACCGCCGCGTCTCGGAACAAGAAAGTTTTCGGACCTCATCCCGCTGGCGCAGATCGGATATTCCGTACGGCGTCTCGGCCGTGATGACATGCGCGAGTTCCTGCGGCTGATCGGCATCAATATATTCGATGAGCTTGAAGAAAAATTCGACAACGATTTGCTGAAAGGCGCATTGAGTGTCGACGCGGTGATGGGAACGCACCTGGGCCCGCGATCACCCAACACTATTCTCACCTACCTGTATCGACTGGCCGGCAGTCAGGGTCAGATCAGCCAGCCGCGCGGGGGCATGAGCGGCGTTAGCGAGATGCTTGCTCACAGCGCACGTGATAACGGCGCAACCTTGCGAACCAGCATGCCGGTTTTGCGAATCGTTGTCGCAAATGGTCGGGTGGAAGGTGTTGAAACCGAAAATGGCGAAATTTTCTCAAGCCAGCTCGTGGTCTCAAACGCGGATCCGAAGTCAACCCTCTTTGACCTGGTGAATCCGCGTCATGTCGAAACCGGCTTTACGCGACGCATCAACAATATCCGCATGCGCGGTAACGCTGCCAAGCTGCATCTCGCACTCGATGGTTTGCCGGCTTTTCAAGGGCTGGACAAAAAAGCGCTGGGCGAACGATTGATTATCGCGCCGGACATCCATTACGTCGAAAGAGCGTTCAATCCGGCGAAGTATGGCGAAACATCCCCGGATCCCGTAATGGAGTTAACCATTCCAAGCTTGCGCGACAATGAACTGGCACCCACCGGCAAGCATGTGCTTTCTGCGATCGTTCAATACGCACCCTATAATTTGAAGGGTGGCTGGACAGATGAGGCTCGCGAGGCGTTCAAGCAAACAGCGATAGCGAAAATCTCGGAATACGCACCTGACCTGAGCGAGCGAATTGTTGCTTCAGAATTGCTGACACCGGTCGATATCGAAAAAGAATTCCGCATCACCGGCGGTCATTGGCATCACGGTGAATTGGCACTGGACCAGTTCCTGTTCGTGCGGCCGGTAGCCGGCGCGGCACAATACGAGATGCCACTTGAAGGGCTTTATCTTTGTGGCGCCGGAACACATCCGGGTGGCGGCGTAAGTGGCGCGGCCGGTCGCAATGCAGCGCGGGCCATACTCAAACGGGAGCGTTCTGCATGAGCATCGTGCAAGTCGAGCTGACACGCCTTAAGTCGCCCTTCTTCGAGCGGCTTGAAGCGATCGATCGTTTGTACACATGGCACGACTGGAAGGGATACCGCACTGCCGATGCGTTTACCAACGCAGAGCTTGAGTACTTTGCAATTCGCAACAGCACCGGCGTGTTCGATATATCGCCGATGACCAAATACCGGATCACCGGACCCGAGTCCCGCCTGTACGTCGATCGTCTCGTGACACGCGACATGATCAACAAAGTTGGACCTGGCCGTGTGGCATACGCCGTGTGGTGTAACGACCAGGGGCAGGTGATCGATGACGGCACCATTTTTCATCTGAGTGAAGGCGAGTACAGGCTTTGCTCACAGGAACGCCACCTCCCCTGGCTGATGGCATCCGCAATGGGTTTCGACGTCAATATCGTTGAAGAGACGGCAGAGATAGCGGCGCTCGCGGTACAGGGCCCGACGTCGTACAGCATCATGCGCAATCTCGGTCTCGATGGTGTTGAAAACCTGAAACTGTTTGGACTCATGAAGTTCGAGTTTCAGGGTACGCAGCTGATGGTTTCACGCACCGGCTTTACCGGCGACCTGGGCTATGAGCTGTGGATTGAAGCGGGTAAAGCGCTGGATCTGTGGGATGCGCTGTTCGCAGCAGGAAGACTGCACGGCATACGCGCGATCGGTACCCATGCCCTCGAGCTCGCACGAATCGAAGCCGGTTATCTCGCGGCCTATGAAGAATTCCTGCCGGCCGATGAGACCGTGCGCACCGGGCGATCGCGCTCTCCGTTCGAGCTCGGCCTCGACTGGCTGGTGGATTTCAAGAAAGCGAATTTCAACGGACGCCGCGCGCTGGCAGAGGAAAAGCGAACGGGTTCAACTTGGCGCCTGGTCAAGCTGGACATTGAAGGCAACAAGCCGGCACATCACTCTTACATCTATGCAGACAAACGTGGCAAGAAAAATATTGGATTTGTAACATCAGCGACCTGGTCGCCAGTGTGCAAACAAAATGTCGCGTTGGGAACGGTCAATTGCCCGCACGGCATACCCGGTGACACAGTGTATGTTGAAATCTATTACCAGCGAGAAATGCACTGGTCACGAGTGATGGCGGAGGCGACGATCGTCGACAAACCTTTTTGGAATCCGCCGCGCCGGAGCGCCACGCCGCCTGGGTTGTTTTAGGGAATATGTCCTAAAAATAAGGTGTCAGAAATCGGGGCTGAGCCTCGCGGCCGCATGACACAACGAAACACCGAGTTCGGCACAGCGTGTCGGACTGAATCGGGTAGATGGTCCACATATCGAAATGGTGCCTTGTACATTACCCAGCGCGCCGCGAATTACAGTCGCAATGGCCGTGAATCCCTCTTCCAGTTCATCCACGGTTACGGCATAGCCGCGTCGTCGAATGTCGAAAAGCTGTGGTTGAATCATTTCCTTGCTGGTCAGTGTTCTCGGCGTCAGCGGAAAAAGTTCGTCGGCCAGTTCACTAATGCCGTCTTCCTCGAACGCCATATACGCTTTACCCGACGACGTCGCGTGCAGTGGCCAGATTGTTCCCACATTGCCGGCTGCGCCCACAACGTGACGACCTGTCACTTCATCGAGAATTAACATGGAGCCATCCACTGGCACCTCGAGTGTTGCGGTCTCCCCGGACTCCCGCGCGAGTGTTTTCAGCATGGGCCGCACCCGCCTTCGCAAGTCGCTGCTAGCCAACGCCTGTACGCCAAGGGCCATCAGGCCAGCGCCGAGGCTATATTGGCTCGTTGCAGGGTTGCGCTCTATCAGAGACTCGCTTTGCAGCGCACGCAGCAAACGATGGGTGGTGGTCTTGTTCAGTCCGGACGCCTCGCTAAGTTCTGCGAGGGACATCTCTGGCTGCTGGATCGTGAATACCTTCAGCAGCCGGATCGCGCGAAGCGCCGCCTGCGCACCCTGTGGTGGTCGGGAATCCTGCATCTCATTTTACCCATAATGTGAATTGCTATCCCATATTATGGACACGCGCGTCGATAATGTCGAGGCGGGCTACCCGCCAACAGAAAGAATACGATATCGTTTCGCATACTGGACACACGAATCATTTTCGGGAATTTAGAAACTGTGGCAAAAGCGCGTAAGAACAAGTCGGAACTTCAGCGTTTTCTAAGGAAACGGCCAAAGGCGGACGTGGTAGAGCTGCTGATTGCGGATATCAACGGCGTCTTTCGCGGCAAACGCGTGCGGCAAGGCGAATTTGCCACTCTTTACAAAGACGGCTTCAGTTTCCCGGGTGGCTCGGTCTTGCTGGACACACTCGGTGACTGCGTGCCAGACATCCAGTGGTCCGCAGACGACGGTGATCCCGACGCCATGGCATCGGTGGTGCGAGGAAGCCTGGCCCCCGTGCCGTGGGCAAACAAACCCAGTGCCCAGGCGCTGTTTCGTTTGCATACGCGTGACGGAGAACCGTTTTTCGCCGACCCACGCTGGGTTGTTGAACGTGCCTTGCAGCCTTTGAGCAAGATGGGCCTCAAGGTCGTCATGGCTTGCGAGTTGGAATTCTATTTGCTCGATGCCAACGCCGACCGACCGACGCCGAAAGTATCGCGCGTACCCGGAACCCACCGGCCACAACCGGGGCCCCAAGTTTATCATCCGGATGACCTTTGGGACATCGACAACTTTCTGAACGATCTAAACGATGTTTGCCGAATCCAGAATATACCGGCAGGCACAGCGACCTCTGAATTTGCTCCCGGACAATTTGAGATCAACTTGCATCATCTTGATGACCCGGTGCTGGCCTGTGACCACGCGTTGTTGTTGAAACGCGCGATCAAAGCCGTCGCGAAACAGCACGGTTTTGTTGCCTGTTTTATGGCGAAACCGTTTGAAGAGGACTCGGGATCAGGTTTGCACATTCACATGAGCCTGTACGACAAAAACGGCAAGAACTACTTTTCTCAAGGCAAAGATAAAATGGCGCTGCCGCCTTATTCCGCACGCTTTCGCCACGCCATTGGCGGCCTTGCCAGGACCATGGCTGAAGCGACGGCGATATTCGCGCCAAATGCCAATTCGTACAGACGACTGCGGCCTGAGATGTTCGCGCCGGTTGAACCCAACTGGGGCACAAACCATCGCAATGTCGCATTGCGTGTGCCGGTATCCGGCGAGAAAAATTTGCGCATCGAACATCGCGTTGCGGGAGCCGACGCAAACCCCTACCTGGTCACAGCGGCCATTCTTGCCGGCATGCATTACGGGCTGAAGAATCGTTGCGATCCAGGACGCATGGTGGAAGAAGGCGAAGTACTGAAACTCAAGCAAAAGATACCGGGCCGTTGGGACACGGCGCTGGACAAGATGGCAAGGAGCAAAGTGCTTGCCGAATACTTGGGAGAAGACTTCTGCAAGTCGTTTGTCGCCGTCCGTCGTGATGAGTCACGACGTTTTCACAACGTGGTTGGAGAACTGGACTTTGACTGGTATTTGCGGGCGGTTTAGCAACCCGTAACCTTCTCGCCCATAAGAAAGGCCCTCGCAAAGAGGGCCTTCTGTATCAAAATCTGCCACCGCAGCCAGTCTAGTCAAACCTCCATAAAGCCGATATTCCCGCGGTTCTGGGCCGGTTACGAACTGTCGGGTCCGAACCGGGAAACGCGAAGGCTATCGCGTCGTTGTAGCCATATATGGCTTCTTCGTCGGTCGCGTTGTCGACGAACAGCGATACTTCCCAACCGGATTCGCTGATGTAGCCAGCGCGCAGATCGAGCAGTGTGTAACTTGACCGAACATTCCCGGAGTCTATGCCGTTACCAGTAAGGTCATCACCGGCTCGTCCGGGAACCTCAAGCGTTTCGTCCACATAGTTCACGCTGCCAAGCAAAAAATATTCGCCGCGGCTTGCCGGAATGGTGTAGTCGAGAGTGAGGTTAATTGGTTGCTTATTCGCAACAGTTATGAATTATCGCCGGCGCGCGCCAAGTCTTCGTTGATGTGCCGGCCGGCAAAATAATAATGTAGGGCCGACCAGGGACCGACTATCGCGCCGATAATTAACAGGCTGTAGCGCATTGAATCATTGCCAAACTCCGCCGCCAGCAAATCACTCAGCAGCCCGGTTACCTGTGGACCGAAGCCCAATCCGATGATATTGAGAATCAATAAAATAAAGGCGGACGCGACCGCGCGCATGCGCAGCCCGACCATGCTCTGAACCTGCGCAAAAGTCGTCGCCAGATAGAAGTTCGAAAAAACGATGGGAAAGAAGAACAACGTTAACACCCAGGTAATGTTGTCCAGCAACATCACCGGAAATACGAAAACCCACGCGATCATGGTTGCTATCGCAACACCCCAAAGCGATCGTTTTTTATCGTCGCGGCCGATCTTGTCGGCTATATAGCCGCCACCGGCAAATCCTATCGCGCCGCCAATTCCGTAGAGCAATCCGAGATACACACCAATCTGGCCCAGCGACATACCATGGCTTCGTACGAGGAAACTCGGGAAAAAACTGATGCTGGCATAACCGCCGAATGACGCGAGACCGGATCCGACCGCGAGATGCAGGAAAGACTTTCTGCGCAAAAGAAAACGAGCGACTTCGAACATGCCTGGCTTGTCGCCGGTATCGGTCCTGTTCTCGGACATGCCACGCGGTGGTTCCTGGACACTAAAGCGGACGACCAATGCGAGTATCAAACCCGGCAACCCGACAATGAAAAACGCCTGGCGCCAGCCGATGTTCTCCACGACCCAACCACCTGCAAGGTAAGCGATCATGATGCCGAAAGAGATGCCGACAGTGTAGATGCCCATTGCAGTCGATCGTTGTTCCGGCGGGTAGTAATCGGATATCAATGAATGCGCCGGCGGACTGCAGCCAGCCTCGCCAACACCAACACCGATGCGCGCCAGTGCCAGTTGCGTGACATTGTTCGCCATTCCCGAAAGCGCTGTCATGACGCTCCAGATGGCAATCGCCGCCGCAATAAGGTTTCGACGACTAAAGCGATCAGCGAGAAGCGCTATTGGCACACCGAGTGTTGCATAGAACAAAGCGAACGCGGGACCTGCAATGAATCCAAGAACCCAATCATCGAGCGTGAATTCGATTTTGATCGCTGGCAGCAAAATGGCGAGTATCTGTCGATCGACAAAGTTGAGGGTGTAGACAACAACGAGTACGGCCAGCGCGTAGCTTCTGGCGCTATTGCTGACTATCGGTAAGTTCGAGCCATTCTTGTTATTGATAACGGTTTTGCTCGCTATTTGCCTGACCTGCGCAACACCATAGCAAATGCAGCGCCCCACACGAAACCATATTGTGAAAATCGCAAGCCGCTTGAATCAAATGCCACGATAAACTGTTCGTTACACGTTAATCGGAGCCGGCTTTGCCAACGACCAGCACAATCGCGACGCGACCTCAGGAAACACGCACCATTCTGGCTATCAGCTTGCCGCTTATGGCGGCTTACATCGCCGAAATGGGCATGATGATTACGGACATGATCATCGTAGGACGTCTTGGCAGCAATGAACTGGCCGCTGTCGGTCTCACGGCCGACTGGTTTTACGTGCTGTTGTTGATTGGCATGGGCTTTATTTCAATCGTAGGCGTTATGGTTGCACAAAGTTTTGGCGAGAAAAACTACAAGGCAGTAAAGGACTCCGCCGAGCAGGGAATGATTGTCGCTACCATCTGCGCGGTGCCCGTCATGCTTGCTGTCTGGTATCTCGGCCCTGCGTTGGAGTATGCAGACCAGGACCCGGATGTCATTCGCCTGATTCGCGACTACTCCAGACCGCTTGCGCTTGGGGTCTTGCCCGTACTCTGGTTTGTAGTCCTTCGCAACTACGCCGCAGCGCTGGAAAAAGCATCGGGAATAATGACCATCACCGTGATTGCACTGGTTGCAAACCTGGCAATCAATTACACACTGGTCTTCGGCAAATTTGGTTTCCCCGCATTAGGCGTGACGGGTGCGGCGTATGGCACAAGTATAGTCAACTGGTTGATGTTTTTGACCCTCGCGTTTCACGTGCGCTACTCGGACAATTTCAAATCATTCAGGCTTTCACTCATTCCCGAGACGTTTCAAAGAGATCTGTGCAAGGAAATATTTCATCTTGGACTGCCCATCACGGGTGCTCAAATATTAGGTGCCGGGATGTTTACGATCGTCGCTATCATGGCCGGCATGCACGGTGCCGATTTTCTCGCGGCACAGATGGTCATCTACAGCGTCATTTACATCGGCATGAGTGCATCACTCGCTCTGGGCGATTCCATTCGTGTTCGTGTGGCCTACGGGATGGGACTGCGCTCAGTTGCAGCGGCCCGGCAGTCCGCATCGATCGTTCTCGGCCTGACAACCGTTGCAATTGCGATAGCAAGTTTGTTCCTCTGGCTATACCCAGAAGTACTGGTTGGATTTTTTCTCGACACCGCCGATCCGACGAACGCGATTGTTCAGGAGATTGCGGTCGGGTTTTCGATCGCTGCCGCGTTATTTATGTTTGTAGATGGAATATTAATGGTCGTCGCAAACGGACTACGCGGCTTGCGCGACACGCAAAGCACGTTTTGGATAACGGTACTCGCTTATTGGCCAATCGGAGTTGGCGGCGGTGCATGGCTTTGCTTTTCTATGGGTTACGGCGTTGTCGGGCTCTGGTGGGCCCTCGTTGCAGGAGCGGTCATTGGCATCGTGCTGATGTCACTGCGCTTTCGATCACAGTTTGCCATGGCAGAGTCCAAACTGTCCGCTACGGCAACACCGCTTTAAATATCGTAAAGAACAGAATTGAAAGCAGTGCGCCTGCCGGGATGGTGACGACCCACGATACAAATATTCGACCAACGACACGAAGATCGATTGCGTCGATTCCACGGGCAAGTCCAACACCAAGTACGGCACCGACCAGCGTATGCGTTGTCGATATCGGCATGCCTGTGCCGGAGGCAATAACGATGGTCGTTGCGGCGGCGAGTTCCGCAGCAAAGCCGCGACTGGGTGTTAGCTGAGTGATCTTCTCGCCGACTGTTGCAATGACCCGCCTGCCGTAGGTAGCCAGACCGACAACAATGCCGCCACCTCCCAGCGCAAGCACCCAGATCGGCAATGCCGATTCTGCACCGACGACACCGGATTGCGCGACGCTGATCACGGCCGCCAACGGACCGATCGCGTTGGCGACATCATTGGATCCGTGCGCGAAGGCCATGCCGCAGGCGGTGACTATCATGAGTACAGCGAATACTCTTTCAACAGTATGGAAATGCTGCTTTTTGTCAGCTTTTGGATCCGGCTGAATACGCTGAATTGCGATCGCACCAATAATGGCAATGCCAACTGCGATTGCCACCGCCAGGATATAGCTGTTCGTAATGCTGATATTCAGGCCCACGTGCTGCAGGCCTTTCAGTATCGTGACGAGGGTAAGCGTAAATGCGGCGAAAAATATGTATACCGGCACATAACGCTTTGCCTGCTCCAGTGGGTTGTCTTGCGTCAGGATCAATCGTTGCACGCTAAGGTAGATCAGGTACGCGATGAGGCCGGCAGTCAGTGGTGAAGCTACCCAACTAATGACGATCGTGCCGACCTTGCCCCATTGCACTGCGTCAATGCCGATGCCAACCGCGGCGAATCCGACGATCGCACCGACAATGGAATGAGTCGTTGAAACCGGCCAGCCATTTTTGGACGCAATGAAAAGCCACGTCCCAGCCGACAGCAACGCGGCCAGCATTCCATAGATCAAAAGCTCCGGTGAACCGGACATCAGCTCTACGTCAACAATGCCCTTGCGTATGGTCGAGGTGACTGCACCGCCGGCGAGTACCGCGCCGAGAAACTCAAAAACGGCCGCAACCAGAATGGCCTGCTTAATTGTCAGTGCTTTTGAACCAACCGAGGTGGCCATCGCATTTGCGACGTCATTGGCGCCAATACCCCAGGCCATGAATAAGCCGAAAACGGCCGCAAGGCCTATATAGATAAGCTGTGCATCCATGAAATCGCCCTGTTTATTGTTTGTTTGTTATCAGTGGGAAAGCAGAAGTTCGAGCCTGCGTCCGACCCGTTCCGCCATGTCGGCAATCTCGCCGATAAGACCAATTACTTTGTACAGGAACATGACGTTGACCGGTTCGAAATCATTTTCGATCGCAAACAACGAAGACCTAAGCGCCGCTTCGCGATCGTCAGTGTCCGTCTCAATTCGATCGAGTTCTTCTATCATCTCGGAAACCAGGGTGACCTCGGCGCCACGAAACCCCGACGTGAACAGCTCATCCAGCTCTCGCACGCTCTTTCGCGCCTGCTTTGACGCATCGACACTGCGTTCGACCAAAGTCAGAAATTCGTCGGCTATCTGCGGCGGAATCTCCATCCTGCGGCCCATCACGATGCCCGAAACGTCCTTGGTACGATTGGCCATCTTGTCCTGGACCAATAATAATTCCAGCAAATCTTCGCGTGGCACCGGCATAAACAAGCTCTTTGGCAGGTTCAGGCGAATCTCCTTCTTCAAATCATCCGCTTCATGTTCCAGCTTTTCGATTTCGGCTCGAAAGGTGGCAGCGGTTTCCCAATCGCTCTTGATCACAGCTTTAAAAAACGGC
>SMVA01341221.1_pt1 | contig 12141 bp, 8 predicted proteins | sample 2456451 | NCBI WGS metagenome assembly SMVA01 (sample SAMN11095933, study PRJNA526329) | marine sediment metagenome | biome: Marine sediment; feature: Surficial sediment; material: Deep marine sediment; isolation source: Hadal surficial sediment | place: Pacific Ocean | collected 2014-05 | depth 0-1...
CCCTCAACCGGCTCGCCACTTTGCGCGAACCGGTGGATACCTTTTTCGATGACGTGCTGGTGATGACCGACGATGAGAAGCTGCGGGACAACCGCCTGGCCCTGCTGGCGCGGATGAACCGGATGTTTCTGGGGATTGCCGACGTCTCCCAGCTACAGCACTGAGACCGGCTCAGTTGTTCGCCACCAGCGGCTCCGGCGAACGGGTGATCCGGTACCGGTAGCCTGCGGCGAAGTCGTCGCGCAATTCGGTAGTACCACCGGCCGACCAGTGCACCGTCACGCTCGCGATCGAGCCGTGCGGGCCCAGGCCGAAATGGGCCTCGGGCGGGTCAAAGGACATGTACCCGCCGCTGGCCTTGATCTCCCGCAGTTGGTGCAGCGCCATTTCGGGCCCGTATTCGATGATGACCTTGCTGCCGATTCCCAGCCGGTTACCCGCCGAGTCGCGCAGTTCAAATACAATGGCATTTCGATCGCGGGTGTTGTTGCGGTATACCCAGACCGGGCCATCGGTGTTGGGGACGATGATGTCCAGATCACCGTCCCCGTCCATGTCCAGAAAGGCAAAGGCTCCGGCAGCCAGGTGGCTCACCAGCCCGGCCTGTTGTGTTTGTTCGGCGAATGACTTTCCTTCCTCGTTGAGAAACAACACATTGGATTCACGCCCGTTGTTGAACTCCATGCCATTCACCACGTACAGGTCCTGCCACTGATCCAGATTCAGATCGGCAAATTTCGCGTTCCATGTCCACCCCGCCATCTCCACACCGAAGTCTTCCGCCTGATCCTCAAAAATGCCGTCCGCATTGCGCACCAACAACAGGTTGCCACCGCGTTTTTGCGGGATGTTCTTGCCCGTTCTCGGCGGGGCCGGCCGAGAATAGGAGTTGCGGCAGGTATAGGCCAGAGGTTCCCAGTAGTCCGGGAACCCTTCGCAACGCTCGACGCTTCCGAAACGGGATGTGGCCCAACGCAGTTTCTGAAGAGCAATGCAGTCTCCGCGCACCACGTCGTCTTCGATGGCTAGACAGCGGCTGGCGTTGAGTTCGGTGAACGCCCGGCGCATGACCGCGTGGGTCTGCATCCGCTCTTCGCATCGGGCCTCCCAGCCGGTCCCGGCCATTTCCTCACAAGCCAGGTTCGGCGGGCGCAGCACCGAGAGCTCGTTGCGGGCGCCGGAGGCTCCACTGATCTGCCCGATATACATCTCCAGTGACAAATCGTTGTTCACATCCGCCGTGTCAAAACTCATCGTCGAAGTCGCGGTATAGGGGATGATGCCATCGGCCTCGCGCAACTGCCGCAACCCGCCACCTTCCTTACCCAGGAAAAAGTCGTCGGGCACAGTGAAATCGTTTCCGAGAAAAACATCCAGCCAGCCGTCCATGTTGAGATCCGTAACCAGCGAGGTCAGGGTTTCGCCGATGGCTCCGGGCAACTCCTCGGATACAAAACCGTTTTCGGTATTCCGCAACAAAGCGTTGCCCGCTTTCGCCAGCGGCACGGGGCGCCAACCACTGGACAAGTTGCCGAGGATAATGTCCAGACTACCGTTGTAATCCACATCGGCGAAAGCGGGCGCGCGCGCCATCGTCGCCTCGGTAGCGGGCAGCGCCTCGAGTTTCCTGAACTCACCGTCTTCGTTGTAGATCACATAGTTCCCATCGCGATACGCGCCGAGGAACAGATCCAGCCGCGCGTCACCGTTCAGATCGACCAGCGCCGCTGACCCAAACCACATATTCTCAGGAACCGGAATCGCTTGCTCGACAAAACCTTCACCGCCGGTGTTGACATACAAATGCGTGCCCGTTTGGCCTGTGATCACCAGGTCGGTCCAGCTGTCGCCATTCACGTCACCCGCCGCGATGGCGCGGCGGGAGGATCGGACCATGCTGTAAAGAAAAGGCAGATCGGCCAGGTCATCCAGCTGAAACTCGCTCCCGTAGTAGCGCGTAAACAACTGGCTGTCATCACCCACCGGGGGAACGAACGCCAGCCGTTCAACCACCGCACCGTTCGCCCCTGACAGACCAAAGGTTTCCCACACCCTCGGCTGGGGCGACCATTCATGATCGGGGGCGGATGTGGCCAGTTCTTCCCAGCCGGTCGTCGGGGTCATCGGGCTCACCGACGGCGCCAGCGTCAACAAGGTCTCGTGAAACAGTTTGCTGTTGCGCCCGTTATTCCACTCTTCATAGAAATGCGCGCCGACACCCGCGCTGATGCCCATCGCGATCAGCACCACCGAGATGGCGGTGGCCATGCGATAGGAAAGCGTGTTACCGACAATGAAGTAGGAATAGATGCTGAAGATCCCGAGGGTGAACAGCAGCGCCATGGCATAGCTCATGGGAAGCCCCGCCGACAGCAGCGCCGACACCACCACGACATCAAAGGCAATGGGCACAGGCAACAGCAGGCCGAACACGGCCACCAAACCCAAAGTCAGCAAAATGACGGCTTTGCCCTGACGCGGGAAGTGATCGACCATGGTTTCCCAGGGCAGAAAGGTCACGGCAATCGCCCCGATCAACCCGGCCAACAACATCAAGGGCACCGTCTTTTTGACGATGAACCACAAGTTCTGCACATAGGCGCGAAGGAACCAGGTCAGTGATTCCATCCAACTTGCTTCTTCGCGGGCCTCGTCGGTGAGCGGTTGCATGGGCAACTGGCTGGCCAGGGATGTTTGAAGTTTGCTCACATCCCGGGCGGCCGCATCGGAACGCCCAAACAACCAACCGAGTACGGGAATCCCCAGCAGAATGAACGCGATAGTCATTCCAAGCTTGGCGAAGGCCAGCGCCGGCGGAAACAACACGAACAACATGGTCAGCACCACGATGTTGAGGGTGGGCGAACTGATCATGGCGGCCAGGGTGGTTTCGACCCGCGCGCCGGCCGAATGCAGGCCCTTGGCGATCGGCGCCGCGCAGTTAACGCACACCCCCAGGGGTGCGCCCACTGCCACGCCCAGCAGCGTATTGCCCAGGCGAGAGCCCACATCGGTTCGTCGCAGCAGGGCGAACAATGTCATCAAGGCGGCCGCCAGCAGGATTCCGAAGGTCATGCCCTGCCGGTTCGTACTCACCCAGTTGAGCGTGGTGTACACCACCCGTTGGATCGCCGGGTCGGACGGCTGAACCTGCAACCACGCCTCGAAACTGAGCGGGTCTTCCAGCAGGGTGTCGCCCCCCATGGCGGCCTTCTGGTTCAAGGCGGGGACACGGCTGCCGCCCCAGAACGCCACGGCAATGACCGCGATGGCCAGCGCGACGATAATGATGTGTTTGTGGCGCGAAACCCCCATGTGTCCCCCATGTCCCCCGTGTGTTGTGGGCCGCAGAGCCCGGAAAATACGGGCCGGCGGCGGCCGGATGATAACGGAAGCCCCGCGTCGTTGCAGGGTTCTCATACAATGGGCCAATGGGCTGGCACGCGTTCCTGATCTGCCCGGGTCTGTGTCTGGCGGGCCTGGCCTCCTTGCCCTCCCCGGGCGAGGGGTTGGGCCTGACGGCGGCCCGAAGAGCCGGCCTGGCGGACCCGGGCAGCGAGCCGGGCCGGGCTCAGGCGGGCCGGCTCGGCCTGTTCACACAGCCCATGCCCGGGTACCACCATGCGCCCGACCTCGCCCTCCAGGGCATGTACCGGGCTATCGAAGCTCAAGGCAAAGAGGGTCAACGGTGGGCTTACATTCCCGATCCACGCGTGGCGGGAACCGAATGACCACGCGCATGGTGATCGTGGATCGGGACGGAGTCATCAACCGCGATTCCAAAGACTTCATCCGCTGCGCCGAAGAGTGGATCCCCATACCTGGAAGCATTACTGCATTGGCGCGTCTGAGCCAGGCGGGTTATCGCGTTGTCATCGCCACCAACCAATCCGGGCTCACACGGGGCCTGTTCAGCGAAGCCGATCTGGACGCCATGCACGCGAAACTACACCACCTGCTGGATGAGGCTCATGGCGCAATTGAAGCCGTTTTTGTCTGCCCGGATCTTCCGCCCACCCCGGAAGACCGCAAACAGCGCCTGTTCACGCGCATCGCCCATGAATTGCGCGTGGATTTGGCGGGAATCCCCGCGATCGGTGATTCCCTGCGCGATATCCAGGCAGCCCTGGACACGGGCGCCCGCCCGATTCTCGTTCGCACCGGCAACGGCCTCCTGACGGAACAGCAACTCGGGGAAGACCACGACGTGGAAACCCATGCCGATCTGGCCGCGGCCGTCGATGCACTGCTGGCCGAGACCGCCGGATAAGGCCTGTTTCCCGGCCGACTTTCCTTACAATAGCGGCACCATGCTGTTTTTGCGCTCCTCGCTGTTCCACGCGGGCATGATCACCGTCGTGGTCGTGGGATCTTTCGTGGTCGTGCTGTGCCGGCCCTTTCTGCGTTTCGAGCGCCGTTTTGTCCTGGCGAGCTGGTTCACCCGGGGCGTGATGTGGTGGCTCGGTGTCACCTGCGGACTGAAGCATCGTTTCGAAGGCATGGAGAACATCCCTGATGGGCCGGTGATCTTCTTTGCCAAACACCAGTCGGCCTGGGAAACTTTTGCGCTCCAGTCCTATCTGCCGTCGTTTTTCTGGATTCTGAAACGCGAAGTCATGTGGATCCCCATTTTCGGCTGGGGCATCGCCACCCTTAACCCCATCGCAATTGACCGTTCCGCTGGCCGTGCGGCGGTTGAGCAGATCGTTCTACAAGGCACTGCTCGCCTCGAACGCGGGTGGCGCGTGATGATTTTTCCCGAAGGCACGCGGATAGCCACGGGCGACACCCGGCGTTTTGGCATGGGCGGCGCTGTGCTGGCCCAAAAGAGCGGTTGCCCCGTGGTTCCCATCGCCCATGACTCCGGGTCGTTCTGGGTGCGCCGGGGGTTTCACAAAAAAGCCGGCACCATCCGGGTCGTTATTGGCGAACCCTTTTGCACCACCGGGCTGAGTCCGGATGACATCAACGCCAAAGCCAAGACCTGGATCGATACCACCACGGCGGCGCTGGAACAGTCCGAAGAGACGCCCGGCTCATGACTCACACACCAGATCGTCTGCGCGCCGCCGCACAAGCCGGCGACAACGCCGTCCGCTTGCAGTTGGCTGACCGCCTGCTGGACGAGCACCAGCCCCTGGATTTCGATCCCTTCGAAGCTTTGTACTGGCTCGAACAGGCCGCGACGGATGGCGATGTGCAGGCGCTGCTGCGCTCGGGAACCATGTGGGGTACAGGCCTCGGTTGTGACGCGAATCCGGAAACGGCCCGGGTCCGGTTCGAAACCGCGGCGGCTGGCGGCGATCGTGATGCCCTGGTCGCGCTCGCTTATTGTCGGGAACACGGTTTTGGCGGCGCCCGGGACCCGGCCGCCGCGACGATCGCCTATCAGCGAGCGGCCATCGGCGGTGATGCAACCGCTTTGGCCTGTCTGGCCTGGCGCCACGAGAGCGGCCACACTTTGGACCGCGACCCGACCCGCGCGGCACGCTGCTGGTCCCTCGCGGCGGCGGCCGGCCATCCGACGGCCGGCGAACGCCTGCGGTTACTGGGCGCGCCCGCCGGGAACGTGGCTCCGGATATGACCCCGGATTTGGCCGAAGCCGCCCCCGACCCGGCGCGTGCGCTGGCCGCATCGGCGCCACGACGCCAGGTCGTTGCGTGGGAACCGCGGGCTTTTTGCTTCCCCGGTTTTCTCAGCGAGGACGAATGCCTGCACCTGGTGGCCGCCGCGCAACAGCAACTCAAGCCCTCTCAGGTGGTGCGTAGTTCGGGCAGGCAACAACGTTTCGAAGGGCGCACCAGCGGGGAGATGGCCTTTGTGGCGCCGCACAAGACTATCGTTGTCTGGAACATCGAACAGCGCATCGCCCGGCAGGTGTTGTTGCCGGCGGAACACGGGGAACCCATGGTCATTCTGCGTTACGGGCCGGGCGACGAATATGTCACCCACACGGATTATTGCGACCCCTCGGCACCCGGCGCCGCCGAGTTCCTTCAACGCGGCGGCCAACGTGTCGCCACGTTTCTGGTCTATCTCAACGACGTCCCCGCGGGCGGCGAGACTGAGTTCCAGCTCACCGGCGCAAGCGTCAAACCCCACCGTGCCATGGGCTTTCTCTTCTGGAATGTGCGCCCGGACGGCAGCATCGACCCCAACTCACGCCACGCGGGCGTACCGGTGCGCGAAGGCCAGAAATGGCTGGCCAGCAAATGGATTCGCGAGTTCGCCCCGGTTCCCATGCAACCCAAAGACCCGCGTTACGCGGTTCAGCCCGACTGATCAGATCCTGATCAAAACTTTGATCAAATATCCAGGTTCGACACGCTTAAGGCGTTCTGTTCGATGAACTCCCGGCGCGGCTCCACGTGATCGCCCATCAACGTCGTGAATATTTCGTCGGCCGCCACCACATCTTCGATGTTGACCTTGAGCAACCGCCGGGTCTCGGGGTTCATGGTCGTATCCCAGAGTTGTAGCGGATTCATTTCACCCAGGCCTTTGAAACGCTGGATTGATCTTCCGTGGCGCGCCTGCTCCATCAGCCAGTCCACCGCCTCGCGGAAAATGCTCACCTCCTGTCTCTGGCTGCCGCGCTGCACATACGCACCTTCCCCTATCAAGCCCTGCAACCGGTTGCCCAGTTCCGCGATGGACTGGTAATCACTCGACGCGAAAAAGTCCGCAGGTATACGGGAGCGCCGCTCCGCGCCATGGATCACACGCAGCAACTCGATTACCGGTACATTGTCCTCGCCCTCGCTGTTCACTTCCACGCTGTAGCGTCCACGAGTATCCACCGTCGCATTGAGCCTGGTTTCCATCTCCTGCACCCACTTGTTCATGGCCTTCGCGTCCGCCCGGACTTTTTCGTCCAGAACCGGCATATAGATCAGGTTTTCGAGAAACGGTTGATCAAAACGATTCCGCAACCGCTCGATGGTGTTCATCACCATCAGATAGTCGCCAACCAGGTTTTCCAGGCTCACTCCCTTGATTGCAGGGGCCTTGGCGTTGACGTGAAGTTCTGCTTTCTCCACCGCGCGCGCCAGCAGGTAGGCGTTGAGCTCGGCGTCGTCTTTCAGGTAGGTCTCGCTCTTGCCATATTTGATGCGATACAGGGGCGGCTGTGCGATATACACATGGCCACGCTCCAGCAGTTCCTGCATTTGCCGGTACAGGAAAGTCAGCAGCAAAGTGCGAATATGTGATCCGTCCACATCCGCATCGGTCATGATGATGATGCTGTGATAACGCAGTTTGTCCGCGTTGAACTCGTCTTTCCCGATACCGCAGCCCAGTGCCGTAATCAACGTGCCCACTTCCACGGATGACAGCATCTTGTCAAAACGCGCCTTTTCGACGTTCAGGATCTTGCCCTTGAGCGGCAGGATCGCCTGATATTTTCGATTACGCGCCTGCTTGGCAGAACCACCGGCGGAGTCACCCTCGACCAGGAACAGTTCACACAGCTTCGGATCGCGCTCTTGACAGTCAGCGAGTTTCCCCGGCAGTCCCGCCACATCCAGCGCACCCTTCCTGCGCGTCATCTCCCGTGCTTTGCGGGCAGCTTCCCGCGCGCGGGCCGCATCGATCACCTTCGCGGTAATCGACTTGGCTTCCTGGGGATGTTCCAACAGGAAGTCGCGCAACTTGTCCGACAGTACGGATTCGACCACCGCCTTGACCTCCGAGGACACCAGCTTGTCTTTGGTCTGGCTGGAAAACTTCGGGTCCAACGCTTTGATCGAGAGTACCGCGACCAGCCCTTCCCGCATGTCGTCGCCGCTGGTGGGTACCTTCGCCTTGTTCCCCGCTGTTTCTCGATCGATATAATTCTTGAGCGTACGCGTCAACCCCGCGCGGAATCCCGCCAGATGCGTGCCACCATCCCGCTGGGGAATGTTGTTGGTGAAGCAGTACACACTTTCCTGATAGGCGTCGGTCCACTGCATGGCGACTTCAACAATGATGCCCGCTGATTCCGCAAGAAAATGGACCACGCTGGGATGCAATGGGGTCTTGTTCCGGCTCAGGTGTTCAACGAAAGAACGGATACCACCTTCATACTCGAATACTTCCCCGCGGCCGCTGCGCTCGTCCTTCAGGTGGATTCGCACCCCGGAATTCAAAAACGACAGTTCGCGCAGACGTTTGGCCAGTATGTCGTAATGAAACTCGATGTTCGTGAAGATCTCGGGGCTGGGGTGAAAACGTATTTCCGTGCCCGTCTGGCTGCTCTTGCCCTCCGCCTTGATTGGCGCCACGGGGTCACCCAGTTTGTATTCCTGCACATACATCTGGCCATCCCGCCGGATCGTCAGCTTGAGATGATCCGACAGGGCGTTAACCACCGACACACCAACACCGTGTAGCCCGCCGGAGACCTTGTAGGAACTGGCATCGAATTTTCCGCCCGCATGGAGCATGGTCATGATGACTTCCGCCGCGGATCGACCTTCCTCCTGGTGCAGATCCACCGGGATCCCACGCCCGTTGTCCGTCACCGTGATGGATTCGTCCCCATGGATAGTCACCGTGATCTCCGTGCAAAACCCGGCGAGTGCTTCATCCACCGAGTTGTCCACCACCTCGAACACGAGGTGGTGCAAGCCGGTGCCGTCATCCGTGTCACCGATGAACATGCCCGGCCGCTTCCGCACCGCATCCAGGCCTTTGAGCACCTTGATCTTCGACGAGTCGTAGCTGCTCTTGCGCGTATCCAGCGGCGCCGCGACTTTCTCGCTCACCTTCTCGGCGGTCTTTTTACCCGTTTTCTTGGTCATTGTCTGAAAAACCCTGTTATTTGGGACCATAATCCCATTTATATCCGCCTACCCGCAAAACCAAGGCCCGACAAAGCCGGGCCCCACACCAGCGAAACGTATGACGATACAGCCATTATACCACCGGCTGAATCGTTCCTTGTTCCACGTGGAACTCGCGGGAGGTCCCCGCCCAGGCCAGGCCTTCCGGCGGCACTTCGACGGCTGTGACGAACAGCTGGCCTTCCAGGCGGCCCAGAAGCTCGAACACAGCCACCCGGCGAACCCGGTCCAGTTCCGCCACGACGTCATCGAGCAACAGGATCGGGGCCCGGCCCCGATCTTCCCGCAACCGCACGGCCTGGGCTAATAACAAGGCCAAAGCCATGATTTTTTGCTGGCCCCGGGACAGGCGTCCGGCCGCGGGCGCATGATTCACCCTCAAGCTCAGATCCGCCCGATGGGGACCCACGCCGGTAAACCCCCGGGCCCGATCCCGCGCCCAGCCTTCCCTCAGGGCGGTTTCCAAGTCCGTTTCCGCGGGCCATCCCGGCTCCAGAACCATCGAGACGGGACCACCGTCCCAAGCCAAGGCGGCGAGCAACTGGCCCACGGTCCCCTCAAGCCCCGCCACGTAACGTCGTCGGGCCTCGGTCACGGTTCGGGCCTGGATCAATAACTCGCTATCCCAGGCTTCCACGGCGCGCCGGTCGCCCGGATTCGCCCGCAACGCCGCATTACGCTGGCGCAGGGCCCCCTGATAACGGCGCCAGGCGGTCAAAAACGCCGGTTCCACGTGAAACACACCCCAATCCAGGTACCGACGCCGGCCTTCCGGCGGCCCCTGAACCAGTTCATGGGCAGAGGGGTCAACCACCCGCATGGGGCAACAGGCACTCAAGGCTGCCAGAGAATCGCAGGGCTGGCCATCGAGGCGCATGTCGAGCCCCCGCGGACCACGGCCGACGCCAATCCGTGTCACTTGGTCGTCTGCCACCAGTTCCCCGTAGACCTGCAAACACGTAGCGCCATCGGCAATCAGGGGCCGGACACCAGGCCCACGAAATGAACGAGCTCGGCTGAGCAGGTACAAAGCCTCTAAAACGGTGGTTTTTCCCGCGCCATTGGCGCCGAGAAAGAGGTTCAAGCGAGGATCAAACTCCAGCCGGGCTTGCGCCACATTGCGCACACCCATGATCTCCAGACAGCGAATCCACATGCAGCACACGGGGGCCTGACGGGCGGCCCGAGCCTCACAGACGAAGCGGCATCACCACGTGACGGCAACGGTCGTTGCCCGGCTCCACCAACAAACTGCCGCTGTTTTCATCCACCAAGCGCAACTGAATGGTTTCCCCTTCCAGGGCGGCGAGAGCATCCAGCAAGTAAGTGACGTTGAATCCCACGGACAGTTCTTCTCCATCGTAGCTCACTTCCATCTCCTCCACCGCCTCTTCCTGTTCCGGGTTGTGCGCCACAATACGTAACCGGCCGGGGGTGATTTCAAGACGCACCCCTTTGTATTTCTCGCTGGACAGGATGGCCGCTCGCTGCAAGGCTTCACGCAACCCCGCCCGATCGACATCTACGATCTTATCCGCCCCCGACGGTATCACCGCCTGGTAATCCGGAAAGCGCCCATCGATGAGTTTGGAGGTAAAAACTGTCGTATCGAAAGTTACCCGGATATGGTTCTTGCCCACCTCCACACGAACCGTCTCTTCCACGTCCCCGAGCAAACGCAGCAGTTCATGGATCCCCTTGCGCGGAACGATGATCTGCACATCATCGGTCACCGACAACTCGGTCTTAAAATCACACAATGCCAACCGATGCGCATCGGTGGCCACGGCACGCACCAATCCATCACTCAACTCCAACAACAACCCATTCAGGTAATAACGCACATCCTGGTGAGCCATGGCGAAGTGGGTACGCTCGATGGCTTCACGTAAACCCTCGGCATCCAAATCCACCGCATGTACCGCCCCCACATCCTCGACTACCGGAAAATCCGTTGCCGGCAGGGTTGACAAGGTAAAACGACTGCGTCCAGAACGGACATGGACCTGATTGTCCCCAACGCTAATGTCGATCTTGCTTCCATCGGGCAAGGCCCGAACGATATCCACGAACTTGCGCGCCGGAATAGTGGTTTCTCCAGGCGTTTCTGGCTTCAAAGCCATTCGGGCAACCATTTCCACTTCGAGATCAGTAGCGGTAAACACAATTCTATTGTCGTCAGCCACTACCAGCAGATTCGCCAACACCGGTAAGGTTTGCCGTCGTTCAACAACACCCACTACTTGTTGCAGTGGTTTAAGCAGAGCTTCACGCTGTGCGCTGAACTTCATGATCTTCCCCTTCTCTTTCTTTTCTTAGAAAACCTTATTGATGATGATGAAGAGGCCGCCTTGGACCTGTTCAAAACCTGTTTTTTCCGTTTGAAATCATATGGTTAGTTAACTTTTGAAACTGTTGCTAATGTTTGCAGGAGCTGTGCAATGTCTGTGGATCGATTACCTGTTAATGACTTGTCCACAGTTCATACACCTAATTGGTTAGTATTCTCAACAGATTGTTCCAGTCTTCCTTGATCCTGGGATCTGTTTCTCTCAGTTCCGCGACTTTCCGGCAGGCATGCAGGACCGTTGTGTGGTCACGGCCCCCGAAGGCATCACCGATTTCCGGAAGGCTGTGTTCCGTCAGTTCCTTGGCCAGGGCCATGGCGATCTGGCGTGGGCGGGCAATCGAGCGGTTGCGTCGTTTCGAGTTCATATCCGCCAGGCGGATGTTGTAATACTCCGCGGCGGTTTTTTGAATATTTTGCAAGGTGACCAGTCGTTGCTGGACGATCAGCAGATCCCGGAGCGTGTCCCGCGCGAAATCCACCGTCACTGCCTGGCCGGTAAATCGCGCCTGGGCGCGCAAACGGGCCAGTGCGCCTTCGAGTTCACGAACGTTGGAACGGATTCGCCGGGCAACAAATACCGCCACGCTTTCGTCCAGTTCCAGCCCGTGTTCCGAGGCTTTTTGAATCAGGATCGCAGCGCCGGTCTCGATTTCCGGGGGCTCGACGACGACGGTCAGCCCCCAACCGAAGCGGGATTTTAATCGGTCGGTCAGGCCTTTGACTTCTTTGGGATAACGGTCGCAGCTGAGGATGATCTGGCGTTTGGATTCGAACAGGGCATTAAAAGTGTGAAAAAACTCTTCCTGGGAACGTTCCTTGCCGGCCAGAAACTGAACATCATCAATGAGCAGGGCGTCCAGGGAACGGTAAAACTGTTTGAAACTGTCGATCCGGTCGTGGCGGATGGCCTTGACCATCTCACCCACAAAGCGGTCCGAATGGACATAAGCCACCCGGGCCCC
>SMVA01155458.1_pt1 | contig 12139 bp, 8 predicted proteins | sample 2456451 | NCBI WGS metagenome assembly SMVA01 (sample SAMN11095933, study PRJNA526329) | marine sediment metagenome | biome: Marine sediment; feature: Surficial sediment; material: Deep marine sediment; isolation source: Hadal surficial sediment | place: Pacific Ocean | collected 2014-05 | depth 0-1...
CCAACCAGCAATAACGCTGAAAAAACTCAAGACCAGAAAAAGGACGAATATTCCGAGCCAGCCAAGCCATGCCCATCGCGGGCTTGAACCGATCTCCAATGCAATACTTTTTAGTGTGGCAGGTGCGCTCATACGCCCATGGCGGCCAAGCATCATTTCCCCCATCATTATCGGCGTGGCGATAAGGAGAATTGCCGCGAGGTAGACGATGACGAATGCCGCACCGCCATTGACGCCGAGCATATAGGGAAATTTCCAGATATTCCCCAACCCGACTGCAGCACCAATTGCGGCTAGCAAGAACCCCATTCGTGTGGAAAACGTTTCATGCGATTGCATCACGGCCATTTCGAGTCCCTATTATTTCGATTCAGTGTGGTTTTAATTATTTATCAAATTCGAAAATACAGTCGTAATATCGAGCAGGTCCCACAGGATGATACCAATTGCGACCGGTGCAATGTAGCGATTGGTAAATCGCCAGTAGGTTCGCCAGGCGGCGCTATCCTGGTCAAATTCTTCCTGAACCGACGCGCTATTGATTACCCAGCCAGCGAACAGGGCGATCAGTAGTGCATTAACTGGTAACAGGACGTTGGCGACCGTGAAATCAGCGAGACCGAAAAACGTTTTTTCAATTCCCATGAATGCCAGTGGGAAAAAGTCTGCCGCGATACTAAACGAGAACACCGAGCCCAGGCCCAGCACCCAGATAGCGAAGCCGGAAATGACCGAAAGTTGACGGCGCTTGCCAGGAAAGCGCTCTTCCAGCCACGCAACGATGGGCTCCAGCATACCGAGTGCTGATGTGTAAGCTGCAAAAAACAGCAGAACAAAAAACAGGGTGCCGAATATCTGCCCACCGGGCATATTGCCGAATGCGATCGGCAAGGTAACAAAAATTAACCCCGGGCCCTCAGCGGGGTCTAGCCCGCTGGCGAAAACAATGGGAAATATGGCCAGGCCAGCCAGCAATGCGGCCAGCGTGTCACCAATACAAATTACGGCTGCCGACTGCTTGAGTGAAAAATCGCGTGGCATGTAGGCGCTATAGGTAATGAGCATGCCAACACCGATCGCCAGTGAAAAAAGCGCCTGGCCCAATGCAATCAGAACGGACTGCCCGGTAATTTTGCTAAAATCGGGCTTAAACAAAAATTCGACTGCGGCAGCGAAGTCGCCGGCTACCATGCCATAAACAACCATAATCAGGATAACCCCATACAGTGCAGGCATCAGGAACCTGGTCGCACGCTCAATGCCATCGTTCACACCACGCGCCACTATCCAGACCGTCAACGCGATGAACACACCGTGCAAGGTTGCCTGGTAAACGGGCTTGCTTACCCGATCGCCAAAAAAGTCCTGTGACCTGCTGGCGTCGAAGCCTTGAAACGAGTCAGTAAACGCGAGCGCCAGATAGTCGAGTGACCAGGCAGCGACAACGGCGTAGTAGCTCAGGCCGATAACGGGGACGAGAAGGCTTAACCAGCCAATGGAATGCCAGAACGAACTGGCGTTTTCCTGGCGAACCAAATGCACGATTGAGCTAACGGGACTTCGATGGCCACGCCTGCCGAGCAATAACTCGCCAGCCATAATGGGCAGGCCAAGCAGAAATACGAACCCCAGGTATATGAGTACAAATCCACCGCCACCGTTTTCGCCGGCAATATAGGGAAAGCGCCACAGGTTGCCAAGACCGACGGCACCGCCGATTGATGCCATTAGAAAGGCGGATCGACTGGACCAGGAAGTGCGAATGGCGTCAACGTCGGTCACAGTCACAGCTGTCCCATAAAGACGAGTTTGCTGGCCGTGCGCTGAAACGTTGGCGCGATGTTCCGATATTTTCGCGGATCCGGGATATCGCCCGCTGTCACGATAGAAACCATGATTCAACGTTCAATTCAGCGTTTATTTCCGTACGGGCTCCTACAATGCTAATTAGTATTGTAGGAGCCCGCCGTACGATAGATACACGTTCTGGATTCATGTGATTATCCATCTATCGGCACGGGCGATTGCGGTCTACTCAAGTCAACTGGATGCTGCATCCGTGCACCGATTTCAAATCCATAGGACAACATCGACTAAACACCGCCTGTTGTCATTGTGTTCCCGCAACGAACTTCCCGGGGCGTTGGTCTGTCATTTCGCCCTCCGCGACAACGGCGACACCATTGACAAAAACGTAATCGAAACCCTCGGTATATTGATGCGGTTCCGCGAATGTGGCTTTGTCCGTCACGGTGTCCGGATCAAACAACACGAGGTCCGCAACAAACCCGGGCCGGATGATTCCACGGTCATGAAAAGAGAACGTTCTTGCAGGCAAAGAGGTCATGCGCCTGATTGCATCTTCAAGCGTTAACACGTGCCGCTCGCGAACGAAGTCGGCAAGGACTTTCGCATTCGTGCCATAAGAACGGGGATGCGGATGCCCCCGTCCAAACGTGCTGATGTGGCCATCGCTGGCAACGGCTGTATTTGGATAACGATATATCGAGTCAACATCATCCATGCTCATGTAATGGTAGACGACCGATGCACCCTGACTGTTGCCGGCTGCGCCACCCTTGAGCATCATGTCCAAAATAGTAATAATTTCGTTGTCTATCGTTGCGGAACGTTCGGTGAGCAGGTTAATTTCGCTGATCGTCCTGCCATTGTATGAAGGTTGCGGTGTGTATTGCGCCACGGCTGCAAACGAGTAGTCTGGATATCCGTTGGCTGCGAGCATCTCCTTCATCTCTTTAACAATGCGTTTGCGAGTATCGGCATCTTCAATTCGAGCAGCAATTTGTGCTGCCCCGCCCGCTACCGCCCAGCGCGGCAGATTGAGGCCGAGATTGGAACTTGCTCTTTCATACGGGTAGGCATCGACAACAACATCCACGCCTGCGCGACGATGCGATTCGACCAGCTCAAGTGCTGAACCAATACTGCCCCAGCGTGTGGGCCCTTTGATCTTGAGATGGGATATCTGCACCGGCATCTGTGCTTCCCGACCAATACGCACTGTTTCATTGATCGAATCGTGCAGCTTTGCGCCCTGTTCACGCATGTGACTCGCGTATACACCGCCGTAACGCGAGGCGACCTTCGCCAGGTTGATCACTTCTTCCGTGGTGGAGTAGGTTCCGGGCACGTACAACAATCCTGTTGAAAGGCCCACTGCGCCGTCGCGCATAGCCTGCTCCACGATCGACTGCATTTCCTGCATTTCATCAGCGGTTGGCGCGCGATCATCCAGCCCCATCACGCTGCGGCGAACCGAGTTATGACCGATCAGGGTGGCTACATTAATGCCAAGGTTCTGCAGGTTCGCTCTCCATGCACCAATGTCGATCTCTGATCCACCACAGTTGCCGGTGACAATCGTCGTTACACCATCGAGCACGTAATTATCAGCACGTGGCAGCCTTTGCAGGCCATCACGTTGTTCGGACGATTCGACATGGGTATGCACATCGATAAAACCGGGCGCGAGAACCCGGCCCTCTGCCTGGACAACGTGGTCAGCTTCGATATCAAGGGTGGTCGCCAGCGCGACGATTCTGCCGTCATCGACGGCGACATCGCTGATAAACCAGGGGCTACCGGTGCCATCGATGACACGGGCCTGTTTTATCAGCAGATCGACGTCTGCTGCGCCCGCCTGCGCGCTGCAAATCTGCAACAACACAAAGGCACACGCCAATCGAGTTTGTCGCGATAATTGCTGCATTGCACTTTTCCCCGGTTAGTAACCGAAACGCTGATTCTTTTTGTTCTTTACAGGCTTTTGCCCGTCGGTTGCCTGTTTCTGATTTCAGTATCCAGTGTAGACCGCACAGGCCGTATAGTTAAGTGCCAGAGGATAGAAAATGTCGGTATTTATCGACCAGTCCGGGGCCGCCAATCGATCGCAATTGACCTTGGTGCCGTTGTGCAGCATATTTACGTGGCATCGGTAAGTATCGCTGCTGCGTGGCAACTGTTTGGGGTTTACGCGAGCAACCAATAATTTGCTTATTCTGATTCGAAAATCTCTGAGTATTCTTATGCGCATTTTTGCGCTGCTGTTTGTCATTGTCACAACTATCTGGTTGATTCGTGGCAATGAGGCCCGACAAATGCCGGAACTTGCGATCTGGCACACGTATTCGATGCAGAACGAATATCATGCCAGGAATTACCCGGACGGGATTACCTTTAGTGCGTATCAGCAGCTCGAAACAAGCCTGGATACGGAACTGGATGAGGAGATTTATCGCAGGATTGGCGTAGAGGCCCGCGGCCGATTTAATCGTTATGATAAAACCAGCCTTGTCTACGCTGGCCCGAACGGACAAAAATGGAATCGCTCATTCGAGCGAACCCCGGAAATTCCTGTCGGCGGAATCCTGCTACTGCACGGCGCATCGGACTCGCCATACAGTGTCCGAAAGCTGTCGCAGCTCTTCGAAAAGCAGGGTTTCTATGTTCTGGCGCTTCGTTTGCCCGGTAACGGAACGATTCCTTCAGGTCTCAAGCGAGCGAAGCTGGATGACTGGTTAAGCATTACACGCATGGGTGTAATGCACGTCAGGGAGAAAGTCGGTCCGGACCTGCCATTATACCTTGGTGGTTATTCGGTGGGCGCGGGGCTCGTGCTCGACTACACGCTCGACGCTTTATCCGATAGGTCGCTTGCGATGCCCGATCGGTTGTTTCTTTATTCTCCAGCGGTAGGTATCACGAAATTTGCGCGGTTTTCAGCTTGGGATGTTGCACTTAGTGCCATCCCGTTTTTCGAAAAGTTTGCCTGGGTGTCGATCCAGCCCGAGTTTGATCCTTACAAATACAATTCATTTGCGAAAAAAGCCGGCCATATCACATACCTGCTAACAGAGAGGTTAAGAAAGAAAATACTGGCGCACAGGAATTCGTCGACCTGGCAATCCTTGCCGCCAATGATTTCTTTTCAATCGCTGGTTGATTCGACAGTGCACACTGGCACGCTGGTCAGTGAGCTGTACCGATATTTGCCTGAAAACGGCAGTGAACTCATTCTATTTGATATTAACCGGGCGAATGACCTGCGGCACTTCATGATTGACAAAGAACGGGCAACGCTTGACGAACTACAGTCGGGTCATGCGACACAATTCGGCTTCACGCTGGTTACAAACAAGGCAGGTGAAAGCAGCGAGGTGGAGGCACGCACCAGAGGTGCGGGTGAGAATACGTTCCTTGCCACAGACCTGCACAGCAGTTGGCCCTCCGGCGTATACTCGCTGTCACACGTTGCAATTCCTTTCGATGCTGCAGATCCCTGGTACGGAGCAGAGATCAAATCTGACGGTGGGCAAGAATTTTCGATTGGCACCGTTGCGCCGCGAGGAGAAATGGGGCTGCTAACGGTGCCGTCTGCCCAGTTCATGCGATTGCGGCATAATCCGTTTTTCGACTATGTTGCGCAGCGGACGAATAAATTCTGTACTGTATGTCGGCGTCAGTAGACAACTGCTCGGTATTCGGATCGCATCGAATGATAATGAGGCGGGGAGACAACTGAATTGAAAAGAATCCGCATAGTCACATTAACCGCTATGCTTGCGATAGTCAGTGGACGTGTCCCAATTAGAGAACCAAAGCCCGGCGGATTTCTCAGTTCGTAGGAGAATTTTGAAATTGTGGGCAAAGACCGTTTGTTCTGCCCAGACTCAAGGTTAGGGGACTACACGAAATATATTATTGATTCGCCGGTATTGCTTTTTACGCCGGATGAAGATGACAGGGGATTTACGGATAAGGCGTGAGCAGACGTTGTGCCAGAATCCGCGGGGCGGCTCAAGAATTGATCATAAATTCAGCTAAAACCCTCTGTAAACCAGGACACTCTGTTGCGACCTGCCGAGTCACATGAGGGTTCTCGTATGTTGATCCATAGTCTCCCTTCACACAATTGGACCATAGTCTGCCTTGGCCTGCTGATTTTTGCTGGTTGCGCTACCACGCTTGAGCCGCTCTCCCTGCCACCAGAGACGACACCGGCGCCATCACGAGCGGTCCTCTGGCGCGAACTGCAGTCTGTTCGCAACGACAATTGGAATTATTTGCTGAATGACGGCGGAACAGCTTTGGACTGGCGGCTGCGTGCCATTGACAGCGCTACGGAGACCATAGAGTTTCAGACATTCCTTTGGACTGTCGATACAGTCGGCCAGGCCGTAGAACGTCATCTTCTTGATGCCGCTGAGCGTGGAGTGCGCGTTCGCATATTAATGGATGATACTTTTTTGCTGGGCGAGAATGCCGCCACGGAAAGTTTGCGGGAACATCCGAATATTGATTACAGAATCTATAATCCGTTCAAACGACGCACAGATAGCTTCGTTACACGCCAGATTCTGAATCTCGCCGAATTTCATCGCCTTGACCATCGTATGCATAACAAGGTGATGGTCGTTGACAACCAGGTGGCAATCATCGGCGGTAGAAATATAGCCGACGAATATTTCGGCTTGCACGTATCGGCAAACTTCAGGGATATGGAGTTACTGGTCGGTGGTCCCATCGTGCAACAGATCAGCGCGGGATTCGATCTGTACTGGAACAATGAGTGGTCCTTTCCGGTTGATTTTCTGATCGCATCGACGTCGCCAGGTCCGGATCTGGATAGTCTACGATTTGGGCGCTTGCTGGACGAAAATGTGCACAGGGAGGAGAGCGAACAAATTCGAACGGCATTGTGGAAAGAAATGGTCGGGCGCGCAATAAGTGGCAACCCCGTGATGTTTCTGGATGAGCCGGCTGTTGGGAATCCTGCCGATCGTGAAAATGCGCCGACTCAACTTGAATCCGATATCGTGGAACTTATCGATAGTGCGCATAATGAAATTAGAATGGTGTCGGCTTACCTGATTCCCACCAGCGACTTTGAAGCAGCAATCGAACGTGCCGAGAAGCGAGGAGTGGAGGTGCATATTCTGACCAATTCGATTCGCTCCAACAATCACCTCACGGCGCATAGCGCCTATCGTAAACATATTCGCCAGTTACTTCTGCACGGTGCCGATTTGCACGAGGTGAGGGTCGATGCGAGAGATCGTGCGACTTATATGCAGACGCCGCTGGAAGACAAGATGCTTGCACTGCACGCGAAGCTTATGCTCGTAGATAAAGAAAAAGTATTCATCGGTAGCGCGAATTTTGATCCGCGATCGTTGCGCATGAATACTGAAACCGGGCTTTTGATTCACAGCGAGGAGTTGGCGCAGCAAGTCCACGACGCAATCTTTATTGATTTCCTGCCGCAGAACTCCTGGCATCTTCGTATTGAAGAATCGGGACAGGTTCAATGGGTGTCTGACGAGCAGACACTGAATCACATTCCATCACAGTCATTTATGCAAAGCATAGAGGACTGGTTTTTTGCTCATTTGCCAATTGAAGGTGAGATGTGAGTGGTATGCTTACGAATCGCGGGTAGTCGTCAGGAACGCTGCGCATGCTATCGAAATATAGGCATCGCCCGCTGGGCGGGCTCCTACAGGTGTCGAATAGAAACGTAGGAGCCCGCCGTACGATAGATGCGCTTGCTGGATTCTTGTGATCGGATTTCTATCGGCACGGGCGATGCCTCGATTGACCAGAAAATACCTGAACATTGTACCAACGTTGTAATCGACGGCAGCCCGTTGACGCGTTAGGACATTTCAAAAAAAAGAGGGAATCACCATGAAAGCAACGAAACTGATAACCGTGCTCTTGTTCTCAGTGGCAGTAACATCGCCGCTACAGGCACAGGAAAACGAACTGGGCTGGACCATGAAATCGGCACTCAAGCAGCTTGATCGGCAGGGCAGTGATCTGGAGACCGTTCTGGCGCAGATCAATATCGAGTGGAGTGGCGAGGCGCAAGGGCTGGACGGTATACGTACTGGTCGTATCTATTTCAATGACGATGGCGACTTTCGCATTGCTGGGGAAACGCCGAACAAAAAGACCCTGCTGGTCGAGGGTCGCACCTTGTACATGTACGACCCGGCTGCGTCTCAAGTTACTGAGGTTAGCCTGTCCAGGGACAAGGGGCGATTGGAACCATACATGCGACTGGGTTTTAGTATCACAGGCCGTGATCTCGACGATGACTTCCTGATTACGTTTGCGGGTGAAAGTGATATTGGTGATCGGCGAACATTGACGCTCGAGTTGACGCCCAAGCGGGATGAAGTTCGTGCGATTGTCTCCAAGATTGAAATCGCATTCGATCAGGCCTCATGGTTACCGGCCCGGCAGATTATTTCGCATACATCTGGAACGCAGACACTAACCGTTACCTACACGGGAACGGCGCGCAATCTCAATCTGAATCCAGAGCTGTTTCGGGCGAAATGGCCAAGAGGGACAGATAAAGTACGCAAGTAGGACTAACGCGGAAGCAGCAGAATGATTCGAACAAAATTCGGTCCTGTTCTGCCGCGGTCCCGTTATGTTGTCAGCACGCTATTTCCTGCACTGCTGATTGCTTGTAGCGGCGACTCCACTTCTTCCGGCATATCTCCGCCTCCACCACCACAAAATAGTGCGATTTTTCAGAACGTCAGTGCGAGCAATCTGCCGTTGTCGCTACTCGGCGGTTTGTGCATGGATGCCGATCACGGCGATGTCGATGGTGACGGCGATACAGACCTGGCACTCGCCCAGGAGCATGCGACCAATTTGATTCTGCTGAATGATGGTGCCGGCGTTTTCTCGGTGCTGGCCGGTGCGGTCATGGGTGGTACCGGTGACAACGAAGACCTGCGATTACGGGACTTCGACGGTGACACCAGTCTGGATATGCTGACCGTGCATGAAGATGATGGTGTACATGCGCTGCTCATCAATGACGGCAGCGGAGCATTTCAGGAGTTGTCTGCACTGATTCCGGTGAATAGCATTGCGAATGCGGCAGAAGTCATCGACCTGAATAACGACGCACGGCTGGATATTCTTTTGGGTAATCGGGGTTCGAATATTATTTTACTACAGCAGCCGGATGGATCGTTCGTTGACGATACCGGCAATCGCCCAATCGGGGCCGAGACAACACAGGACCTTTTGTTGCTTGATGTCGATGGTGATGGCGACCAGGATCTTTTCGTCGCTAATGAGACCGATAATCGCCTGTTCATTAATGATGGTAGTGGGTTCTTCGCCGATGAGACCGCAACGCGACTTCCGGCAGGTAGTGGCGAATCTCGAGAGGCGGATGCTGCGGATGTCGACGCCGATGGCGACCTGGATATCATCGTTGCCAATGTCAATTTCAATTTCGGGCGACCGATTCGAAATCGATTGTTGCTGAACGATGGCAGCGGCGTATTTACGGACGCGACTGCGATCAATCTTGCTGGTGTTGTTAATATGGGCAACAGTTTCACCATCAAGTTCGTTGACGTTGATTCCGATGGTGATGCGGATATTCTTTCGCCGAATAATACCGTTGGTCAAGGTGGTAACATTGAAGTATGGCTGAATGATGGCAACGGAGTATTCAGCACAGCGGTAGAAAGCCCGTTTTCGAGCGCTCCATCAGGGAGCGCTTTTGATATCGAAATCGTCGATGTCAATGACGATGGCAAAGACGATATCTATTTCTGCTACCGGAGCGGTACCGATCAACTATATATTCAGCAATAACGTGGGTGGGAAGCAGATGTGGGAGCGGCTTCAGCCGCGAATAAGAATTGGACATCCGCGGCTGAAGCCGCTCCCACAGTTAAGCCTGGGCTAAACTTCGGATTGGTTAAACCCAGCTGATTCACCTTGCATCAAAAGGATTATCTAATTGTGAAAAACAGTGTTGTCCGAACAGCAAGTAATGTTCCGCTCCTCGCGCTGTGCATGATTGCTCTTATTGCCGCGTGCACGCCCTCGTCAGACGGCCCTGAAAAAGCAGAGATCACCGTCGATACCATTATCTCAGGCGGCCTGATTTACGATGGCTCGGGAGATTCCCCCTACATCGGCGACGTCGGTATCAGCGCAGGGAAAATCGTCTTCATTGGCGATGCGGAATCGGCAGGCGTTGGGGCCGACGATATAATTGATGCCACGGGACTTTGGGTGACGCCTGGATTTATTGATGCGCACAGTCATGCAGAACTCGATCCTGAATATGGCCGCGACGGTTTGCCCTATTTGTTTCAGGGCATTACCACCGTCGTACTTGGAGTCGATGGCGATGGCACGAGCAACGTGGCGGATCGTCTGCAACGATGGCGAGACAATGGTATCGGCGTCAATGGAATGTTGTACGTCGGCCATGGGTCGGTGCGCACCGAGGTAATGGGTACTGAAGACCGTGTGCCGACGCCGCTGGAATTGCAGGCGATGAAAGCGCTGATAAAAAAGGGCATGGATGAGGGTGCGTTCGGATTGTCGACTGGCCTTTTTTATGTGCCGGGGACCTATGCGGCCACCGATGAGGTCATCGAGCTTGCGAAAACGGCGGCAGCCTATAAGGGAGCAATTTACGATACACACGACCGTGATCTCGGTGCCGTATACCAGGGGATCGGCTACGATGCTTCGGTACGGGAGGCAATTCACATCGGAGAATCGGCCGGACTCCGCGTAATTTTCAGCCACTACAACCTACAAGGTGCTCACAACTATGGTCGGGCTGATGTAGGCGCAAGATATGTGAATGATGCGCGCGCGCGTGGAGTCGACGTCTGGGCCGCACATCACCCGTACACTGCAACGCAAAGCAATCTGCGCTCCTACACGATTCCAAACTGGGCTGCTGCCGGTGGTCAGGAGGAAATGCTGGCGCGATTCGATGATCCTGTTCTGTCTGCCGAGATAGAAAAATCGACCAACGCCATGCTTGAGATTCGCGGTGGTGCCGACAAACTTTTGTTCGTGGACCCGCGGCCGGAACTGAACGGAAAAACCCTGGCAGAGGTTGCTGATGAGCGTGAGCTGTCACCATCGGACGCCGTCAGGGATATTCTTCGCGATGGCAACGCATCTCTTATGAATCTTGAGCTGTACGACAATAACAATACGCGGGTGCTGGCACAGGAACCCTGGATGATGACTTGCACCGACGGCAGAACGCCGCGACCGGATCAACCAATCACGCATCCGCGCACCTACGGCGCCTTTGCGAGAAAAATGCGGCTGTTTGTCTTCGAAGAGCCCGTTCTGACGCCGGAGTTCGCGATTCGAAGTTTCTCCGGGCTTGCGGCAGACTTTTTTCGCCTGCCGGATCGTGGTTACCTGCGCGAGGGCTATGTTGCAGACATCACCGTGCTTGACCCGGACAGATACCGGGACATTGCGACTTTTTCCGAGCCGCGGCAATTTACTGAAGGTGTTGAATATGTTCTGGTCAACGGTACATTTGCGCTGCGCGATGGAGTAGCAACCAGTGCACTCGCCGGTCTTCCACTAACCCGCCCGCAACCGGCCGAATAGCATCGAGGCAACACGGAGAAACTGATGGCAACGTCACCCGCGAATGAGACAGGCGGTGGCAGCCATCGGTGAACGCGTTGCATTGCCTGGCCTGGCGTTTATCGTTGCCGGGTTGGGGCTCTACTACCGCAGCAGGCGATCAAATAAGTACTGCATTAATTTCTACACTCGCCCGTGCCGATGGTTCGATTATTACAATGATTGAGAAAACGCCCCTATCGTATGGCGGGCGAAATTCGCTGTTTGCCAACTAATAGTTCTCTAGCATCTTTTCGAAAGACAGATCATCCATGCAACTACACTTTAGAGGTCCCGCCATGGCGCGTGTACACCCCAGTTTCATATTGGCAGGGCAACGTGCCGCCGCAGCTTTCATAGGGTCCTCGCTGACATGTCGCGGCGGCGAAGTGGCTGTTGAAGCACAACCGACGCTCATTGCGAGCACGGCTATGCAAAAAAGAATAGTCGGCCGGCGCAGTCGCCGTTTATGGTCGATTGACATTGTGCTCCCCAAAATCGTTCCGGTTCGCAACGTTCGCGGCTTAAATTAAGCAACTCATTATACGACTCCTTTCAGCTGAGAAAATTCATTCGCAGCATAGGTCATGTATACAATAAAAAAGCCCCTAAAAGGGGCTTTTGACAATATCGCCTGTTGGCCCGGCAATACTGGCCTAGTTAACTACCTCGACATGCTTGC
>SMVA01326035.1_pt1 | contig 12136 bp, 14 predicted proteins | sample 2456451 | NCBI WGS metagenome assembly SMVA01 (sample SAMN11095933, study PRJNA526329) | marine sediment metagenome | biome: Marine sediment; feature: Surficial sediment; material: Deep marine sediment; isolation source: Hadal surficial sediment | place: Pacific Ocean | collected 2014-05 | depth...
AGAGTTTGATAATAACTATGACGGTGCTGTTTTCCCCATCATCACTTTGTAATAAGGGTCATCAGGATGTTCTTTCGCCAGCTGGCTGAATAACTCCATTGATTCCGTTAATTTTTGATCATAATAGAGTTGTAATGCATGCAGTTGTTTTTCCAGTTCCTGTTTATCGGTTTCCAGCGTCTCAGCATTTAGTTGATCGCTCTGATGAAGTGGCTGGAATATTCGAGTCTCAGTTTCTTTGCCCCTGACGGTAACAGTATCTAACTCACGGAACAGAATATTGGTCGTTGCAAGTACTGTTGATTCACTGACTATCGTCGGCACCCTGTATGTTCTTGTCAGTCCTTCAAGTCGTGACGCCAAATTGACATGATCACCGACCACGGTATAAGCGATTCTGTATTCTGAGCCCATATTGCCAACATGCATCTTCCCCGTGCTAATGCCAATACCCATCTTTGTGGCTGGCCAGCCATTTTCGGCAAAGACAGGTTCAAGTTGTTTAATAGCATCCTGCATTTTAAAGCTAGCAAGAATTGATAGCTGTGCATGATCTTCCTGTGGCAGAGGTGCTCCCCAGAAAGTCATTACAGCATCACCGATAAATTTGTCTATGGTTGCGTTATAGCTGTATAAAATTTTACTCATCTCCGTTAAGTAAGTGTTGAGCATCCCCGAAATTTGTTGGGGAGAAAGGTGTTCTGATGTAGAGGTAAAATTATGCAAATCACAAAACAGAACGGTCATTTCCCTGGATTCACTTTCCATTGAAATCTTGTTGGGTGATTTGCTGATTTCTTGCACCAGCTGTGGTGGAATATATTTTCCGAATAGATTAATGATTTCTTGTCTAGAATGTACTTCCATAAAATAGCTGATCAGGATATTGACGATAAACAAGATAATAATCGTCATTAGGCTGTATTCCAGCGGCAGGAGGGCCTGGTCATGGCTGGTATAATTCAGATAAACAGGAACCGCCATGCTGATTAATAGCAGCAGACTTGCCTTGATCGGGCTTAATAAAGGAAGTAATACGCTCAAGAATAACCCGGTAAAAAGGAAAATATAAAACTCTTTAGTGATGAAGATTTGGTTCGATAAAAGTGATTTGTAGCCGAAGATTTGACTAAGTAAGGAACTATTAATTGTGATGTCAGGCATTGTAATAACTGAAATATTTAAAAAGCCGATGGAATTAAATAAAAATAATTGAAAGACAATAAAAATTAATATAATTTTTATTCTTTGTGGTCTGATTAATTCCAGCATCAGTTCTTAATTCCTTGAGAAATATCGTTATTGAGAAGTAATGGTATTTTTCTTAAATCTTTAATTAATAACGCGAAGATAGTTTAGCTGCGTTAAAAAACTATCTCAAGGACTCGGATTGGCTTGATGCTAATATATAGTTTTTAGTCATGAGAGATATTAGCTCAATTATAAATTCTATATATAACAAATGGATATGGTATGCACGTGCGAGATTATCGAATAATCAATAGTAATATGTTGAGATTTCGACAGTTCTGATGATGTATCAACATGTATCGGCGCGATATAGAGCCAGAAATTTTATATTATATATAAAAAACAATAAGTTACAATGTTGGCATAGATTCTGCGTTCTTATACACATTAATAAAGTGAAGAGGAATCTAAGATGTATTACATCAACAAACAATCAGGTTTCACATTGGTAGAAATCGCAATCGTATTGGTGATTATTGGCCTGTTGCTTGGAGGCATCCTTAAAGGTCAGGAACTTATCAACAGCGCAAGAGTAAGAAACCTTGCAGATCAAAATTCTGGCATCCAGGCCGCCTATTTCGGTTTTATTGATCGCTATCGCCAGGTGCCTGGAGACATGGATGCGACCGCAGCTTGTGAAGCGATTGGTGTCTCAAATTTTGCTGGTGCAACTGTCTGCGCGGACGTTGTAGGTGGTGATGCCGGAGGTAGTCTGGCTGACAATGTCACTGCTGCAACACACTTTGGCGAAGCTTCTGCTCTTTGGGCTCACTTATCCGCTGCAGGATTTATTCAGGGTGCATATGAAGGTGGTGCCACGACGGCAGCAACCTATGTGAATACCACAGATATCATTACGCCTGTTAATGCCTTCAATGGCCGTGTGATGTTAACCAGAACAGATGAATTTGTAGGTGGTGTAGCTGCCCGCTTGGTCTTTGTCTTTGGTAGTCAGATCCCTGTCAGCATCATGCGTGAGCTGGATGTCAAGGTAGATGATTCATTCCCTGACTCCGGGGTACTAAGACATACTGATAACACAACGCTAACAGATGTTGTCGGATCTACAGCAGCCTGTGTCACAGGGACCATCTGGGATATAGATGCAGATATACAGAACTGTAATGCCGTTTATATTTATTAAAGTAATTGCTGACAGGTAAATAAAAAAGCCCGCTTTTGCGGGCTTTTTTATGAAATAATTAAAAATAACTTATGAATACTCTCGCCATCGATCTTAAAAACGTACAGAAAAAATACCTGGATCACCAGGTATTAAATGACGTCAGTTTGTCTGTTAATAAGGGTGAGTACATGGGGCTCATCGGTGTCAATGGAGGCGGTAAAACGACATTGATAAAATGCATACTGGATTTTTGTGAGCTTACTTCAGGAAAGATCTTGTTGTTTGATAAGCCTCATACGCAGGCTGAATCCAGGCAAAGACTTATTTTTTTACCTGAGAAATTCCTGCCGCCATATTATCTGACTGGAATGGATTTTTTGATCTATATGTCCGAGTTACATGGCGTCGTATTTAATGAAAAAGAAATCAGGAAATTACTAAAGATTGTAGATCTGGATGCAACGGCACTAAAAAAACCTGTTCGTCTTTATTCGAAAGGTATGGGACAAAAACTGGGACTTGTTGCCTGTTTGTATTGTGATAAAGATTTAATTATTTTTGACGAACCTATGAGTGGTCTGGATCCAAAAGCGAGGGCCTATTTAAAACAATACTTGATTGAGTTGAAGCAGACAGGCACAACGATTTTCTTTAGTACTCATCTTCTGGCCGATACTGAAGTCTTATGTGACCGTATAGCCATTTTGCATCAGGGTCGTATTCGATTTGTCGGGACGGTCGAGGATTGTACCGAAACATTTAAATCCAATAGTCTGGAGCAGGCGTATTTAAGCTGTGTTGGTGCTTGAGTAAGCTGAGTTTCTTCTATTTTGTTATTCCCGCGAACACCTACATTCCTGTGGATGTTTGCGGGAATAACGAGTTTAAATCTGTCTCCTATATTCACTCAGGTATATCTTTTTATAAGCTTACCGATGGTCAAACCTTGTACCAGGATTGAAAAGACAACAACACAATAGGTAATCGTCAGAATCGTTTCTCTCTCTGGACTTGCTGGCAAGGACAGTGCTAATGCCACCGAAATCCCACCGCGTAATCCGCCCCAGGTCAGAATCCTTGTGACACCTGGTGTTAATTCTCTGAATTTCCGGATAACCAGCACGGGTATACCGACGCTAACGAATCTTGCGAATAAGACGATGATGATAGATATTCCCCCAGCGATTAACAGTTGTGATTCGAAAGTAATAATCAGAATTTCAAGACCGATTAGAACAAATAAAACGGCATTGAGTATTTCATCAATCAGTTCCCAAAAGGTGTCCAGATGTTCTCTGGTGATTTCGCTCATCGCCAGTAGACGCCCATGATTACCAATCATGAGTCCGGCAACAACAACGGCAATGGGTGCTGAGAAATGCAGTGCTTCGGCCAGGGCATAGCCACCTGTGACCAGAGCCAGTGTCAGTAATATCTCGACCTGATAATTATCGACGCGTTTCAGCATGGCATAGGTAATGCCACCAATGACGAAACCGAAAACTACTCCACCCAGCACTTCTTTTAAGAAGAAAATGACAACTGAACCGATGGTGATGTCGACTTCACCAAAGGCGAAGCCACTGATCAGCATAAATATTACGACACCTACACCATCATTAAACAGTGATTCCCCAGTGATCTTTGTCACTAAAGATTTAGGTGCATGAACAGTGCGTAGTATTGACAGAACAGCAATAGGATCGGTAGGTGATATTAGTGCACCAAAGACCAGGCAGTATATAAAAGGTAATTCGATATCAATAAGACTCAGGGACAACCAGAGTAAACCACCAATGATGGCGGTTGATGCAAGTACGCCTATAGTCGCCAATGATGTAATTAACCATTTTTGCCTGGCCAAATCAGCCAGGTTGATATGCAGAGCACCGGCAAAAAGCAGATAACTCAACATGCCGTGCATGAGGGTTTGATTGAAATCAATTGATTTTAGAATGGCGGCTGCCTGAATGGTTAAGTCTATGCCTAGCGGTTTGAGCACCAATAAAGTTAAAGACATGAGCAGGCCAATGAGCATGACACCAATTGTCATTGGTAATTTAATGGTGCAATGATTAATAAAGCTAAATATGGCAGTCAAAGTGATAAGCAGGGCAGTAATATCAAACAAATTCATGGTTTTGTCTTAAATGCTATATATATGGTTATTAGCGAAGAATGTTATAATCTTATCAGTGTGACGAGGAGGATTCGAGAGTGATTCGCTATTTCTTAATTGGTTTATTGTTTTTTGGTCAATCTATCCTTATACAATCTGTTCAAGCTCAGATGTATCAATGGGTTGATCCTGAGTCCGGAACCACTCAATTATCCGGAAAGCCCCCTACCTGGTATCGTAGCATTGAAGGTGGGCCACGGGTCTTCGTTTTCAATCGTGGAAAAGTAGTTGATGATACAGGCATCGATATTTCTGATGAGCAAAGAACAGCCTTGCGCACAAAGGCTTTTGTCAGGGCTGAAGAAGACAGGATTGCAGCAAAGGAGAAGGCCATGGAGGCGGCTAAATTGAAAGCGGCAATGGTAAGGAATGCGGATGAAACAGTGTTGCAAGATAGTGAAGATACAGTGCTATCAGAAGAATCTCTGGATGAACAAGTGATGGCAGGGTCTATTGAGGATGAAGTCAGCGAAGAAGAGGTTTCTGTTGAAAAAATGAAGGCGCTGATTGAAGAATGGGAAAATAAACGGACAGAAGAGGCTAAGGCTTTATTGCAGCAAGGTGTAAACGACACTTAAGAATAATTCTTACCACTAGCCTGCAAATAAATTCTTTAGTTTTTCCATGAATGATTTGTTCCCAACATCCAGATTTAATTTATTCAGTTTTATCAGGGCCTCATGGTTTGGGTTAAATTTCAAACCAATATTAATGTAGGCTTGTGCCTTACTGTAATCATTATCAAGAAGCGATCGTTCTGCCAGGATGGCATATCGGTCGGCGATGTTAAGCAGCCCCGCTGCTGCAACCTTATCTGTTGCATCTGCCTCAATTAATCTCGAATAATAATAATACGCGTTGTCATTTTCTGGATAAGTCAATCGATATTCTTCCAGACTTTTCTTGCCCAGCCAATGTAAGGCCTGGATAACATCTTTGGAAATTTTCGTAGGTGTCTTAGCCTCACCTGAGGGCATCATCTCTCCCTGTTTGGAAATTGTTGACGTGGAAATGTTATCAGGCAATGCGATATTTGTTGGTACGTTATCGAATTTTGATGAATTGTTATTCATCTTTGATTCAGCATACTGCAGGGTTCCAAATATTCCACCTGTAGTCATTAATAGTAATAATAGAATATTTAAAGTTTGAGTACTTTTGTGTTCTACCTTTTCAGAAGAGGATAGGCTGGTGATATCAAAATCTGTTACCGAGGAAGATTTTCTACTTAATTGTAACTTATTGATGCTTTCTACCATCTCATCAGCATCACTAAACCGTTCATCACGTTTTTTTGCCATCATTTTATTTAGTAATGGCTGAAACTCGACGAGATCCTCAGCAAAAACAGGAATGGGGGCCTGTTTGTGCTGAATAATGACATCAAACACGGTGGCAGAAATGTAAGGTTTGTTACCAGTTAGCATCTCATAGAACATACAGCCCAGGCTGTAAATGTCAGCACGACCATCAATCTCAATGCCGTCTGCTTGTTCAGGGCTGACATAATTCGGGCTGCCTAGAAACAGGCCTGTAGATGTCAAATCATTGTCTATGGCATCAGTCTGTTTGGCGATGCCAAAATCTGTTATCAAAGGTGTGTCATCATCCTTGAACATGATGTTTGCTGGCTTGATGTCTCGATGCACCACTCCCTTTTTATGTGCCGTGGCCAGCCCTGAGCCAATCTTGGCAAGATAATCGAGAGCAGTATCTGGTGTTATTGGTAGTTTCATCCGTGCTTTGAGATCACCTCCTTTAATGTACTCCATGGAGATGAATAAAGAGTCATTGGCGATGCCAATATCGTAAATGGTAATAATATTAGGATGGTTAAGCGTAGCAACGATGCGTCCTTCAAAGAGAAAACGTTCGATGAGAGATTCGTTTGCAATTGGTCCACTAATGTCCAGGATCTTAAGGACTACTGACCTATCGAGTGATTCCTGTATTGCAAGATAAACACTCGCCATGCCACCTTGGCCAACACGATGTTGTATTTTGTAACCTGGGATTTCCATGCGGTCGATTATAAGCTATTACGGCTTGAAAGTTTTAAACCCTTGGGAGTCATAAATGGTTCGCGTCCGGTTTAATCATTACGCTGACCGTAAACGCGCAGATGATACTAAAGGGGGGGGAGCTTAAAGACCATGCCTACGGTGAACAATATGGAATGCTGGTAATTTAATGGTGAAGGTATTAGTTTTTACGTTGAATGGGGGTATATTTCCCATCCTCCAAGCATTCGAATAAGGTTTCTACCAAAGGGTGATTGATCGCCTCGGCTATTATATCAGGGATCAGGTTTCTTTCTGCCACATAGGTCTCATGGAATGCATTATGAACAAGTACTTTATACCAGGGCTCATCTTTTGGCGGGCAACTGAGAGCAATCATGGCATACCATTCATCAGAACCCAGAAAAGCAGGGTCAACATCGTAGATAATACCTCGATAGTTAAATAATTTATGAATGATTAATTGGCCAACGCTAAATTTGGCGTGATGTATTTTCATGTATATATAGTCAGAAATAGTGGTGTATAAATATAATATAGTAGTTTTTTGGCCAGGCAGAACACTATATGCATAAAACTAGAATATTTATTGATCAAATTTTGCGAGAAGGTGCTGAGCTTATATTGGCTGAGAAGGCGGCACACCATGTTCCCCGGGGATTACGTTTACGACCTTGACAAACGCCAATATTATTTTGATGGTTGCGGTGGCGAATATGATGCAGAGATATCCAAAAAATATAAACGAAATGTTGAGGTGCATATCAAACAGTTTCGAGACGTCAATAACGAATCGCCATTAAATATTACATTGGCACAGGGAATATCCAAAGGTCAGAAAATGGATTTTACTTTACAGAAAGCTGTAGAGATGGGAGTTAATCGGATCGTTCCTGTTTTGACTGAATAAGACAATGTACAACTAGATGAAAAGCGCTTACAAAAAAAGATTGAACACTGGAATAAAATTATCATTGGTGCCTGTAAACAATTTTCCCGCAATAAAATACCAGAACTGGTGGCACCATTAACATTGGATGCATGGCTGACTATCGACAGTGGCATGACAAAAAATATGTTGCACCCTGAGTCTGGGGGAAGTTTATCAAAATTATCTAAACCAAAAGGTGAGACTGCTCTGTTAATTGGCTCTGAAGGCGGGTTTTCAGATCATGAAATTAATCAGGCTCGTAAAGCAGACTATCAAATCATCAGCATTGGCCCCAGAAATTTAAGAACTGAAACAACTGCATTGGCAGTAATTAGTGCTTGTCAGGCATTATGGGGAGGTTTTCTCTGAATGTGTTAGTGTGGACTTGGATGTGAATTAATCATGAATACCATGGTCAATTGTGTAGAATAAATATGTACTGGATTTACAGCAGACAGGTTTTGCATCGTTTCAGGGATGTAACTTATTAGGCCAATGCAGGACGCCTATATGGATATAGGCGGTTGAAAATGTCTGGAACTAATTTTCCAGCATTTGCCGATGAGGATAAAAGTCGTAATTTAATCTGATTTACATAAGCTATTTTTGAAATATAACTAAAGAAATATCATGAATCCCACACCTGTTCCTCATCTTACCACAGCATTAACCGGGCCATTGCACCGGGTTGAACGACATCTTGTCGATCATCAGTCAGAGATTGAATCATGGTTTCGAAGTCAGTGGCGAAGAACACCAGCACCTTTTTATACCTCTGTAGATTTGCGCAACGCCGGATATAAGCTGGCGCCAGTCGACACAAATCTATTTCCGGCGGGCTTTAATAATCTTAACCCGGCGTTTGAGGCACTGTGTATACAAGCTGTCCAGTTAGCCGTTGAACGATTATCTTGTCAGGTAGATCGAATTCTGATCATTCCTGAAAACCATACCCGTAATTTGTTTTATCTGGAAAGCCTTGCTACTTTGCAGCAAATTGTTGAAAAGGCAGGTTTTGAAGTGAAATTAGGTTCAGTGATGAAGGATATGTCGGAGCCTGTCACCATTGAACTGGAGTCTGGGAAATCAGTATTTCTGGAGCCCTTACAAAGAAATGAAAACAAAATATCTGTCGGTGATTTTATTCCTGAATTGATTGTTCTGAACAACGATCTTTCTTCGGGAAGACCCGAGATCCTTGAGTCTCTGGATCAGACGGTGACGCCTGCACTGGGTCTGGGTTGGTCCAATCGTTTGAAATCCGTTCACTTCAGACACTATCAGGAAATAGCCGCTGAATTTGGCAAGCATATTGGTATTGATCCCTGGTTTATTAATCCCTTATTCAGAAATTGTGGCGAGATTGATTTTATGCAACGCGAAGGCAGTTCTTGTCTGGAAAGAAATGTTGATGTCCTACTGAAGGAGATACAGCAAAAATATTATGAATATGACATAAAGTGCCAACCTTATGTCATTGTCAAAGCAGATAGCGGGACTTATGGCATGGGCATCATGACTGTTAATAGTGTTGACGATATTGCCGAATTGAATCGCAAACAACGTACCCGTATGTCAACCATTAAAGAAGGTCAGAAAGTGACCAAGGTCATTATACAGGAGGGTGTCTATACGCACGAAACCTGGGGCGAAGCAGAAACAGTTGCCGAGCCCGTTGTTTACATGATTGATCATAATGTCGTTGGTGGCTTTTATCGTGTCCATGATGCACGTGCTGCGAACGAGAATCTCAACTCGCCCGGAATGCGTTTTGAACCTCTGGCTTTTGATGATTGTTGTATCTCTCCTGAAAGAGACATGGATGCTGATGCGCATCCAAATCGTTTTTATGCCTATGGTGTGATCGCGAGGTTGGCATTATTGGCTGCAGCAAGGGAGTCAGAAGCTCAATAACAGTTATCGCCGTTTAATTCTAGCCAATCTAATCATAAATGCTTGAGAGCTTTTCTGACATGACTGACATGCCGTCTGCTTACAGGTAGTCGTGCTTCTATCCCTTGCAATATGATGCAGGGATTGCCTTCTTCATCTTTGTCCAGACCCTGAATATGACTGAGTGCCACCAGTGTATTTCGATGGATGCGAATAAATAGTGAAGGAAATTCCTGCTCAAGTGATTTAAGTGAATCATCAATCAGCAATTCACCTTCTGACCAGACTGCCGTCACATATTTTTGATCTGCTTTCAGATAATAAATTTTATCTATGGGAACAATTTGTAAATTACCTTGGGCAGTCATACTTAGATGAGAACGGCAGTTATTCGGGTCATCATCTCGTAGCTCGCTGATATTAGTTCTGTTCAAGGCTTTGGCTCGGCCAATTGCTTGTTGCAAACGTTCTTTGCGGATGGGCTTCATCAGATAATCAACCGCATGCGCATCGAATGCATCCAGGGCGTAGTCCTGATAGGCTGTAGTGAAAATAATTGCCGGAGGTGTGTCCAGCCTGGCAAGATGATGCGCAACTTCCAGACCATCCATGACCGGCATACGAATATCCAACAAAACCAGCTCGGGAGTTTCCTCGCCAATCAATTTGAGTGCCTCAATGCCATGTTCTGCTTCTATGACTGAGAAATTATTATCTAGTTCAGAAAGCAGACTCACCAGCCGTTCTCTGGCCAGTATCTCATCATCAACGATCAGTATTTTCATAAGGATAAGGTACAATGATTTTTGTGATATAACGTTGATTATCGGTCTGCGTCAGTAATTGCCCCTTGCTTCCAAAATAAACAGACAACCGTTGGCGAATATTTTCCTGTGCCATTTGATTCCCCTTATGATCTAAATTTTCACCTGGCGGCAACGGATTATCAATCGTGATAGTGATCTCATTTGGCGTTGTATGACCACGAATATAAATCACACCCCCTTCTGGCAAAGCTTCAATGCCATGGTATATCGAATTTTCCAGAATAGGCTGAAGCGTCAGGGTTGGAAGTAGAGCACCATCAGGCAAATCATCTGTCTCCCAGATGGTTTCCAATCTGTCACCAAATCGATGCGACTCAATTCGCAAATAGCGTTTACATAAGGAGATTTCATCAGCCACGGTTGACATGCGATTGGCTTCCTGGAGACTGACACGAAACAAATCAGCCAGATCTACAATAGCTTCTTCAGCGAGTACAGGATCCTTTCGTGTCAAGCTGGCAATAGTATTCATACAGTTAAAAAGAAAATGAGGTCGTATTCGGGATTGCAATGCCTGTACTCGTGCGTCAGCCTCAGATTCAATATTTTTTCGCCACTGATGCTGTACATAAAAATAACGTAATGAAAGTGCACTGAAAATTGCACTGATACCCATGCACTGAAACAGGAAGGCACCATGTCCAGTGAGTGTAGCACCTGCCAGCGCAGGCCTGGTTTGGAATATCCACCATGCCAGCTCAGTGACAAGCAGAGATATCAGCAAGGTCAGCAAATAACTTAGGCTGGCTGCCCAAAAATCTGACAGGTGATTCAGATGATTTCTGGTCAGGCACAACGCCGCTGTGCAGGACAGGACAATCCACTGTATAAAGAGAGAGTATAAGGCTAAATCAGCAATGCGATCCGTTGCATGTGTCGACGATGTGAGTGTCAGAACAATGGCGAGTAGTTCACCCAGGAGAACCACGATGAAAAGCATGCGGACGCTGCAGAAATCCGGTAAAAAGGAACGTGCTTGCTGTCGGTTTATTGCCATAAAATAATGAATTTTCAGAGGTAGCTTACGTTATACTGTCGGTAATTATCAAACATATACCCAAATTACTTGGAAATGCAGGATTCAGAGTTCAGTCAGGAAATCAGAGCAAGGCGCAACTCGTAGTGAATGACTAGTCCTTCACAAGAGTTGTAACGCGGCACTGGATTCCTGACTGAGCTCCCGCAGGGCAAGACGAAAAGCAGCCATCTTCTTCGTTATAAGCCCTTGGACTAGCATGACTAGTCCTGCGGTCTTTTGCCTTGAATATGACTACTTTTTATCTTGCTGAAACCTGTTTTTCCAAGTAGTTTGGGTATGCTAACAAGAACATTGATTGTACGCACAAAATGACAAATAAAACCGATAAATCCCTGTCAGAAAAGATTGCATTACAGATGAATTATTTTCAAAAATGACAAGTCACAAAAACAAATCCCGAGGCAATGAATCTGGGAAAAATAAACCCCAGAAAGACAAACCATGGGGTGGACGTTTTTCTGTTTCAACGGATGCGTTTGTTGAACAGTTCACTCAATCTGTTTCTTATGATCAACGGCTCTACCATTATGACATCATGGGCTCGATTGCTCATGTGAGTATGTTGGCCAAGGTCGGTGTACTTTCGCGTCAGGAATCTGATCAAATTATAGAAGGTCTGGAATCGATAGAGGCAGATATTGTCCAGGGAAATTTCAAGTGGGAGACCGCACTGGAAGATGTGCACATGAATATTGAAACGGCACTGGTTACCCGTATTGGTGATGTTGGAAAAAAACTTCATACCGGGCGTTCACGTAATGACCAGATTGCGACAGATATTCGTCTTTATCTGCGTGATGAAGTAACTGATATTCAGTCCTTATTAGTGAAGCTCATGTCAACTCTGCTGGATCTGGCGGAACGTGAGG
>SMVA01460704.1_pt1 | contig 12136 bp, 11 predicted proteins | sample 2456451 | NCBI WGS metagenome assembly SMVA01 (sample SAMN11095933, study PRJNA526329) | marine sediment metagenome | biome: Marine sediment; feature: Surficial sediment; material: Deep marine sediment; isolation source: Hadal surficial sediment | place: Pacific Ocean | collected 2014-05 | depth...
CATCGCCTTTGCCGCGCAGGCCTATAAAGTGCCGGCGGAGCAGGTGGTTTTCCTGGCGGGCAGGGTGCGCATCGGCAATGAGGAAATCAGCTTTTCCGAATTGGTCGCCCAGGCCTATCTGAACCGGGTGTCGCTGTCGGCGACCGGCTTCTATGCAACGCCGGACATTCACTACGACCGCGACAAGGCGCGCGGCCAGCCGTTCTATTATTTCGCCTATGGCGCAGCGGTCAGCGAAGTGGTGATCGATACCCTGACCGGCGAGAACCGCGTCCTGCGCATCGATATTCTGCACGACGTTGGCAAGTCGCTCAATCCGGCCGTCGATATGGGCCAGATCGAGGGCGGCTTCATTCAGGGGCTAGGCTGGCTGACGACGGAGGAATTGTGCTGGGACGATGCGGGGCAGCTGCAAACCCATGCGCCCTCGACCTACAAGATCCCGACCACCAATGACCGCCCGGACGATATGCGCATCGCCATCTGGGAAAGGGGCGAAAACCGGTCGGAGACGATCTACCGCTCCAAGGCCGTCGGCGAACCGCCCTTGATGCTGGCCCTCTCGGTGTTCTCAGCACTGACCGAAGCGGTTGCCGCTGCCGGCGGAAACACGGTCTTTCCGGCACTCGATGCGCCGGCGACGCCGGAGCGCATCCTGATGGCGGTCGAGGATGTCCGCGCGCGGGCCACGTCCGGTGGCGGTTCTGTCAGGGGCGGCGGGTGACGATGCTGGCTAAATTTCTGCGCCAGGCTTTGGATGCCGGCACGCCGGCGGTGCTGGTGAGGGTCACCGGCGCGAAGGGGTCGACGCCGCGCGAGGTTGGCGCGGCGATGCTGGTCACGGCGGAGCGCATCGCCGGCACGATCGGCGGCGGCGAACTGGAATGGCGGATGATCGCCAAGGCCCGCGACATGATCACCAGCGGCGAAGAGCGCGCGATGATCGAGTTACCGCTCGGCCCGGAACTCGGCCAGTGTTGCGGGGGACGGGTGGCGCTGGCGCTGGCGGCGGGGGACCGCGAGATGCTGGACCGCCTTGCGGCGAGGGAGGCGATGGACAAGGAAAACTGGCCCGCCGTGCTGATCTTCGGGGCCGGCCATGTCGGCCGGGCGCTGGCGGGAGCGCTCTCGCCCTTGCCGTTTGCGTTGAGCGTGATCGATACGCGGCTCGACGCCCTGGCTGGTCTGCCATCAAATGTCTATACAATTAATTCCGCCCTGCCGGAAGTGCAGGTGCGCGATGCCCCACCCGCATCGGCCTTCGTCATCGTCACGCACAGCCACGGGCTCGACTTCACGATCACCGATGCGGCGTTGGCGCGCGACGATGCAGCCTATGTCGGGATGATCGGATCGCGGTCGAAACGGGTCCAATTTGAGCGCTGGTTTGTCGAACAGGGCGGCGACAAGGATATGCTTGGCCGGCTTGTCATGCCGATCGGCGGCACGGTGAAAGACAAGCGGCCAGCGGTCATTGCCGCGACGGTCGCGGCCGAACTGGTCGGGCATCTGCTTGGAGAAAGCGCCCGCGAAAACGCGCATGGCCTTTCCCGGCAAATTGCAGACACCGCCTAACGGCAGTGCGATGAGGATCGGGGGCAGTGGATGACAATCGTCCTTTGGGATTGGCTGGGTTTTGCCATCAGATGGGTGCATGTCATCACCGGTATCGCCTGGATCGGCTCGTCGTTCTATTTCATCGCGCTCGATCTTGGACTGCGCAAATCCGATCACTTGGCCGACGGAGTGGATGGCGAAGCCTGGCAGGTCCATGGCGGCGGCTTTTACCGGATGCAAAAATATCTCGTCGCGCCGCCGGAACTGCCGTCCCATCTGACCTGGTTCAAATGGGAATCCTACGCCACCTGGCTGTCCGGTTTTGCGCTGCTGGCGATCGTCTACTATCTCGGGGCGGAGCTTTTCCTGATCGACCGTTCGGTGCTCGACATACCGGTCTGGGGGGCGGTCCTCATCAGCATTGCCGGCCTATCGGCCGGGTGGATTTTCTACGACCTTTTGTGCCGGTCGGCGCTCGGCAAAAACGACACTGCGCTGCTTGCAATCCTGTTCGTCTTCATCGTCGCGGCGGGCTGGGGGTTCACGCAAGTGTTTTCCGGCCGCGGGGCGTTCGTCCACATCGGCGCGCTGATCGCCACGATCATGACGGCCAATGTCTTCTTCGTCATCATCCCGAACCAGAAGATCGTCGTTGCCGATTTAATCGCCGGCCGGTCGCCCGATCAAAAGCTCGGCGCGCAAGCCAAACAGCGCTCCCTGCACAACAATTATCTGACCCTGCCGGTGCTGTTCCTGATGATTTCGGCCCATTATCCGCTGGCTTTCGCGACACGGTGGAACTGGGTGATCGCCGCGCTGGTGCTGGTGATCGGGGCTGTCATCCGGCACTTCTTCAATTCCATGCATGCCGGCAAGGGCAAGCCCTGGTGGGTTTGGGGGCTGGCGGGCGCGCTGTTTGCCGTCATCGTCTGGCTTTCCACATTTTTCGACCAGCGGCGCGATGTAGACGAGGCGTCAATGGCCGGTCCTGATGCCGTGACCACCCCATCGCCGGCTTTCCAGGCGGCCCGCGATGTCGTTGCGACCCGGTGCAGCATGTGCCATGCCCGCGAGCCCCTGTGGGCCGGTCTTTTGGTGGCGCCCAAGGGCGTTTTGCTGGAGAGCGATGGCGATATCGCCCGCCAGGCGCGCGCCATCGAATTGCAGGCGGTCCGCTCGCGCGCCATGCCGCCGGGCAACATTACGCAAATGACGCCTGAGGAACGGCAGGTGCTGGCCGTCTGGCTTGGCGTTGCCGGCCACGCCGCGGCCGGCCAATGAGCGCAAGCGCCAATATGCGGGCGATACGCGGCCGGCTTCTATGGTTTGAAGACGATCCGGCCCTTGCCGGCGAGGATGCCGCAACGCGCTATATCGAGGATGGCTGCCTTATTGTGGAGGACGGCGTCGTGCGCGCCGCTGGCGAAGCGTCGGATGTCCTGAGAAATGCCGATGACGACATGCCGGTCGACGATTGGCGGCCGTTTCTGGTGATGCCCGGTTTCATCGATCCGCATCTGCATTTTCCACAGACACAAGTAATCGGCTCCTTTGCTGGCGATCTGCTGGATTGGCTGCACACCTATACCTTTGTGGAGGAACAGAAATACGCCGATCCGGCGGTGACCGAAGCCGCGGCGCGGTTTTTCCTCGATGAGCTGTTGCGCAATGGCACCACGACCGCCGGTGTCTATTGCTCGGTCCATCGGCAATCGGTGGAGGCGTTTTTTGCCGAAGCGGAACGGCGCAACATGCGCATGGTCGCCGGCAAGGTGATGATGGATCGCGACGCTCCGGCCGCCCTGCTCGATACGCCGGAGACCAGCTACCGGGATTCAAAGGCGCTGCTGGAGAAATGGCATGGAAGTGGCCGGCAGCTTTACGCGATCACGCCGCGCTTTGCCGTGACATCGAGCGAGGCGCAGCTTGAAATGGCGGGCGCGCTGGCGGCTGAATATCCCGACTGCCATATCCAGACGCATTTGTCAGAAAGCCGTCGCGAGATCGCCACGGTCGCCGAACGATTCCCGTGGTCGAGGGATTACACCGATGTCTATGAGCGGTACGGGCTGGTTCGCCGCAAGGCGCTGTTCGGTCATTGCATTCATTTGAGCGACAGCGAGCGCCAGCGTCTCGGCACGGCCGGCGCCACGGTGGTGCTGTGCCCGACCTCCAATCTCTTCCTGGGCAGCGGGCTGTTCGATCTGGCGGCATTGCGCGCCACCGAGCCGGCGCCGCAGATCGCACTTGCCACCGATATCGGCGGCGGCACGAGCTATTCGATGCTGGTGACGGCATCGGAAGCCTATAAGGTTTTGGCGCTGGGCGGCCAGAAGCTGCCGGCGCTTGCCGCTTTTTATATGATGACGTTGGGCAATGCGCGGGGAATGGGTCTGGAGAAACAGATCGGTTCGTTCGCGGTCGGGCGGGAGGCCGATCTCGTGGTGCTCGACCCTCGCGCGACGGCGGCCATGAAACAGCGTATGGCGCGGGTGCAATCGCTGGCTGAAGAGCTGTTCGCGCTGATGATGATGGGCGACGATCGCGCTGTTGCGGCAACCTATGTGATGGGCGAACAGGTTTACACCAAGCCCGGTTGACGAAAACTCCCGCGCCTTGGGCAATTTGCGCCGTTCGGTCTATGATCGGTGGCGGGCGATCCGTTGCTCTTTGGGGGTCACTGGGGGGCAAAAAAGAATCATGCCGTTTCAAAGGCGCAACAGGATTATTGCCGCAATTGCGGCCGTGGTTGTCGCCTTGGCGGGCGCGACATGGCTTCTTGCCGGCGAATTCGGCCTGATTTTCGCCGATCTTTCCTCACCGCAGGATCTGCGGGCCTTGATCGAGTCCACCGGCCCGTGGGCGAAGCTGGCCTCCATTTTGCTGATGGTCGCCCACTCCTTCGTGCCGTTTCCGGCGGAATTGCTGGCAATCGCCAATGGCGTGGTCTTCGGCCTGGCGACCGGCCTTTTCCTGACCTGGTCCGGCGCCATGTGCGGCGCTTGGCTGGCGTTTGCCCTGGCGCGCTGGGCCGGTGACAAATGGGTGAAAGGGCTGGTTGGCGAAGCGCGCTGGCGGGCGATGCGGGCGTGGATCGAAAAACGGGGAACCGGCGGACTGCTGGCCGTGCGTCTGATGCCGGTGATCTCCTTCAATCTGGTCAATTACGCCGCCGGGCTTGCCGGCGTCGGCTGGTGGAAATTCACCTGGACGACGGCCCTGGGTATCCTGCCGATCACGACCGGCTCTGTGCTTATCGGCAGCCATATGATCGAGGCGCCAGCCTGGCTGTGGGCGGTTGTGGGGATTGTTGCGGTGGTCCTGATCGTCGCCGACTGGACGGGTGTTTTCCGGCGCCGTCCGTCTGGGGGCAGCTAAAGCGTGTTGCGCAAAAGTGGGCACCGGTTTTGCGAAAAAGACACGCTCAGACAAAGAGATAAGGCAGGGCGCGTGAATGCGAATGAACGCGACATGCCTTAGCGCTGCTCGGTTTGCCATTGCGGATGGAACCACGGTTCCACTTTGGCGGCGGGCAGGGGAGCGCGGCCGAGGATCAGGTCGGACGCCTTTTCGCCGACCATGATGGAGGGCGCGTTCAGATTGCCGTTGGTGATTTCCGGAAAAATCGAGGAATCGACGACCCGCAAGGCTTCCACCCCGATCACCCGGCACTCAGGATCGACAACGCTCAGCGGGTCGTCCGGATCTCCCATCCGGCAGGTGCCGCAGGGGTGATAGGCGCTTTCCACATTGTCGCGGACAAAATCGTCGAGGGCGTCATCGGATTGCGCCGCCTCGCCAGGGGCAATTTCCGGACCGCGATAGGGATCGAAGGCCGGCTGGGCGATGATCTCCCGCGTCAGCCGGATGGCGGTGCGAAAATCGCTCCAGTCGTCGGCTTCGCTCATATAGTTGAAGGCGATTTTTGGCGCTGCCGCCGGATTGGGACCGGCCAGTCCTATCCTGCCGCGCGAACGTGACCGCATGGGGCCGACATGGACCTGGAAACCGTGCGATGTCGCGGCGGCCCGGCCATCATAGCGGATTGCGCCGGGCAAAAAGTGCATTTGCAAATCGGGCCAGGCGATGCCGGCCCGGGAGCGGATGAAGGCGCAGGATTCAAAATGGTTGGTGGCGCCATCGCCGCGCCCGGTCATCAGCCATTGCAGAGCGATCCGCGCCTTGGCCAGAAGACCGAGGCGGGCATTGAGCGTAATTGGCTGCGTGCAGACCTGCTGGACGCAGACCTCAAGGTGATCCTGAAGATTGCCGCCGACGCCGGCGCGCTCGGTGAGAACATCGAGACCCATATCTTTCAGATGCGCCGCCGGGCCGATGCCGGACAGCATCAAGAGTTTTGGCGAATTGATCGATGAAGCGGCCAGGATGACCTCGCGGCGGGCGCGAATTGTCTCAAGCCTGCCGGCGCGGCGAATGCGGACGCCGATCGCGCGTTTTCCCTCAAACACAATGCGCTCGGCAAACGCTCGCGTCACGAGTTCGACGTTGCGCCGGGCCAGGGCCGGTTTCAGATAGGCGTTCGCCGCCGACCATCGCCGCGCCCGCCAGACCGTCATTTCCATCGCTCCAAAGCCCTCCTGGCGGCAGCCGTTGTAATCGGCGGTGCGCCCATAGCCGGCCTCGGCGCCGGCATTCACGAAGGCGCCGTAGAGCGGATTGGCCAGCTTGCCGCGGGTGACATGCAGCGGGCCGGAGCGGCCGCGCCAGCCCTCTTCGCCACCATGACTGGTTTCCATGCGCTGGAAATAGGGCAGCACCTGCCGGTAGCCCCAGCCGGTCGCGCCCGCGGCTTCCCAGCGGTCAAAATCGCCGGCATGGCCGCGCACAAAAACCATGCCGTTGATCGAGGAGGATCCGCCGACGACCTTGCCGCGCGGGCAGGCAAGCCGGCGGCCGCCCAGATGCGGCTCGGCCGCGGTCTTGAATCGCCAGTCATAGATTCTGGTATTCATCGGGATGGAAAACGCCGCCGGCATCTGGATCAGCGGTCCGGCGTCGCTGCCGCCATATTCCAGGACAATGACGCTGATCCGGCGATCCTCCGACAGCCGGTAGGCCAGCGCGCAGCCGGCCGAGCCGGCGCCGATGATGACGAAATCGGCCTCACGCATCGGCCCGGCCGAGGGCCTGGAAAATGGCGTGTCCGACAAGTTCGATTGACGCCTTGCGGCGTATTGCCTCCATGCCCAGCTTTGGCATATGGGCTCCTTATCCATTCCGGAAGGGTCGTTCCAACAGCGCCAGATTATTTTCAAATCACTGGCCAATCAATAAAATACCGCGCCTTGCCGGCAAGGGTTGTCCAGCAGGTCGCCTGTCTGCCTGTCTGTTGCGTTCGCACCGGCAAGCCAAAATGCAACCCGGTTCCGGCGCGCCGGACAATCATGCGGATTGACAAAGGCCAGGACTTTTTCCTATGTGCAACGCCGACAGATCAGCCGCGCCAAATCTGGCGGGCGGAAAGCTGAACCCATGAAGATCAAGAACTCCCTCGCCTCGCTGAAAAAGCGCCATCGCGACAATCTCATCGTCCGCCGCAAGGGCCGGGTCTATATCATCAACAAGGTCCAGCGCCGGTTCAAGGCGCGCCAGCGCTAGAGCACTTTCAGGCGAAGTGTGTGCGGATCGCCGCCCAGAAAGTGCGCCAAAACAAAGGTTTAGAGCGTTTTTGGTGACTCCATTTGGTCTGAAATCGCTTCAGGTCATGAATTCATAAATGGCGCCCGGCAGTTGCCCGCATCTGCCATAATCGTGTTTTGACCCAATCGCCGGGTGGCCCTAGCTTCCCGGCATGTTTCGTTTTGCCATAAAAATTGTGGCCGTTCTGATGCTGGCCGTCATGGCGCCGACCATGGCGGCGGCGGCGCAGGACGACGAAGCCGACGACAATCCGCAAATCAGCCTGCCCTCGCTGCCTCTCGAGAAGTTGTTCGACGAGCTGGCGGTCAGTCCGGATGCAACCCATGCGGCCGCTTACGAAGCGGAAATCCTCAAGCGTCTGCACTCTTCGGGAAGCGCAACCACCGATCTGCTCCTGAGCTGGGCGATGGAAGCGATGAACAAGAAACGCTATGGGGACGCGCTCGACATTCTGGATCAGGTGATCCTGCTCGATCCCGATTTCGTCGAGGGCTGGAACAAGCGGGCGACCGTGCATTTCCTGGTGAAGGACTATGGCAAGTCGATCGCCGATATTCAGCACACCCTGGCGCTCGAACCGCGCCATTTCGGTGCGCTCTCCGGGCTTGGCATGATCTTGCGCGATATCGGCGACGATCGCCGGGCCGCCGAAGCCTTCCGCAAGGCCCTGGAAGTGCATCCGCAACTGAAAAACGCCCGCGAAGCGCTTGAAACCCTGGAAGCAAAGATCGCCGGCGAGGATATCTAGAGCACATTTCGACCCTATTGAACCATTTGATGGACTGATTTGGCCCACCGAAGGCCGGTTTTTCGCGCCCGCTGGACTTCGTTGTGCCTTCCTTGTGGTCAACCAGACCACGGCGAAAAGCACGCCTTGCCGGCAAACGCGAAAAACCGGTCAAATGATTCAATAGGATCGAAATGTGCTCTAGACGAATTCTTCGCCCAATGCGCTGCCGCCCGTCCCCATGATTTCCGGTCTTGCCATTTTTTTTGTCGCGCTCTGCACCGTCCTTTGGCTGTTTTCCAGGCTGGCGGCGCTGCTGCTTGAGCGGCGGTTTGCCCCGATCGGCAGCCTCCTCGACTTTCCCTTCGGCCGGGTTCACGTGGTCGACCGGCCGGCAACGCGGCCCGGCGCCCCTTGCGTTGTCCTTGTCCATGGCGCCGCCGGCAATCTGCGCGATCTGCTTTGTCCCCTGTCGGCGCATCTGGCCGGCCGCTTCCGCATCATCGCGATCGACCGGCCCGGTCATGGCTTTTCGACAAGGCGCGATCCGGCCTGGTCCGATCCGCGCCGCCAGGCCGAAGCCCTTGATGCGGTGCTCACCCGTCTTGGCATCGATCGCGCCATTATCGTCGGGCAATCCTGGGGCGGGGCTTTCGCCGCCGCTTTTGCCCTGCGCTATCCCAAATACATCCAGGGCCTGGTTTTTGTGTCGCCGGCGACGCATCCCTGGCCCGGCGGAATCAATTTGCACATCCGGGTCGGCGCGCTGCCGGTCGTCGGCCGCATCTTTGCCGAACTGACCGCCATGCCGATCGGCCTGGCGCTGATCCCTCGCGCCCTGCGCAACGTTTTCGGACCCAATGGGGTGCCGCCCGATTACCGCGCGCAAATCGGCGCGGCTCTGGTGCTTCGGCCATCATCCTTCATCGCCAATTGCCGCGACATCGCCGGCCTCTATGGCCATCTCACGGCCATGGCCGCCCATTACCACCAGATCGATGCGCCAACGGAGGTCGTCACCGGCGATGAAGATGCAATTGTCGCGCCGGCCATCCACGCCTATGGCCTGGCGCGGGACATTCCCGGTGCGCGGCTGACCATTCTGCCCGGCGTCGGCCATATGCCGCACTGGTCGGCTCCCGAAGCCGTCGTTGAAGCGATTGAGCGGGTCGTGATCCGTTCAGGGCGCGAGGCGACGGCCGGGGAGGCAACAAGGCCGGTTGCGGCCGAATAGGTTTTCCTCAGGGCGTCCGATCCGACAACGGCGATCCGACAAAGGCGATCCGCAAAAGGTTGGTCGCGCCCGGTGTGCCGAAGGGAATGCCGGCGGTGATGATGATCTGCCCTCCAGGCGCGGCGAAGCCTTCGGACAAAGCAATGTGCGAAGCCCGCTCGACCATGTCGTCGACATTGCGGGCGTCCTTGCTGACAACGCAGTGCAGGCCCCAGACCAGGGACAACCGGCGCGCCGTCTGGCGGACCGGCGACAAGGCGATGATCGGGACGCGCGGCCGCTCACGCGCGGCGCGAATGCCGGTCGAGCCGGAGGAGGTGTAGCAGACGATGGCCGCCAGATTGAGGGTTTCGGCGATCTGCCGCGCCGCCGCCGCGATGGCATCGGCGCCGGTCGATTCGGGCGCAGCGCGCTGGCCGTGGATGATCTGCGGATAGTTCTTGTCCTGCTCAACCCGGGCGGCGATCCGATCCATGGTTTCGACCGCGGCCACCGGATACTCGCCAACCGCCGATTCGGCCGACAGCATGATCGCATCGGCGCCTTCAAAGACGGCGGTTGCCACATCGGAAACCTCCGCACGGGTGGGAACGGGGGCGGAGACCATGGATTCCAGCATCTGGGTGGCGACGACGACCGGCTTGCCGGCTTGCCGGGCGGCGCGAATGAGTTGCTTTTGAATGCCCGGCACGCTTTCAATCGGCATTTCCACGCCAAGATCGCCGCGCGCCACCATGATGGCGTCGGAAAGGTCGATGATTTCGTCGATCCGCGCCACGGCCTGCGGCTTTTCGATCTTGGACAGGATGCCGACCTTGCCGCGGGCGATCTTGCGCGCTTCGGCGACGTCTTCGGGGCGCTGGATGAAGGACAGGGCGATCCAGTCGATCTCCTCGCCGAGCGCGGCATCCAGATCGCGCCGGTCCTTGTCCGTCAGCGCACCGGAGGCGATCGTCGTATCGGGCAGGCTGACCCCCTTGCGTCCCGAAAGCCTGGTGCCGCTGACCACCTCGGTGACCGCCCGGCCGTCGCCGACCTGGGTGACGTTCAGGCAAAGGCGTCCGTCATCCAGTAAAATGGTGTGGCCGGGTTCCAGCGCTTTCAGGATTTCGGGGTGGGGCAGGTGGACGCGCGTGGCATCGCCCGGCGTTTCGTCACTGTCCAGAGTGAAGGTCTGGCCGGGTTTGAGCGCAACTTTGCCATCGGCGAATTCTCCGACCCTGAGCTTGGGGCCCTGGAGATCGACGAGAATGCCGATCGGCCGGTTGTTTTGCGCTTCCACGGCCCGGATCGTGCGCACCAGCGCGCGCATCAGATCGTGTGAGGTATGGCTCATATTGATGCGGAAAACGTCTGCGCCGGCACGGAACAGGGACTGGATCGTTTTGGCATCGCTTGAGGCGGGACCGAGTGTGGCGAGGATTTTAACCTTGCGGTTTCGTCTCATCTGCCGCCGAGGCCGCGGCTTGCCGGTTCGGTCAACTGAACGGTCCAACCGGCCTGCTTGCCGGTGTCAACTTCGAAGAACCCGGTTTTCTGGAAGCCGCGCGCGATACACTCGCTCACTCCCTTGATGGTGAATTCCTTGTCGCGCGTGCACATGAGGGCGCGGCCACCCCAAACACCGCGATTGTCATAATCGATAGCGTAGACATAATAGTATCGCGACGACAGCGTGCCGGCGAGCAGGATTTCGCAGGCATCGGCTTCAATGTTCCACCAGCCCTCCGTAACCCACGAGGAATCGGTCTTGTAGCCGATCGCCACGCCGACCCGGCTTCCGGTCTTGTTACACAGCCGCAGGTCGGCTTGCGCCGCCGATACAAACGCAAATATGGAGGCAATAACGCTGAGCGTTATTGCCGGCCCCTTCCGGCGAAGCTTCATGGCTTCACACTGAACATTCTTGTCATGACTTCCGTCCCCCCACGGTTTTGCTCCGGGCCGCGCCAATTGTCAACGATATCGCAGCCGAACCGTTTGATTTACATCGCATTTACCGCCGTCCGAAATGCCGGCATTCCCCTCGCAATTCATGCCGATGACCATGTGCTTCACAATCACGGCGCCAACATGGCCGATACGGCCGACCCGCCGGGGCCATTTGCCGCATGTGCTCCGTTCACGAGCCGCCATGAGGCGACGGGCGCGGTCTTGCCGCGGCAATTCCGGCAAGAATCGCGACAGCGCCGACAACCTGGACCAGCCCCAATGGCTCGCCTAGGATCAGCCAGCCCAGACATGCCGCCGCAATGGCTTCGGCGAAGATCACCAGCGCTGAAAAGGCGGCGCGAAGATGCCCCAGGGCAAATGCCAGCAGACCCTGGCCGCCGGTGTGGCTGACAAAAGCAAGCGCCAGCAGCGCTGCGACCGCCACCGCCGCCGACGGCCACATCCGGTCCTCGGCGATCAGGGCGGCGACAAGGAGCACCGCCGCGGTGACAAGGCTCGACCAGAACAGCATGCGCCCGGTTCCAAGCACACGACGGGCACGGCGCACGGCAAGGAAATAGGCGCCGAAAAAGAACGAGGTGATGAAGCCGTAAATATCGCCGATCACCTGTTCGGGCCGAAGCGATAGTGAATCGCCGACAAGGGCCGCGGCGCCGGCAAGGCACAGCATCAGGCCGATGACCGTCCGGCGATCGACCTTCTCGCCAAGAAACAGGCCGGATCCGAGCGCTACCCATACCGGTGCCAGCACGGCCATGAAGGTAGCGTTGGCAACGCTTGTGTTGACGATCGCCAGATGCCAGAAAATCAGATCGCCGGAAAAAAACAAACCGGCCAGGATGACCGAACCCGCCGTTGCGCGGTCCATCCCCGCCGGCCCGTGCAAGCTGCCGGCTAGTTTGGCGGAGGCATCCATCCGGGGGGCTTCCAGGCGCGCCCAAAGCCACAAGACAGGCAAGGCGAGTGCGACCCGCCAGAACGCGCTGGTGAACGGTCCGACCTCG
>SMVA01326686.1_pt1 | contig 12130 bp, 8 predicted proteins | sample 2456451 | NCBI WGS metagenome assembly SMVA01 (sample SAMN11095933, study PRJNA526329) | marine sediment metagenome | biome: Marine sediment; feature: Surficial sediment; material: Deep marine sediment; isolation source: Hadal surficial sediment | place: Pacific Ocean | collected 2014-05 | depth 0-1...
CCTTGAATTGGGTGGTAAATCTCCCTTTATCGTCTTTGCGGATGCAGATCTCGATAGCGCCATTGAAGGGGTTGTAGATGCCATTTGGTTTAATCAGGGACAGGTCTGTTGTGCTGGTTCGAGGTTGTTGGTTCAGGAAGCTATCGCTGATGAATTCATCGTGAAACTCAAGGCGCGGATGGAAACACTTCGCGTGGGTGATCCATTAGATAAGAGCATCGATGTTGGCGCCATTGTTGATCCGGTTCAGCGCGAGCGTATTGATTCGTTAGTCAAGCAGGGCGTTGCAGAGGGTGCAACACTATGGCAATCGAGCAACGCCTGCCCGGAGCAGGGTTGTTTTTACCCGCCTACATTGTTAACGGATGTTGAATCCAGCAACCTGGTCGCATCCGTCGAGATATTTGGCCCTGTACTCTGTGCCATGACTTTTCGCACACAAAAAGAAGCAATTGCACTGGCTAACAACACCAGATATGGATTGGCGGCAAGTGTCTGGTCGGAAAATATCAACCGGGCATTGGATGTCGTCCCGCAATTAAAGGCGGGTGTTGTATGGGTTAACTGCACGAATCAATTTGATGCTGCCTGCGGATTTGGCGGTTATCGTGAGTCAGGATTCGGGCGCGAAGGCGGTCTTGAGGGAATGCGTGAATACCTGAAACCTGTGCGTAAAGGCGTTCTGGAGGAAGCCGCCGAATTGCCCGCAGCAACAGATCGTCCTCTGCAGACAACGAGTGAATTTCCGCTGCTGGATCGAACCGCCAAATTTTATATCGGGGGTAAGCAGGTGCGCCCTGATAATGGTAATTCCTTAACGGTTCTGGCGGCTGACGGCACATCGGCTGGCCTAGTTGGTGAAGGGAGTCGGAAAGATATTCGCAATGCAGTGGAAGCCGCCGTAAAAGCGGAAAGCTGGGCCAGGACGACAGCGCATAATCGCGCACAGATAATATATTTTATCGCTGAGAATTTGGGTTATCGCTCCTCAGAGTTCTGTCAGCGCCTGGTCACCCTGGCGGGTCTGACCCAGAGGCGAGCAATGAAGGAAGTGGATAAAACGATCGAACGATTATTTTACTATGCCGCCTGGGCGGACAAGTACGATGGTGTTGTACATCAGCCTCCCATTCGTGGCATTACCCTGGCAATGAATGAGCCAATCGGCATAATCGGAATAGGTTGCCCGGATGGAGCCCCGCTTTTGTCCTTCATCTCCATGTTGGCCCCCATCATCGCGATGGGAAATCGGGCAGTGGTCATACCATCCCAGGCCTACCCTCTGGTTGCATCAGACTTCTACCAGGTTCTCGAGACCTCGGATGTTCCTGCTGGTGTTGTTAATGTAGTGACCGGAGATCGCGATTCACTCATCAAGGTGTTAGCAGATCATTCGCAGGTCGACGGGCTCTGGTATCACGGTACGGAGCAGGGTAGCCAAATGGCCGAAACAGCTTCAGCGGGTAATCTGAAGCGTACCTGGGTAAACCACGGTTATGCACGTGACTGGTACTCCGCGGTCGAAGGTCAGGGGAAAGAATTTCTGCGACATTCCTGCCAGGTAAAGAACATTTGGATACCTTACGGGGATGCCGTATAAGCCGTGTTGAACACTATTACAGGACGTTTGCTGTTGATGGAAATCATTCGATGAAAAGAGGGATCATTCTTGTCCTTGACTCTTTTGGAATTGGTGCCAGCGAAGATGCCATAAAATTTGGTGATGCCGGTGCTAACACACTCGGCCATATCGCCGAGCAGTGTGCGCTCGGCAATGCGGATAAAGAGCGTTCTGGTCCATTGAAGTTGCCGAACCTCACTTCTCTTGGTCTTATGCATGCGGCGAGATTAAGTAGTGGCGCCTTCCCCAGAGGGTGCGCTTCGCAGACTCAACCGGTCGCAGCCTATGGCCATGCTAAAGAACTCAGCACCGGTAAAGATACCTCGAGCGGGCACTGGGAAATGACCGGAGTGCCGGTGCTTTTCGACTGGGGTTATTTTACGGAACTGGAAAATAGCTTCCCTGCTTCATTTCTTGAATCATTCGTGCAACAGGCGAATTTGCCAGGCGTGCTGGGTAACTGCCACGCATCCGGGACAGAGATCATTGCAGAACTGGGGGAAGAACATCAACGGACCGGCAAACCGATTGTTTACACTTCTGCAGACAGCGTCTTCCAGATTGCCTGCCATGAACAATCATTTGGTCTGGATCGATTGCTGGAGATCAGCCAGATTGCTTTTTCACTGTTAGCGGATTTAAACATCTGCCGGGTGATAGCCAGGCCATTTGTAGGCAAAGACAGCTCAGATTTTAAGAGGACAGGAAATCGAAGAGATTTTTCGGTGCCACCGCCAGCAGCAACATTGTTAGATAAATTAACGGAAAATCATGGCGAAGTCATAGCGGTTGGCAAGATTTCGGACATTTTTGCAGGTATGGGCATTACCAGGAAAGTGAAGGCTTCCGGTCTGGATGCACTATTCGACGTGACACTTGAAGCCATAAATGATGCGAGTGAAGGTAGCCTGGTATTTACTAATTTTGTTGACTTCGATTCCGAATACGGTCATCGACGGGATGTTGCTGGTTATGCGCGTGCCCTGGAAAGCTTCGACAAGAGATTGCCGGAGCTGATCCGGATTTTGGATGACGATGACCTGTTGGTCATTACCGCCGATCATGGCTGCGATCCAACCTGGCCAGGAAGCGATCACACCAGGGAACATATTCCTGTACTAGTTTACGGCGGCGCCGTGGTGCCAGGTTCACTTGGCGCCCGGCAGACATTTGCCGATATCGGGCAGAGCCTCTCGAGTTACTTCGGCCTCGCCGAACTGGACTATGGGACAAGCTTTCTCACCGCTGATAGTACTCACGGTCCAACCTGATAAAAAGAGACGAATCACATGACACCGCACATCAACGCTGAAGCAGATGATTTTGCCGAATGTGTTTTGCTACCGGGCGATCCACTGCGAGCAAAATACATCGCAGAAAAATTTTTGGATAAATCGCGCGAGGTCACCAATCTGCGCAACATGCTGGGTTATACCGGGGAGTACCAGGGAGCACGGGTATCGGTTATGGGCTCAGGTATGGGCATTCCTTCACTGTCAATTTATGTCAGGGAGCTCATCAGTGAATTCGGTGTTAACAAGATTATCCGAGTTGGCAGCTGTGGTGCCGTGAGCCCTGAGATTAAAGTTCGTGATGTTGTGATTGGCATGGGTGCCTGCACTGACTCCAATGTAAACCGGATTCGATTCAAAGGTTATGATTACGCCGCTATCTGTGACTATGGGCTATTGGAGACTGCTGTGGTCACAGCCCGGGGATTGTCGTTAAACGTGCATGTTGGCAACATATTTTCCGCGGACCTCTTTTATACTCCTGATACGGCGATGTTCGATGTGATGGAACAATACAACATACTTGGCGTTGAGATGGAGGCTGCTGGTCTCTACTCGGTTGCCGTGGAGTTTGGCGCTAAAGCCCTGGCAATCTGCACCGTATCCGATCATATCCGAAGCGGTGAAAAACTCTCTGGTGAAGATCGGCAGCGCTCTTTGAATGACGGCATTGAGCTTTCCCTGAAGACAGCCGTGGCTGCCTGAGACATGCTGGCGGTTATTGTACGGTTACGCCCAGGAATTACCTTGTAGATCGCTGGATCAGCCGCCGGACCTGGCGGACGTGGATTTCCTGGAAGCCCCAGCCCGTGGTGCATTCAACAACTCATCCAGAATTCGCTGCCGTTGGTCGCATGGCCATTGTCGATTGATGCAAATGTGATGTAAATCTCCTTTTATTACTCTTCACGCAGTTGCACAATTCAATGAAAGATAGCCTGCTTCAGAGCCTGTTTGGTAGCGCCATTACCGACAAGACTCATCTGGAATCGGCCAAACAAAGGTTCGAGATGCTCTTTGGTTACAAGCATGCTGTATTAGAGAGGTTACTTTCCGCTAAGCAAATTTCTGCAAAAAGAATCCTTGGCGAGGATGATGACATGGCGCTTGTTATGAAGATTGCAAGGGACCGGAGGGATCGTCTTACCGGGTCAATGCTTAAAAAGTTAAGACAGAACCCCGAGGAAGAACGTAGATCCGGAGAACGCCGTCAGCAATCTCGCCGTGTTTCACATCAACAAACCATGTTCCCGGAACGCAGGCTGTTCCCAGAGCGCAGGCACAAGATCAGGAGGAGAGAGGATCTGGAGCTTATGCTGAAGCTAGCAAGGGAGAAATGCGATAGTGTCAATAGGCCAATGTTTGAAGATAGTCGGGTAAACCTTGACGAACAGCGCAAGTCTGGTGATCGCCGGATGCGACTTCGACAGGATGATTCAGGGCAATGCCTTAGATTCCCGGAGCGCAGGAAAAAGATCAGGAGAAAGGAGGACCAGGAGTATTTTGACAATTTGATCTTCAGAAACGCTGAAGTCCCCATTGGGTTTCGTGCTTATAACCACCGCACTCGCGATCACGATTGAAGATATTGCGGGCCTACCCCTCGCCACCCTGCTCGTCCATGATGTAACCCTCCAATTCCTCAATGGCGATTGACTGTTTTTTAATTATGAATTTCAGCAGATCGCCCACTGTAATCATTCCCACCAGGGTCTGACCATCCATAACGGGAAGATGCCGTATCTTTTTTTGATCCATCAACGACATGCATTGTTCTACACTCGTGTCCTCGCGGACGGATACCACTTCTGTCGTCATAACGTCAGCAACGTGGGTTTCACGTGAAGACCTGTTCTTCAATATCACCTTCCGGGCATAGTCGCGCTCCGAAACAATGCCTGCCAGCCGTGATTCACCGTCCAACACGGTCAGCGCACCGACTTCCATTTCAGCCATCTTCTCTATCGCCTGGTATACCGACTGGAATGCCTCGATCGACCAGATACCTCGACCTTTGACATCCAACATCTCCTTCACTGTGTCCATCACATCACCCCTCTACCTGCATGGTAATACTTGATTCACTGCCAGCCAAACCGATTATGCCAGGACCATTAAGTCTCACCCACATCGGCTAACTTGTGGCGGAATCGTCAACATCGTTGAGCACTAATACTACAAATTATGGTGCTAACGAGTGATTCATTGCAATAGTCGATTTTAGCCCTGTTTAGGATGTTTCGTCATGGTAAAAACGAAACATCTGGCGTAATCTTTTTGGCTTCGGGCAGAAAAACTAGCTAATTGACCTGTTCAGGGCCCTTCTGCAATAACGTCGAGAGCCAGGCAGGCAGTGCCTGCCGATGGTGCGACTACCGCAAAAGCTAGCCAACCGCTATCCCAATACCGGGTGCTGGAGATGAAAATCCTGCGCCTGCTCGACCGCAAATCCAGCCCGGCAGAGGGTTGCTTCACTGAGCGGGCCGCCGACCAGTTGCAGGCTGACTGGAATTCGGTCCGGTGAGAAGCCACACGGGATCGACAGTGTCGGATAACCATTGTAGTCCCAGATCGTGATGAAGCGACTGCTGCGACCGAACCATGCCAGTGGCACACCTGACAGTGATCCGCTATCCAGATCGAGCCCACCATAGGCATCTTCGGGATTATAGCGGAACGCTTCCGTGGCGAGTGTCGGCATCGCCAGCAGATCAATTCCCTGGAATATTGGCGCCATGCGCCCGGCAGCACGTCTGCGGGCAAAGATCGCTTTTGCCATTGCGACGGAAGTCGTCTCCCGGCCACTGGTCAGAAATTCGCGAAAGCAGGTGCCATATTCATCAGCCCTTGAAGGAAAGGTCTCTTCATGAACTGCCGCAGCTTCGGTTGCTGCAAGGGTGTTCCATGCTGCGAACTCATCCTCTTCGAGAGACGGGACCTTGATTTCAATGATCTCGGCACCGAGGCTATCCAGGGTAGAGACGGCTGCCCGCACAGATTCGGCGACATAGGGTTCAACATCCTGGGTCGCAAACGCGTCATCCCATCCAACCCTGAGCCCCGCCACGCCACGCGTCATCTCGGATTCATAGTCAGGCACCGGATTCGGCAGTGAAGTCGGATCTTCTGGATCACGCCCGGCGATGACACCAAGTACTCGCGCCGCGTCCCGAACGCTGCGTGTCATCGGGCCGATATGATCGAGTGTCGGGCCAAGGTCTAAAACGCCGTGACGGCTTACCCGTCCCCAGGTCGGTTTCAAACCAACAATCCCGTTTGCAGCGGACGGGAAACGAATCGAGCCGCCAGTGTCCGTACCCAGTGACGCAAAACAAAGCCCGGCTGCCGTTGCAACACCGGAGCCACCGGAAGAGACGCCTGGCCAGCGATCAAGATCACCCCATGGATTGCGTGGCACCTCGAAGTCGCGATGGTATCCCACCATTGCGCCTTCGGTCGTGGCCAGCTTACCCAGGATAACAGCGCCTGCGGCTTCTAGCTTCGTTACAACTGTCGCGTCGTGGGTTGAAATCTGGTCTTTACGAAAGCTGTGTCCGGCCGTAGTCGGCGCGCCTCGCTTGTGGCAGAGATCCTTAACCGCGATGGGTACGCCATGCAGTGGACCGAGAATCTTCCCCTGGTTGCGCAGGACGTCCATTTCGGCAGCCCGATCTAATGCCTGTTCAGCCATCACCGTGATATAGCTATGGAGCTTTGGCTCGAGCATATTGATGCGTGCAAGCAGAACCTCGGTCACCTGTTGTGAATCCACATCACCCGCAGCGATCTTTGCGGCGACTTCCGATAATGTTTTGTAATGGAGCGGTTGCTGTGTCATGAGTCCTACCTTTTTTGCAGGTTGGCCGTTTGAAACTGCGGAATCATTGCCATTGCCCGACCTGGAGCAACCAGGCACAGCGGCGCCCAATGCCGTTGCAGTAAGTCCAGTGGCTGTGAGCCGTAACAGATTACGCCTGGTTGTGTTCAGGTTTGGTGAGAACATCGCAGGCCGCCACGCCGTTTCTTTAATCGGCATGAATAAACCATAGATTAGAAAGGGTGGTCAAGTGGCGGTTTTTTCTTCACCGGAATACAAACCTGATGGGAACCTGAGTTCACGCACTCAAACCGTAAAAAAGTCTGTTACGCTTTAATCGTGTTAATTATTCCATCGCCGAATTCCAAAAACGTCATCCTTATTTTCAATTTGATTTTGCACTTAACATATGCGAATCTGCCTGAAATTGTTTTTGATGTCGTCAAAATGTCATGGCTGGACAACAGTTTCATATCCTAAGACGCCAAGGAGAATTTAATGACAACTCAAGAAAATTCAGATGCAGCACCAGGATGGGTTGGCGGATTTGCTGAATCAAATCCCGAATTTGCTTATCCAATTCCAGACCTCTCATCTTTAAAAATATTGGGTAACATGGCTAACATTCCTTTACTGCAACGCCAACAAGCAGTGAAGTGGCCCGAGTTTAGCTGGAATACCGAAATGGATCAGCCCGATCAAAAGCGCTGTTATCAAATGTTCGCACCGGATATTTCCAGACTTGGTTACACGGACGAAGGCAGAGTCTATTCTATTATATGTCCTCAGCAAGGTATCTCCTCCCGTTCATTAGGTTCGATGAATGTGGAAGTTACCGTTACTGGACAACGAGGATGGGTTAACGAAACCAATCGCGAACTCGCAGCAGATATGGGCGTTGTCGGAAAGATCTGGTTCAGTCCCAGTGCCCACCTGAACCCTGTCGTTAAGGTTATATGGGATATCTTTAATACTAACAAACTCCCCTTTCCCTCGAGTAAAGACAACGCGATAGTCGTCACCACCCATAAATTAGGAGAACCCGGCCAACTCTACTTTTCGCTGACTAAAGGTCAAAGTTCTGAATTTGATATTCCTGCATTCGCCAAGCACGAATCAGAAGCCTGGTCAGTTGGCAATTTAAGTATTCAAATCGGCCCGATCATTCCGACGGGTTATGAAATTGTAGATAATTTTAATCAACTCGTTTTGGATATTTTCAATTTCGGATCAGGCAATATGCTACAGAATAAAAATGTGCTGTCGTGGAACGTGTGGTTCACGCCACCTGCGCTCGTCAATCAACAGGAATGGAGCGAGCACGCAGAGAAATGGCGCAAATCTATCGATGCGGATCATGGATCCCCTGATGGCCCTGGAACAGATGCACGGTACTACGACGGTAGCCCCTTCAAAATTGACCTGGATTTTGTAGAGGAAGAAGAAAAAGTAAGAATTCTTGATTTCCTGGATAAGGTAGAGCACAAAGAGAAAGATAAAGTCATTTCTTACTTAAAGAATCTCAAAGACATCTTTTGATTTTTGACTCGCGCGGGCGTTTATATGGGTCTAAAGCCCCAGGTTACTCTGTTCGGTATCGATTGGGTTCCACATCGTGGGTCCGTGACCAGTACTCCAGGTTACTGAAGGGTGAGTTGTTCACCACCTTGCCATCAGAATTCTTGTACCAGCTTTTGACATCCGGATGAGCCCAGGCGAGCTGCTGGCTTAGTGCCTGCACTTCTTCGTTGTACTCGTCATTCGCTTCCTGCTGTATCTCCAGCACTTTGGATTGCCGCTCCAGCATTAAGGCCAGGCACTGCATGATGTAGTGCACCTGACACTCGGTGTTATAAATAATGCTACCGCCGTGGACAATATTGGTATTGGGGCCGTACAGACAAAACAGGTTGGGATAGTCCGGCACCAGCATGCCTTTGTAGGCTCGCGGATAAGTGCCCCAACGCTCATCCAGGCTGAGCCCTGATTTACCCACGACCTCCATCGGCCAGAGGAAACGATTCGAATTGAAGCCGGTAGCAAATACGACGACATCAAATTCACGGACCTCGCCATCGGCAGTTTCAATGCCCTCAGGACAAAAACGGACGATTTGATCATCGACCAGGGTGACATCATCACGGGTCATTGACTGATACCAGTTGTTATCAATGATCAGACGCTTACCGAACACCGGGAATGTCGGCGTACACTTTTCGATCAGTTCCTGCGATTCACTGACCTGTTCGCTGATGTAGCTGGTCAAGGCGATACGTAGCGCATCATTGGCTTCACTCATCGCGCGTTCGGGGTGCTGCCAGTTCGGATCAGCAGGCACCGCGGGCCAGTTACGATCCATAAACCCAAAGATCATGCGGGCACGATGCCACTCGGCATACAGCGGTAAGTGATTGAGTGCCCACAACAGACCTTTTTCTACGGGACGGTAATAGTCCTTGTTGGGTGATATCCAGTGAGGTGATCGTTGAAACACGGTCAGGTGCGAGGCCTTGTCTGCCGTTTTGGGCACCAGTTGCACAGCACTACAACCCGTGCCGATCACGGCAACCCGTTTGCCTTCAAGTGACACATCGTGCTGCCAGCGGGCGGAGTGAAAACTCATCCCCTTGAAACTGTCCAGCCCTTCAAAATCAGGAATTACCGGTCGGTTCAATTGCCCCACCGCACTGATAACCGCATTGGCTTTAAGAACTTCTTCACTGCCATCAGGACGCTTAATGGTGACATGCCAGCGCTGAGCGCTGGCATCAAAATGCATCTTCTTCACCTCAGTGCTGAGCTGAATCTGATCGCGAATTCCAAACTGATCTGTGCAGCGTTCAAAATACTCATAGAGTTCATCGCGTTTTGAAAAGTAGCCAGACCAGTTGGGATTTCTTTCGAACGAATAGGAATAAAAGTGATTGGGAGTATCAACACCGCAATCCGGGTAGGTGTTCTCATACCAGGTGCCACCCACCGCTTCATTCTTTTCCAGGATCGTATAGGGAATGCCTGCCTTTTGCAGTTTGATGCCGGTGCAGATACCGGACATGCCAGCACCCACCACGATCACGTTGAAGTCTTCGACGGGATTACCGCCAGTCACCTTCTTGAATTCTGCCTGCCAGTCATCGTCACGATCCACAAAATTGGTTTCTTCCAGCAGCATTCGGCAAAAATCGTCTTCAACGGGTTCTGCGGTTGAAAACTCCATCATCTGGCGCATGCGAGCGATACTAGGGGCGCCAGGCAGATCACCACCTTCATCACGCAGCTGCTTGATCAGGTTAAAGGCGCCCTCGAGAATCTCTGCGGCAACCTCATCACTGTAATTACCGGTGTCATCCGGGAACAATTCACCCTCCGGCGTCGTAATGGGTTCCGGCTGAAAATGTTCCGTCATCCAACGATCATCACCACTAAATTGCGTCATGACCATCAACAGGGTCGGCAGGTTCACCTCTGTGAGCGCCGCGCGCAGTTCCTCGTCATTACCTGGAATTTCGAAATTTGCCATGCTGCCTACTCTTCATCGATTGAATGGGGATGGTGTACTTAAACACATTTGGTTGCGGGGGTAAAAGCGCCAGATTTCTCGCTTACCCTCGAGATCCGGGCCCGCCCCCTTCACCCAATCCTTGCTGTGATGCAGACAGTCGCCCATCAGTGGGGAAAGAGGTCCACAATGGAACAGATGCTCAACCCCAGCCATGGCACCATAGCCCTGGAAAAAAGCTCCGGCACAGGCATGCCGCAGCTGCTGAAAGACTGTGATTACGGTCATCAAATTGTACTTGCACATTTCTCAGAAAATGGTCTTAATCCTTCTTTGGATCCTACTTTTTTTGCAGTCTTTGATATTTCAGAAAATCAGATGCTGACTGTTGTCCGTGGCGAACTCGGATTCTTCTTTATACGCTTCCCTTTTAGTAACTGCGTTCCTGGCCCGTCTACGCTCATTAACTTGTGAGCGAAATAGATGTGATAGGCTGCTGAATAGGTTTAGCAAGGCCGGAGGATTGATTTCTTGAGAGTTGTATCGATATTTGTGTTCAGCCATCGTCGATCAGCGACTTGAGCCGGACCAGGTCCCAATCAGATTTCGTCATCATCGGGGCTGGTTCGGCGGGGTCGGTTTTAGCCAATCGATTGTCTGCTGCAAATACAGTAACGATTCTTGAAGCAGGTCCTGCTGATTACGCCTGGGATTTTCGGCTTCATATGCCTGCAGCCCTTTCACATGTCCTGTCGAATGACCAATACAATTGGTTCTATCATTCCGAACCGGAGCCAGGCCTTAATAATCGACCAGTGTATTGTCCGAGGGGCAGGGTGTTGGGCGGTTCATCTTCCATCAATGGCATGGTTTATGTACGCGGTAACCTCCTCGTCAAGGCCTGGCTTGATGCCGGTGTCGAAGCAGAATTTAAAGTCACAGCAGACTTAAATGGCAGCCGCCAGGAAGGTATGTCAATTTTTGATTGTACGATTAAATCCGGGCGGCGAGTTAGCGCAGCGCTAGCTTATCTTCATCCGATACTGGGCCGTTCGAACCTGCAGGTTATGAAGAAGGCGTTAGCAACCAGAATAATTTTTGCAGGCAGCAGGGCAAATGGTGTGGAACACAGGTTAAACCAGAAAGTTCATACCATCGAGGCCAAGAAGGAGGTCATTGTCTGTGGAGGAGCAATCAATTCACCGCAACTGCTGATGTTATCGGGGATTGGCGATAGCCAGGGCCTGTCAAAATTAAATATACCTGTCCTATGTCATCTGCCGGGTGTTGGCCGCAATCTTCAGGACCATTTGGAAATTTATGTCCAGTACAGCTGCTTAAAACCTGTGTCGCTTTATCCGGGCCTGAAATGGTTCAACCAACCTGCGATTGGCCTAAGCTGGCTCCTCGCCGGGAAGGGACCCGGTGCCAGCAATCATTTTGAAGCAGGGGCGTTCTTGAAGAGTTGCGGTTCTGCGAACTACCCTGACTTGCAGTTTCATTTCCTGCCGGTTGCAATGAACTACGACGGAAAGCAAAAATATAAAGGTCACGGATTCCAGGTTCATGTCGGACCAATGAAACCGGTAAGCAGGGGATCCGTCAGCCTCCGATCCAGCGATCCCCTGGATCCGCCCAGGATCCAGTTCAATTACAACACAAAAGAGCAAGATCAAAGCGTGATGCGGCAGGGTATTCGGCTGGTCCGGGAGATTGTTTCTCAGCAGGCGTTCGATGACTATAGAGGCAGGGAGTTAAAACCCGGCCGCGAAATCACAACAGACACGGGGCTCGATGAGTTCATCAAAAAGCACAGTGAAAGCGCCTATCATCCCAGTTGCACCTGCAGCATGGGTAATGGTGAATTGGCTGTGGTAGATGCGGCAGCCCGCGTTCACGGC
>SMVA01054470.1_pt1 | contig 12129 bp, 6 predicted proteins | sample 2456451 | NCBI WGS metagenome assembly SMVA01 (sample SAMN11095933, study PRJNA526329) | marine sediment metagenome | biome: Marine sediment; feature: Surficial sediment; material: Deep marine sediment; isolation source: Hadal surficial sediment | place: Pacific Ocean | collected 2014-05 | depth 0-1...
GGTGATGGGTTACGGCGTGTGGCTGCACGGCGAAGCCGTCGCCGCGGGCATGGTAATGGCGATAGACTTGTCGATTCGCCAGGGCTGGCTCGACGAGGCGGTGCGCCAGCGCACCACGGCGCTACTCGAGCGCTGCGCCCTGCCGCTGCGCCCTCCCCCGCAGATGACCGTCGAGCAATACCTCGATGCCATGGCAATAGACAAAAAAACCATCAACGGCAGCATTAACCTGGTCGTATTACGCGCCCTGGGGGATGCGTTCGTCACCGCGGACTATGACCAGCACAAGCTCGCACAAACCCTGAGCGGTTAACCCTGCACCGAAATGGTGCGCCAGCCCCGGGATAATACGCCCCGCCGTTCCTCATTTCATAAATCTGCCGTACGCGGGTATAATGTGTGCCCTTTTGTCTTTGGCAAGACCCGGGCGAGAGTATCGTTTCTCGCATACCGACACCCATTCGCTGGCATATTAACGCCAGGATTTTGAATTGACACGATGAGCACGAATACCAGATTAAAAGGCCTTTATCATCCGAGTTTTGAAAAAGACAGCTGCGGATTCGGACTGATTGCCAATATCGACGATAAACCCAGCCACTGGCTAATTAAAACTTCGATCGAAGCGCTCACGCGGCTGACCCATCGAGGCGCCGTGGCGGCCGACGGCAAGTCGGGCGACGGTTGCGGACTGCTACTGAAAAAACCTGATCTGTTTCTGCGAGCCAAGGCCGCGGAGCTGGGCATTCACTGCGCCAGGCGCTACGCGGTCGGCCTGGTGTTCATGTCTCCGCATGCCGGTGAAACCGAGATCTCGAAAACCATCATCGAGCAGCAAATCATCGCCCAGGGGCTCGAATTTGCCGGCTGGCGCGAAGTCCCTACCGACCCATCGGCCTGTGGTGAGGAAGCGTTGAAATCGATACCCGCGATTTACCATGCCTACGTGAATGCATCCGCCGAGCAATCGCGAGAAGAATTCAATCGCTCGCTTTACCTCGCGCGCCGGGCGGCGGGCAAAGCGCATGAAGCGCTGGATAATCGCCGTATCGACGACTATTACTATATTTCGAGCCTGTCCGCCGACGTGCTCTCCTACAAGGGACTGATCATGCCGGACAACCTGCCGGTGTTTTACCCGGATTTGAGCGACGAGCAGATGGAATCGGCGATCTGCGTATTCCACCAGCGCTTTTCGACCAATACCTGGCCACAGTGGAAGTTGGCACAGCCATTTCGTTACCTGGCGCACAACGGTGAAATCAACACCATTCAGGGCAACCGCAACTGGGCCAACGCGCGCGCCTATAAATTCCAGACTGATCTGCTGCCTGATATGGAATCGATCCAGCCGTTGGTCAACATGTCGGGTTCGGACTCGAGCTCGCTCGACAACATGCTCGATTTTTTGCTCGCCGGCGGCATGGATATCTTTCGCGCGATGCGCCTGTTGATTCCCCCTGCCTGGCAAAACGTCGATCACATGGACCCGGCACTGCATGCCTTCTACGAATACAGTTCGATGCACATGGAACCCTGGGACGGACCCGCCGGTATCGTACTCACCGATGGCCGGCACGCCTGCTGCGTAATGGACCGAAACGGGCTGCGCCCGGCACGCTGGGTGATGACCAGAGACCGTCATATCACCCTGGGCTCGGAAATCGGCATCTGGGACTATGCCCCCGAAGACGTTATCGCCAAGGGCCGCCTCAAACCCGGCGAAATGATCGCCATCGACACCGGCACCAGTCAATTATTACTCTCGGAAGATATCGACAAACAGTTACAGAGTCGCCACCCCTACGAGATATGGATGCGCAATCGTCTGCGTCGCCTCAGCGCCAACACGGTTAATTCACCCTTCTCCGCGCTGGCGATGAACAAGGAGACCCTGAGCCGCCTGGAGAAACTGTTCCAGGTGAGCTTCGAGGAACGCGACCAGGTGTTGCGGGTACTGGCGCAGGATTCACAGGAAGCCACCGGTTCCATGGGTGACGATACCCCGCTACCGGTATTGTCGGTGCATCAGCGCTCCCTCTATGACAGTTTTCGCCAGCAGTTTGCCCAGGTAACCAACCCTCCCATCGATCCGTTACGCGAAAAAATAGTGATGTCGCTGGGAACCTGTTTCGGGCGTGAACATAACCTCTTCAACGAGGCCGAGGAACACGCCAATCGCCTCACCGTCAGTTCACCGATCCTGTCGGAGCAAAAATTTGTCGATCTGTTGTCCTGGCATAACCAGGGTTATGCGCATGAAATCATTTCGCTCGGCTACGACCCCGAGCGGAAATCACTCAGGGAGGCCATCGTCGACATCCAGGACCAGGCGGAAAAAGCCTCACGTCGGGGCATGGTTATCGTGATATTGAGCGACAAGGATATCCCACAGAAGCAGTTACCGGTACACGCGGCGCTCGCCACCGGCGCGGTTCACCACCGCCTCTGCCACAGCGGCGGACGCTGCGATACCAATATCCTGGTCGAGACCGGCACCGCGCGCGATTCGCACCACATGGCGGTACTGCTGGGGTTTGGCGCCACCGCGATCTACCCCTATCTCGCCTACGCCAGCATCGTCGGCATGACCAGAACCGGGGAACTACCAGACTTGCAATGCCCCGATACCGGTTCCAACTACCGCCAGGGTATCAACAAGGGCTTATACAAGATTATTTCGAAAATGGGGATTTCAACCATTTCCAGTTATCGTGGCGCCCAGTTGTTCGAAATTGTCGGCCTGCACAGCGAGGTCGTCGACCTGTGTTTCACCGGCACCATCTGCCGCATCGACGGCATCAATTTCGACGACCTCGAAGCCGAGCAGAAAAAGATCAATAAATTTGCCTGGAACCCACGCAAGAAGATCAAGCAGGGAGGCCTGCTCAAGTATATCCACGGCGGTGAATACCATGCCTACAACCCGGACGTGGTGTACAGCCTGCAACAGGCGGTAAACAGCGGCGATTACGCCGACTGGAAGCTGTACTCGAACATCGTCAATAGCCGCCCCGCGACCGCGCTGCGTGACCTGATGCGCCTGAAACCACAACAGGCCATCGATATCAGCGAGGTTGAACCCCGCGACAGCATCCTGTTCCGCTTTGACTCGGCCGGCATGTCCCTGGGCGCACTCTCGCCCGAAGCCCATGAGACCCTGGCGCAGGCGATGAACCAGCTTGGCGGGCGCTCCAATTCAGGCGAAGGCGGCGAAGATCCGGCGCGCTTCGACAACGACAAAAACTCTCGCATCAAGCAAATCGCTTCGGGTCGTTTCGGCGTGACCCCGCATTACCTGGTCAACGCCGATGTACTGCAGATAAAAGTCGCCCAGGGCGCCAAGCCGGGTGAAGGCGGACAGTTACCGGGTAAAAAAGTAACCGCGCTGATCGCGCGTCTGCGCAACTCGAAACCTGGCGTGACCCTGATTTCCCCGCCACCGCACCACGACATCTACTCGATCGAAGATCTTGCACAATTGATTTTCGACCTGAAACAGGTTAACCCGCAGGCGCTGGTATCGGTCAAGCTGGTCGCCGAGGCCGGGATAGGCACCATCGCCGCGGGTGTCGCCAAGGCTTACGCCGATCTGATCACCATCGCCGGTTACGATGGCGGCACCGGTGCCAGCCCGCTGACTTCGGTCAAGTACGCCGGCTCTCCCTGGGAGCTGGGGCTGAGTGAAACCCACCAGGTATTGCGCGCCAACAAGCTACGCAGCAAGGTTCGCCTGCAAACCGATGGCGGCTTGAAAACCGGTCTCGATGTGATCAAGGCGGCAATACTCGGCGCCGAAAGTTTTGGTTTCGGCACCGGCCCGATGGTCGCCATGGGCTGCAAGTATTTACGTATTTGCCATTTGAATAACTGCGCCACCGGGGTCGCCACACAAAACAAAGTGCTACGGGAATTGCACTTTGTCGGCACCACCGAAAAAGTGAAGAACTACTTTCGTTTCATCGCCGAGGAGACGCGGGAAATCCTGGCCCAGCTAGGCGTGGGCAAACTCGAAGACCTGATCGGTCGCACCGATTTGCTGGAAATCATCCAGGGCGATACCCCGGCCCAGAAAAACCTCAACCTGGAACCCATCCTCAACGACGGTGGACTCGACCCGGCGCTACCGCAGTTTTGTACCCAGGCCAGGAACGAACCCTGGGACAAGGGCGAACTGGCCGAGCAAATGGTGGTCGACTGTATGCAGGCGATTAAAAATGCCAGTGGTGGCGAATTCGAATACCAGGTGAGAAATACCAATCGCTCCATCGGTGCCCGCCTGTCGGGCGAAATCGCCCGCATACACGGCAACCACGGCATGTCCGACAACCCGATCACGCTACGCCTGCGTGGCAGCGCCGGGCAGAGCTTCGGCGTGTGGAATGCCGGGGGTCTGAATATGTACCTCGAAGGTGATGCCAACGACTATGTCTGCAAGGGCATGGCCGGCGGCAAGATTGTGATCGCCCCGCCCGGCAACAGCCATTTCAAATCGCAGGATACGACCATCATCGGCAACACCTGCCTCTATGGCGCCACCGGGGGCAAGCTACTCGCCGCGGGACTGGCCGGAGAGCGTTTCGCGGTGCGCAATTCCGGCGCCAACGCCATGGTCGAAGGCATCGGTGACCATGGTTGTGAATACATGACCGGGGGCATAGTAACCATTCTCGGCAATACCGGGCACAATTTCGGCGCCGGTATGACCGGCGGCATCGCCTACGTGCTCGATCTGAATCGAAACTTTTTTGATCGGGTCAACAACGAACTCGTCGATATTCATCGCATCGTCGACGAATCGATGGAAAGCCATCGCAACTATCTGCTCGAAGCCATCGCCGAGTATGTCGACGAAACCAATAGCGAATGGGGCCAGTATATCCTGGAGAATTTCAATCATTTCAAACGCAAGATCTGGATGGTCAAGCCGAAGGCCGCCGAGTTTGATTCACTGCTCGAAACCCTGCAAAAAAATGCAGCCTAGTCGGCACCGGAACTAAACTCGAATGTCCGGTCGCGTACCCCGCGCATTTATTGACGACCTGCTCAACCGCGTCGATATCGTCGAGGTGATCGACAGTCGCGTGCCGTTGAAAAAGAAGGGACGCGAATACTGGGCCTGTTGCCCGTTCCACGGTGAGAAATCGGCTTCTTTCTCGGTCAGCCCGGGCAAGCAGTTCTACCACTGCTTCGGCTGTCAGAAATCGGGTAACGCGGTCGGCTTCCTGATGGACTACGATCACATGGAGTTTATCGAGGCGATCGAATCGCTGGCCCAGTCGCTCGGCATCGAGGTGCCTCGCGAACAGGGCGGCACAGCCCCGAAACCCGGCGGCGGGCTCGATTCGATGTATGCCACCCTGGAACAATGCTCGGACTACTTTCAGTCCCAGCTCAAGCAGAATACCGAGGCCATCGATTACCTCAAAAACCGGGGCATCAGCGGCCACACCGCCAAACAATTCGCCATAGGCTACGCCCCGCAGGGCTGGAACAATATCAACGGTGACGAAAAGCTGCTGACCGAGACCGGCATGCTGGTGGAGAAAGACAATGGCCGGCACTATGATCGTTTCCGCCATCGCCTGATGTTCCCCATCCGTGACCGGCGGGGACGCACCATCGCCTTCGGCGGCCGCGTCATCAGCCCCGATGACAACCCGAAATACCTGAACTCCCCCGAATCACCCCTGTTCCACAAGAGCGACGAGATTTACGGGCTCTACGAATTAAAAAAAGCGGTCACCAACATCGAGCAGATTTACATTACCGAGGGTTATATGGATGTGGTCGCGCTCAGCGAGCACGGGGTGAAGACAGCGGTGGCCACGCTGGGCACGGCGATCAACAACAAGCAGATCGAAAAACTGTTCCGTGTCTGCAAGCACCTGGTGTTCTGCTTCGACGGCGACAGCGCCGGCAAGAAGGCCGCCTGGCGCTCGCTGGAACAGGGTCTTGCATCGCTTAAAGAAGGTCGCATCGCCCGGTTCCTGTTCCTGCCGGAAGGCCAGGATCCGGATAGTTTCATTAGCGAAAAGGGTGAACCCGCGTTTGCGCAGCAGGTGGAACAGGCATCGACCCTGACCGAGTATCTGTTCGAAACCCTGCTCAGCGACTGTAATATCAAATCCCTCGAGGGACGATCGCAGTTTCTCGATCGCTTACGCCCCTACTTTGCGCAGATACCGCTGCAAAGCCTGAAAGACCAGATACTGGCCGAAGTGGAGCGCCGTCTGTCGCAGAAAATCGATAACAGAATGTTGAAACTGCTCGGTGAAACCGGCAGGCAGTCCCCGGCGACAGCCCGGCGCCCGGAGCAGCACTGGACGCCGACCCGCCTCGCCATCAACCTGCTGCTGAAGAAACCCGCGCTGGCACTGGGAACCGGTAACCACCACGACCTTGCCGATAGCGATATTCCAGGCATAGATCTGCTGCTGCAACTGCTCGACCGCATCCATGACGAGCCTGAAATCAGCACGCAGAACCTGCTCGACCGCTTCAAGGGCGAAGTGAATGAACCCCATCTTTACAAACTGGCGGTTATGGACCCACCCATCGAAAATGACGAGAGTCTCGAATTGATGTTCGGCGACTGTTTACAAAGCCTGCAAAAACAGTATATTGACTACCGCCAAAAGCGATTGATCCATAAACTTCAATCCGGCGAGCCTCTTTCCGCGGCGGAAAAGCTGGAACACAGAAAATTATTCACAAAGCAGCATTAACTCACTGGATAACTTGGAAAACCAGAAAAAAGTCTTATATACTGGTGCGTTACCCTGCAACTTTTCAAATGTCGAGCAAAATATGGATCAAGATCAGCAATCCCGTCTAAAGGAACTCATTGCCAAGGGCAAAGAACAGGGCTTTCTGACCTACACCGAGGTTAACGACCATTTACCGGAAGGTATTGTCGAACCCGAACAAATCGAAGATATCATTCGCATGATTAACGACATGGGCATCAAGGTCCATGAATCTGCGCCGGCGGAAGCCCCCGATATCCTCAGCGATACCGAAACCGAACCCGACGAGGACGCGGCCGAAGAAGCGGCCGCCGCGCTGGCGTCACTGGACAGTGAATTCGGTAGAACCACCGACCCGGTGCGCATGTATATGCGGGAAATGGGTACCGTGGAGCTACTCACCCGGGAAGGTGAAATCAAGATCGCCAGGCGTATCGAGAATGGACTGAACCAGGCCATGAGTTCGCTGGCGCGTTATCCCGATACCATGCACATGATTATCGAACGTTACAACCAGGTTCGCGTGGAAGAAGCCAAGCTCAGCGATATACTGGTTGGATTCGTCGATCCCGACGAGGACCCCAATTCGATTCCTGTGCCGGCTCCCGCCCAGGTCAGCGATGACGATGACGACGATGCCGAGGTTGAAGATACCGGTCCCGATCCGGTAGAAGCCGAGGCGCGTTTCTCCAAAATCGAAAAATCCTTCAACCGGGCCATGAGCGCGATCGAAAAAGGCGATGCCAAAAGCTATGATCGCAACATGGGCGAGGCGGTTAAAGAATTGATGGAAATCAAGTTGCTACCCCTGTTTATCGACAAACTCGGCGCCAACCTGAAGGAATCGATCAACCGGGTGCGCACCAACGAGCGCACTATCCTGGAGATCTGCGTGAAGCAGGCGCAGATGCCGCGTAAAATCTTCATCGAGACCTTCAGGGCGAATGAAACCAATCTTGAGTGGGTCGACAACCACCTCAAGTCGGGCGAGAAATACGCCAGGGCACTGGATGAATGCAAGGATGAAATCCTGCGTTACCAGAAACGCCTGAAAAATATCGAAAAGACCTCCAACCTGTCGATCCACCAGATCAAGGAAATCAATCGCAAGATGTCGATTGGTGAAGCCAAGGCCAGGCGCGCCAAGAAAGAAATGATCGAAGCCAACCTGCGCCTGGTCATTTCAATCGCAAAGAAATACACCAACCGCGGATTACAATTCCTCGACCTGATCCAGGAAGGCAATATCGGCCTGATGAAAGCGGTCGACAAATTCGAGTATCGCCGTGGATACAAGTTTTCTACTTATGCCACCTGGTGGATTCGCCAGGCGATCACGCGCTCCATCGCGGACCAGGCCAGGACCATCCGTATCCCGGTACACATGATCGAGACCATCAACAAACTCAACCGCATCTCGCGCCAGATGCTGCAGGAACTGGGTCGTGATCCACAGCCGGAAGAACTCGCGGAACGCATGGACCTGCCCGAAGACAAGGTGCGCAAGGTGTTGAAGATTTCCAAGGAACCGATTTCGATGGCCACGCCCATCGGTGACGACGAAGATTCCAACCTCGGCGATTTCATCGAAGATACCAACGTGCTACTGCCAGCCGATACCGCGACCAACGCCGGCCTGTCCGAATCGACCCGCGAAATCCTGTCGAGCCTGACCCCGCGCGAAGCCAAGGTGCTGCGCATGCGCTTCGGCATCGACATGAATACCGACCACACCCTGGAAGAAGTGGGCAAGCAGTTCGACGTAACCCGCGAGCGCATACGTCAGATCGAAGCCAAGGCACTGCGCAAACTGCGTCACCCCAGCCGCTCCGAACAACTGCGCAGTTTTATTGACGCCGACTAAAGTTTCGTTACAATCACAGCCCTCGTCATTCCTGCGCAAGCAGGAATCTTGTAACACAGCGCCATTCCAAAAGGTGTGGCGTAATTGGGAAATGGCCCGTCATTGCGGAAAGTGCAAAGCACTTACCGATACGTCGGACCGCCAGAATCTAGAAAGGACGGCGGCATTCGGGAAGATAAGGACGTCAGACTGAAATAAAACCGTCATTCCTGCAATTTCTGGACGCAGGATTTTCATCGCCAGGCAAGGTGGGGTTGATGTGAACGCCGGGAGCATATAGCTTAATGCTATGCGACAACCAGAGTATTAAAGGTATTTCCCTGTGTCAGAAGTCGGACGCAGGATTTTTCGCGCCAGGCAAAATCCACCAACAGTAGGCGCCTTTAGGCGACGCCGCATGGCGCGAAAAAGACAAGTCAAAGGGCCTGTAGCTCAGCTGGTTAGAGCAGTGGACTCATAATCCATTGGTCGGAGGTTCAAGTCCTCCCGGGCCCACCAACCCTTTAAAATCAATCAGTTAGATAGACCTTGGCTTGATATTTATCTGGTCTTACTAAATTATTTTCTGGTCTAAGGTGGAATCCTTAGACAGAATTTTTCTAACTTAAATCACCCTATTCCTGAGCCCGCGTTTTGTAAGGGCTCTAACCTCGTACCGATAATCGTGTAAGTTTCGGTAGATTCCCTAATTCCATTAATGGGAAGATTATTATAAGGCTCTTTTCTCTTCCTTTAATTTGTCATAATGTCTTACACTTCCTAATAGCTGTTGCGAAATTATTTATAAAACATTAAATAGAGATGGCCAATCACTAGGTCTCGACAAGCCAAAAGCAGCACCGCTGCGTTTCTGACACCACGTACAGGCGCATGCTGATACTCTTTGTGGCTTACCCGTGGTTCTGTAACGCACCCCACCACAGACACAACCACCTTCATGAATTTCAGTATCGCTCATTACGCCATCCCCCTGTTGTCTATTTTTAGTTATACCGTGATCCTGGAATCGATTATATCAGCTATTAGAGAAGGTCCGGTATGTGCCCAGGCTGTGTGAAAACTATTTGCGAAAAATGAAAGTGGGAGATATATTCCTTATTTAGATCCGAATTGATCTAAAAGTGGGTAATCGAGTGTAAATTGCGACTTGATATTGAGTCGATGTGGGATATATTTTAACGCCAGTGACTTTTTCAGGAGTTTTCACACAGGCTGTGCCGACAGTACTCATTCCCAACTGAAAAATGAATGGCCGCTACCTGGAAACTGCCTTTCTAATCATCACCGCGAATGAGTAGTCAGTGCCCATCTCTAATAGGATGACTATACAATAACCGGGAACTATCCATGGGCTTCGAGGATAAGGGCTTTTATTCTTGTTATACTCCGATTATACGTACTAATACGTACTAGGTGTTTATTACCAGTAGCAGTGGTAATTTTGGCCAAATTGGCGGAAAACTGGGTCAATAACAAGAATGCGCACTTAAAGTTCCAACGGCGAAAGGGGGAAGCATGGCAGACGACAAAGACTTACGTCGTGAATTTATCACCAAAACCTCAATGCCTTCGTCCACCGGGGATACCGAAGTTCAGGAAGCAGAGCAATACGTGCAATCCGATTACAGTGTGCGCACGAAGGCACTGATTTCGGTACTCACCAAAAAGAATTTGGTAAATCCTGCAACTATTGATGCCGTCGTCGATTACTTTGAGAACAAAGTCGGACCGCATATCGGGGCAAAAGTCGTCGCGAGAAGCTGGCTAGATAGTGCATATCGGGAGCGGCTGTTAGCAGATGCACGTGCTGTTGCGCGGGAAGACAACTTAACCGGTATTCAGGGAACGGACTTGGTGGTCGTGGAAAACACACCGGAGGTACATAATCTGGTGGTCTGCACGCTCTGCTCTTGTTATCCGTGGTCCTTACTTGGTCTGCCGCCGTCCTGGTACAAGGATACGGCCTACCGGTCACAGGCGGTGATCGATCCGCGCGGTGTACTGAAAAAATTCGGACTTGAAATTGATGACGACGTCGAAGTCCGGGTGTGGGACAGCACTGCAGAAGTTCGTTACCTGGTTATCCCCGAGCGCCCAGCTGGCACAGATGGGATGTCCGAAAAGCAACTTTCGGATCTTGTGACCCGGGACTCGATGATTGGCGCCGAAAAGCTAGCATCACCCGCCTTGGGAAAAAACGATGAACACGATACATGATCTCGGCGGTATGGATGGCTTCACGATTCCGGAACGAGATCAGGGTCGTATCTTGAAGGAGGAGTGGGAAAGACAGGTGTGGGGACTAGCATTCGCACTAGACATGCCGGGCTATTCCCACGGTGGCCGCGCTGCCATCGAAAAAATACCACCCGAGCTCTACCTCAGTTTGCCGTATTACGCCCAAAGGCTTTATCGTGCAGAGAAATCACTGCTTGCTGGCGGTTTCGTGACTGAAGCGGAACTTGCTAATCCTGATGGTCCCATTAAGATGCCGAACATTCCGGATTTTCAACCTCGCAGTGCCGACGAGGTACTGATACGTCTTGCGAGCGATGACTCATCCGAACTTGACGCGGGAGCCGCGCCACTATTTGCCGTCGGTGACGAAGTCATCGTAAAAAACGAACATCCTACCGATCATACGAGAGTTCCAAGATATGTCCGGGGGCACCACGGCGTTATATACCGTCATCACGGTGTGCACATTTTCGAGGATCATGTCGGTGGGCAAGACGTCGGTCAACAACACTTGTATACAGTGATGTTCACTACATCCGAGCTCTGGGGTAGTAGAGCCAATCCGAAAGACTGCAATTTCGCAGACCTGTGGGACTATCATCTACAGCCAGCACCATAGGGTAACAAAACATGTCTGAACCAAACGATCTCGCTGAATTGCCACTGTTGCCGCGAGACGACGATGGGCCAATATTCGCCGAACCGTGGCAGGCACAAGCATTTGCTGTGGTTGTTGAACTTACCGAAGCAGGCACGCTAACAAGACAAGAATGGGCGGATCACCTGGGCGCGGTGCTCAAAAAAGCAGAAGAGCGAGGCGAATACGACACGGGTCAACGCTATTACGACCATTGGCTAACAGCGCTTGAACGAGTTGTTGTCGACAAAAACCTGGCGGGTTGGGAAGAACTGACGAAAGAGGGTAAATCCATTCGCGATAACGACCATCACCGCCGTGAACATCAACTGGACAGCGGGCACTGAACAGTTGAGCTAGTCGCCGCTGGCTATTGCCATGATCCAAATTGCCCATAGTCAAAAATCACATCGTTGTTTCTTGGTCAGGCTCGTACCCATCCGCAGAAGTTAAAGAGAACGCATTTATTTAATTTTGGGCAAGTGTCCGCAATGTGCCGAAGATTGCCTCTGAACACTGTAAATTGAGTGTCAGCTTACGGGAAGCTGCCCATTGCTACTACGACCCACCCCCATCGCATCACAGGCATCAGAAACAGAATAATTCTGATCTAGTACTAAACCTGCAGCTTCTTGTTTAAA
>SMVA01012155.1_pt1 | contig 12121 bp, 12 predicted proteins | sample 2456451 | NCBI WGS metagenome assembly SMVA01 (sample SAMN11095933, study PRJNA526329) | marine sediment metagenome | biome: Marine sediment; feature: Surficial sediment; material: Deep marine sediment; isolation source: Hadal surficial sediment | place: Pacific Ocean | collected 2014-05 | depth...
ATAACCTACCCTCACCCCTCGCATCTGATGAAAATATTCTACGGACGCCCTCCCCGGGGCGCCTTGAATAAGACTCTCTGGAAAATTCCCGGGTTCAAATACCTTGCGTTATTGGGCCTACTCATTTATTTCAAACGAAATAATGGTGCGGTGCTGATGCGCAAATGATCAGCCAGACCAATCAAACCTGCCTGCTTCATCGCCGTGTTCAAGCACGCGCTTATGTACTTTATTAACCGTCTTGTAAATGATGCTTGTTGCTTCGGGGACGCTCGTGCCTTCTGCTAGATAGATCGGAGGTTGTATGTGTGCTTTTACCGGACCCGGGAATATGTCACGCGAACCTTTTGGCCTGATCTTCGACAATCCCGAGAGATAAACTGGCACCACGGGTACCTTTTTTTCCAGTGCCAGTATGGATACGCCGTGCTTAAATCGGGCCATATGACGTCCGGTCGAGCGCGTACCTTCCGGAAAAATGGCTAGATTCGCCCCGGAATCCAATAACCATTTGGAATAGTCCAGCGTTTTGGATCCGCCACCCCGGCGAATAGGAAAGGAACCGGCAATGAGTGAGTTGTACCAGGGCTGGAGTACCAGGTCTTTCCGTCCACCGCCATCTTTTAGAAACCATCGATCTGCTGCTGCGCCAAAATAGATACTCCATTTTATTTTTTGTGGCAAACAGGTAAATAAAGCAAAGGCGTCGAAGTGGCTGGTGTGATTAGCGACGACAATACAGGGACCCTTTATCTCATCGAAATTTTCCCTGCCTGTTGTAATGAGTGGCTTGAAATATTTATTGGTCCAGCGGTTATAGTGATACCAGCGAAGACACAGTCGAATGGACTTTGCCCACCATTTTACCTGCCATTCATGAGGACCCTCTGTCCTGATTTCCTGCTTCACCATTCGCTGGAACAGGGGTAAATCAATAGCGGCTAACAACATTGAATCAGGTGAGCTCGTCGCCTCAAGATTTAGTACGGCTCGTTGTGCCCTGAAATTATCAGACACTTCGAATATGGTGCAGTGGTCATGTGGACCCAGAAGATGAAAATCAGCAATAATCGTCGCCTCCCACTGCTCAAGAACTTCTCGAATCTTTTTTAGTGCGGCGGGGTTCTTGACGATCTCTTTTTGGGTCTTGGTATTAAGCCGGGACAATAGAACATAAGCAGGCATTTTTTACTCCTTGCTTTTATCGGTAGACATTCCTCCCAACATTTCCACGAAGTCACCGATATCTATTGCGGGTAAGGTGGTAATTTGAATTGTTCCCCGGGAGCCCAGCTCAACTGCCAATCGGGCCATCACCTCATTTGTTGGCGCTTCAATTATGTTAACAAAATCGTAGCCACCCATAACTGCAAACTGGGCAGTTACTCTTGCACCCATGGATTCTACTTCCTTGTTAACTTCCTGGAGTCGATCCGGCCTTGCCTTTAATGTTTTTCGGCCTTCATCTGTTAGTGTACTAAGCATGATATAGGTCGCCATAATTGCCTCTTTTCTTAGTTTAAGTTCTCCATCGCCTGCACTGTTTCTACAAACACTTTCTACAAACACTTTCTACAAACATTTCTTAAAAACAGCTTTTACATTAAATGTAACAACTGTTAGTCCAGCACGTATCGACCCGGCGCTTTATCTATGATGGGGTAGTCTCCTGATCCCATCTCTCTAATCGCGTCAATCTCTTCACCCGATCTTTCCTTAAGCCACGCGATCCAATGCTCCCGCCATGATCCTGGCAATTCGTCTGCCAGTGAAATCCATTCTTCCGGATCTTCAGGAAGCTCCGGTGCGATCCAGTATTTCACATACGGATTCGGTTTGTTACTGATTGTCTGGGTATGATTTTGATTGGTGAGAACGAATTCAACATTGCCGCCAAATAGTTGAGTCGTTCTATAACATCCGCGCCAGGGTGTGATGTGATCGGTACTGCCAGCCATGATGTAAGTGTCATACTTGATTTCTGACAAATCAATGCGCTTTCCGGCGACACGAAGGTCACCTTTGGCCAGTTTATTTTCCCAGGCCAGATCGAGATAGTCGCACTGGAGGCCAGCTGGCACGCGAGTATAGTCCATCGACCAGAATAGCAGCGGATGGATGGGTGGCGGTTTTCCAATTAACCAGTTGTCCCGGTAGAAAGCCATAACACTTTCCTCAGGAGTCAGCATGGCAAACATCTCAAATACATCTTTTTCATCAAAGATGCCCTTTGCCTGAACTTTACTTTTCTGTACTTCTATTGAGCGCTCTGAAACAAAGAGGCCAAAATCACTGTCTTCCGGGCGGTTGTCAAGAACGTTGACGAAAAGTGAATGGCTGTGAACGGTATCAATACCCCGGGCGCTTAAAAGTCCTAACGCCGCTGCAGTGGTGATTCCCCCGGCACATAATCCCATGACGTTGGTTTGATCCTGCCCGGTGATTTCGCGTAAAACGTCTATGGCTTTTATGACAGCGTTAGCATAGGTGTCGATGTTCCAATCTTTGTTATCAATGGTCGGGTTTCGCCAACTAATGGCAAAGACCCTGATACCTTCAGCCAATAATTCCTGGAACAGACTTCTGTCAAGCGTCAGGTCACCAAGATAGAAACGATTAACCTGGCTGAATACATAGAGGAATGGCCGTTCACTCACCTTCTCGGTGACGGGTTCGTATTGCATCAATTCGAAGACTTCGTCGCGGTAGATGACGGACCCGGCACTCGCCGCTACATCTTTTCCTACCTGGAATCCTGCACGATCAGCGACCGATGGGTAGCCATGATTATTCTTCAGGTCATCCAGGAAATTCTTGAGCCCGTTAGCAAGACTTTGCCCCCTGGTTTCAAACAGCGCCTTCATCGCTTGCGAGTTAGAATAGAAATTATTAACCGGCGCCATCATGTCTTTAAAAATACCGAGCAGAAAACGGGCACGTTTATCATCCATACCCTGCAACTCAATCTGATCGAGCCAATCGTCCATCGCCCTACCCCAGGCAATATAATATTGTCCTATGCGTTTGTAGAACGGATTATTCGTATAGGCATCATCCCTGAAGCGGGAATCTTCTTTGGCGGCGTCAATGCTGCTTAAGCCCATGGTAATAGCGGCCAGCTCCGTTGAAAGGTTTTGCCAGACATCGGAGACAATTCGCGGATGTTCAGTCAATTGACCGACCAGCCCCTGAAGTGCTTCCATGATCTCTTCCCGGTCCACACCGAGAGCAAGATTAAGCGCCACGCCTTCGTTCTGACGGGTGGAGCGTTCTTCTACCGCATCGACCATACAGGCTCCTCGATGAAAAAAATGGAACGAAGCTATCCTTCTTATCTATCCTTTGTACAGGAAACTGGAGTCGTGGGCAAACTGAATTGTTTGAGGGTTCTAATATCGAACCTCTGCTTTAATCTATGCGCCTAGCCAGTGAGGTGTTCTGACATATTAAAGAATTCAAGCCTGGGTTCCGAGGACAAGACTAACTTGCTGTAGCCCGTATTAACCATATGGTAGTTGTGAAATGGAAATACCCTGTTTTCAAGTAAATGAGTCATGGCGATTCCCATGGCAGCGCCATGACTCACAACGGCAATTGATTGCCCTTGATGCCGCTGCCGCAGCCGCATCAATACTGCGACGACCCTCGAACAAACCTGGTTCGGGGACTCGCCCCCCTCCGGTGCATAGTCCTGGCTGAAAGCAATGGAATCAAAAAACCTGTGTTCATCCTTCAGTACCTCATAAGGAGTGCCCTCAAGATGACCAATTGAATATTCACGGAGGTCATCTTCAGGCTCCAAATCCAGGTTGAGCCTTTTTGCCAGTGGCAGGGCCGTATGTAACGTTCTTAGCAGCGGTGAGCAGTAAATGGCAGATATTTCGGGATGATTATCTGCCACATGAGAAGCCATCTGCTCCGCTTGCCGCCTGCCATTTTCGTTTAGTTCACTATCAGTTGAGCCATGCCAGTGGCGATCCACATTAGCATCAATTTCACCGTGCCGGATAAGGTAAAGGATCGTGGAACCCTCATTCATGACGCCTTGCTACCATTCGCCAACATTATCCATTGAACGCCAGGGTTCTTCAGCAGGCAAGGCATCTCCGGCCTGAAGTATTTCAATTGAAATATTGTCCGGTGAACGGACAAAAGCCATTCTTCCGTCCCTGGGAGGACGATTGATTGTCACCCCGCCATCTTTAAGTTGCTGGCAGGTTTCATAGATATTTTCGACAGAATAAGCAAGATGTCCGAAGTTTCTGCTTCCCTCTCCCAATTCGTCACCATCCCAGTTATAGGTCAGTTCGACTTGCGCTTCATCATCACCGGGAGCAGCAAGAAAGATCAATGAAAACCTCGCCTGTTCGTTATCGTATCGACGAAGCTGGTTTAATCCCAGTTTATTGCAATAAAAATCAAGCGATTCATCGATGTCATTCACTCTAACCATAGTATGAAGGTATTTCATTGTCTCTCCTCTTTAGGTGGCATTAAAATATTTAGGTGGCATTAAAATATTTAGGTGGCATTAAAATATTTACGTGGCGTTAAAAAAATAGCCTGGCATAAGCTCAGGCAGCGTCTACCAGGGCAAGGTTTTCCATTGTTCTGACACACGCCGCTGCAGCCTCCTTGCCCTTTATATGGAAGTGCTGGAAGAAAAAGTCTTCCCTTCCATCACTAAGAAAATCCTGTGGCGTGAGAATGCCATAAATCACAGGTGTGTTGGTATCCATTTGTACTCGCATGATTGCATCCAGTACTGATTGGGCTACAAATTCATGCCGATAAACACCATGATCGACAATGAGTCCACAGACCACAACAATGTCATACCGGGTGGACTGCGCGCAACGATTCGCCAGCAGGGGGATCTCGACAACCCCTGGTGCGGTGAAATAAATTACCTCCACCGACTCGTCTTCAAGTTCCAGTAGATGCTGTTTAAATGATAATCGAAATTGATCAACTATGCCTTTGTGCCAGCACGATTGAATAAAGGCGACTCGATATTTGGTATTCATAACATTCATTCCTAAGAGAGGTTCAATTATGGAATTCGTCATGACCCGAATCAGACACGAAAGAAAATTGGTATTGGGAATATTAACGACAGATAAAAATAGCATCAGTATTGATCGTAAAGGCATCTATCCGACAAAACGATCTTAAAATGATCCTGAAAAAAAAGAAACGCATCGCGATGGCTTTGCCGCATACGGGTGGCGGGTCAATGCGCTGACCTTAAATACTATTGTATTCAGAATCTATCCTGGTTCAATAGGTCAATTGCTTGACGCTGTAATCCTGGCTCAACAAGTGGACCAGGCCTTGCTCGCCGCCCATATGCAATGCGCCTACGACAACTAAATAGGTTCCACTTGTAGCCGCATATTCGCGAATTTTATGCGCCATTTTAGTATTTCTTTCATAGATCAAACTGTTCATCTGTACTGATAATTCAGGATATTTAGCCGCGGAGACTAACGTCATCTCCAGCATTTTGTCTGCAGCGCCCTGTTGCCACGCCTCGACAAGCAGGTTCAGGTCCTCCTGCACCGATGAGCGCTCCTCGAGGGACGCACGAAGAGACAAATCCTGTATGAACATCGAGTCACCGGAAAGGATTTCTATCTGCTCCTGCAATGTCTCCAACTGCAATATTTCTTTACCTTCTTCAGCAGCTCGTTTCTGCAAATATTGATCGATACCGTATTCTGATTCAAATCCCAACTGATTGAGCTCAAGTTGTCCGACAGTTAGCATCAGGTACCAGGGTTTCATCCGATTAACCTGGTCCATATCTATACCTGTCTCTGCAAGGTAATCTTCAAGCAAAACTAACGTCTCAGGTTGTAAGTCGCCTTTGATCGAATCCGGAAATGTATAGATACCCCGCTGCTGCATCAACAGACCGGTTTCATCAGCACTGAGTTTTTCCAGGTCAACTTCGAACACTACTTTTTCAGCTTTGTTAAAGGCATCGAGAATAGGTTCTGCCAGTGGGTACATATCGGGTTTCATTGCGTGGATCGAGCCAAGCAAATAGATTTTCGCCCCCTCGCTTTCAAAGTACCAGAGGCTAAGCGGACGATCCCCGGAGTATGCAAAGGGCAGTACCGACAACGTGAATAAGAATACCGCTATCAGCTGAGAAATCCTGATGAACCTATTCAATGTCGAAACCACCCACATAGACAGGGCTCGACCACAATGTGTGATTGCCGGACTGGCGAACACGGATGTAGTAATAATCTCCCGGTCGGGAAGTCCGGATGTCTACAAACGAGAATGCTTCATGTTCGGATCTCTGGGAATTGACAACCTGGTAATGAATAGCATCAAGGTAGCCATTGACATCAATCTCGCGAGTAACACCGTCACCGGCCATATCATTGATGGACAGTTTGTGACGAATTGAAGGTGTTATTGAAGGCTCCCGGGTTTCCGGCAAAAGGTCAACATCCTCAAATCCTTCTTTGATATTCATTCCAAATAATATTTCTTCATCAGGAAATTCTTCCAACGTGAGTACAAAGCTCTGCTCATTACCATGTGTCCAGGCAATGAAATCAACCCTACCCGCCTCACCTGGATTAATAGCAATTGCTGACCGACCCTGGTTTTCGAAGCCTGGCGCAGACAAGGATTTTATGCTGGCACCGCTAACACGGAGAAAACCCAGCCACTCCCGACCATTTCGAGGAATATCCAGCCCTGCTGTTAAGGGTTTACTTGCCGATCTTAATGTGACTTTAACCTTAAGTTCATTGCGATCAACGGTTTCCATCCTGTGGTGATCGATAATCTCCCCATTTCTGAGTAGCTCAATCGCTTCTATACCCGTTGTGGCGAAAACCTCGCCTGAAATTAGTCGACGATTTTTTAGTGCGACCCGGCTACCTGGATAAGCCCCATTCACTTCTGTTAGCAGAATAGATTTCGGACCGGATGTGACATAAGTACGCCGCGAGTGCAGGGCCTGCTGCCAGGTATCACTACTCGTTAGCAAGACAGCTGTTTTTGGCAGGCTTGCACTTCGAAGAGGTAAGTGTGATGTTGAACTGCCGGTAAATCCGATTCGATAGCCGAGGTTTGCAAAATGCACGCCCAGCCACTCATGATCACTCACTCCAGACTTGATCTCCACCAGCCGCGGGCTACCAGGAAGACGGTGATCTAAGGGTGTTTCCGGCAGCGCCATGATCAGTGGAAGTTCACCAGGAATGATCACTCGGTGTCCACCACGTGCCAGGGGCAGGCTGATTTCTTTCACTGCTTGCGCCGACAATCGCGGCACATAATTGTCATGATCTGCCACCAGCATCAGGTCGAACACGCCATCTGCCTCTCTCTTCAACGTGGATGGCGATTGCAAGCCATCACTCCGATTCGAATGGACATGCAAATTTGCCCACATAATCCTGAGGTTGATATCATTATTGACCAACAATGGATTTGAAACGCCAAGTAGCCCGCCTCCGCTGGATCTTACTGAAATTCTGTGCAAGCCTTCATCGGCGAAACTTAAGCCCGTTATACTGGCAACAGGATTGGAAGAAGATTCAATTCGGCGCTGGAAAACGCCATCAATTAAAACTTCCAATGAGGGCACCAGGCCGACTGACAAGTTCCCATATTCATCTTCAACCCTGACTTTCAATTCAAATTCCTGATTAGTCCTGAGGATGGATGGGGCGCTTACCGTTAGTTTCTCTGGTGCACGTGGATTAACCCTAAATGAGTCAACTGGCACACTAAACAGGTGACCCGCCGGTGCCAGACGCAGGTAGAGCGGCAGGGTTATTCTTTCAACCGGTATTTCCGGGAGTTTGAAACCATTTCGACCAGCGCCGTAGCGAATTGTGATGCGATCGCCAGGTGCCAGCTCACCCGCTCTCAGTTCGATGTAGGGCAATTCAACCAGGCCCAGTGGACTACCAAACACTCCTCGATGAGCGATGCCTTTGATGAGCAACTGAACGCCGGGATTGTTACTCTCTGCGGTAACATAATTAGCAAGCCGTTCATCCAATCCTTGAAGGCGGATATTATGTTGCCAGTGCTTTGCAACCAAAATGCCTGAGCCAACCGTCATTCTTGTACCGACAGTGTAGGTCTGGGTGATCTCAATCTCGTCACCGACTTGATTGAACCGGAGCCTGCCGAGTCGGCTGGTGCCAATCTTACCCGGTGAATCCTGCAGCATCACCAGTTCTTCAGCATAACCAGCCAGGGAATCCGAGAGCCTTGACAAAACTTCTGGCCCATCACTGTCACGGGCCAGCCTGCCAAGATAAACAGTTGGATAGAGTTCTATCGGAAGTATGAGGCCCCTGGCCGCCAGTTCCTGGCTCCAATTCATCAGGTACTCGCTCTTGCGATTAACAGCGTTCGCATTCAGGCCTGCTTCGCGAAAGTAATCGTCGCGCGAATCTGCGCTGCTAGCCACGGAAAATAGCGCCAGCAGAACTAGTGCTGAAAATCGATTTAACATAGGTCGTGAAGTTTAGCGGAGTTTAGAAGGGAACCAAAATATGGCGCGTAAAAAAGGCTACCTGAGTAGCCTTTTATTTACCGGATGGGTTATTGATACTGCTTTAGTTCTTCCCTGGCAATTACTCTTCGATGAACTTCATCGGGACCGTCTGCCAATCTTAGCGTTCGTTGTGAAGTCCACATGCCGGCCAGCGGTGTGTCCTGGGATACACCCAGGGCCCCGTGTATCTGAATGGCCCGGTCAATGACTTTCAAGGTCATATTGGGGACGGCAACCTTGATCGCGGATATGTACTTTCGCGCTTCCTTGTTACCCAGTGTATCCATCATATGCGCTGCACGTAACACCGCCAGACGGCACATATCCAGTTCAATCCTTGAATCCGCAATAACATCGTAGTTACCGCCTAATTCTGCCAGGGGCTTGCCAAAAGCCGTTCGTGACAGTGCACGGCGACACAATAATTCCAGTGCCCTTTCCGCCACACCAATTGATCTCATGCAGTGGTGAATCCGGCCTGGCCCCAACCTTCCCTGGGAAATTTCAAATCCACGCCCTTCACCAAGAATGATGTTTTCTTTGGGCACACGCACATTCTCTAACTTGATATGCATATGTCCGTGTGGCGCATCGTCTTTTCCAAACACGAACATGGGACGAATGACATCGACTCCCGGCGTGTCTATTGGCACAAGAATTTGCGATTGTCGAAGATGTTTCGGCGCATCCGGATTAGTCACCACCATCGTGATCATAATCTTACAACGCGAATCACCGGCACCGGACGCATAGTGCTTCTCACCATTGATCAACCACTCGTCACCGTCCAATACAGCGCTGGTGGCAATATTGGTTGCGTCCGAGGAAGCGACATGCGGTTCGGTCATCGCAAATGCAGATCGAATCTTGCCTTCGAGCAGTGGCTCAAGCCACTGTTTCTTTTGTTCTTCCGAGCCATACCTTTCCAGGACTTCCATATTACCCGTATCAGGTGCGGCGCAGTTAAAGACCTCCGATGCCATGGGGTTGCGCGCCATCACCTCTGCCAGGTGAGCATATTCAAGATTAGTGACCCCCGCACCACCCTGGCTCTCCGGCAGGAAAAAATTCCAGAGTCCGGCATCTCTTGCCTGGTCTTTTAGGCCATCGAGTATTTCCGTCTGGCGGTCATTAAGCGCCCATCGATCACCTACATTAATCTGTTCGTAGTATTCATCCGTCAGGGGGTCAACGCGTTCTCGTACAAACTTGTCAATTTTATCGCGAATGGGGATGAGTCGTTCAGGAATATCTAGATCCATCATTTACCATGTTCCTCTTATTCTGGTGTTTTTACTTCTGGTGATAAAACTGAGATCTCCAGCAAGAATGCAATACTACAAGTATGTGATGCCGGAAAAATACCTATATGCAGTATAGTTATGCGGATTCATCGAGACTAGTGATTTATTCAGCCACCAATGAGTTTCATGGGGATCAGTGCACCCTTGAAGGCAAGCTGCTTGTCACCAAGAGCATTGAGCAGTATTCCCTGCAGCTTTGGCAAGAGCCTGTGCGGCGGCAGATCAAGTAAGTCCCCAATATAGTGTTTGTTACTATTGCTAAGGCAGCCATAAAGGCAGCCGTCAGAAGATAATCTAAGGCGAGTACAGGAACGGCAGAAGGGTTCACTTTCGTTGGCAATCACACCAAACACACCTCTGCCGGGAATCATAAACCTGGCAGCGGTAGAGTCGTAAGGGGCGTCGGTGCGCTCAAATTCATAAACCGTACCGATCGTTTCCAGCAAGGATGCCATGGACAAGAAATCAGTCTCGAATGCCGTACCGTGCTGGAGATGGCCCATGCGCATCAATTCGATAAACCGCAGTTCAATGCCCCTGTCGAGACAATAGTCAAGCAGTGGCAGCACATCACCGGCATTCTGGGTCCTGAGGGGTACCATATTGATCTTCAGTTTGAGTCCCAGGTCTAACATCGCCTCGATGCCGCCCAGCACAGTAGGCAGGTCCCCGCCCCGTGCGAGTTGCTTGAAGCGCAATGGATTCAAGGTATCCAGGCTGATATTGAGCCGCTTAATGCCGGATTCACGGATCACGGCTTCCTTTTTTAAAAGAAGCTGCCCATTTGTGGTGAGACTCACGTCCTTCAGCGGAAGTTGCATGGCACCCAGCAGGAATTCTTCAAACTTGGGGGTTACAAGCGGTTCGCCACCGGTAATCCTCAATTTATCGATGCCTGCAGCTTGCTGCAGGTAGGTGACTGCCTTTAACAGATCGGTAGCTGGTAGCTCATATCGCGCTTTCATTAACCGCCTGCCATCCGGAACACAGTAGGTACAGGCATAGTTGCAGGCAGCCGTGAGGCTGACACGCAAATTTCGAAAGCGTCTTCCCAGATTATCGACGATCATACTTGGATTCCTCGAAGAAAATTATCGCATGGAACGATTGAATAAAGAAGCAAACAAGATGCGCACTAAATCCAACACAGTTGTTACACTAGCACTAACTTAGCTCAAATATTCCGGTAACCGTGCTCGAATTCATCAAACGTCCACTAATCGCCTGGCTCAACAAAGAGCAGAAGCCGCGAAAGTATCCCCTCAGTGATTACGAGCGGATCAGCTACGAGCTGAAACCCTGTGATGTCATTTTAATCGAGGGCAGATCACGGGTTGCCAATGTCATTCGCTGGATTACGCAGAGTCCCTGGACCCACGCCGCCCTGTACATTGGGCGCCTGCACGATATCGAAGATCCTGAATTGAGCGAAATTGTCAGTAACCACTATGAAGGCGATGCCGCCGACCGACTGGTTATCGAGAGTCTGCTGGGACGGGGTACGCTTGTTTCAAACCTGAAGGTCTACAAAAGAGAACATATACGTATTTGCCGCCCATCGAGACTGTCCCTGCGCGACAGTAAACAGGCACTTCGTTATGCCATCAGCAGACTGGGACTGGATTATGACGTCAGGCAGATATTTGACCTGGCACGGTTCCTCTTCCCCTGGTTTATCCTGCCTCGCAGGTGGCGCTCTACGCTCTTTGAATCAAATCCAGGCGCCTCTACCCGGACCGTATGTTCCACGATGATTGCTGAATCCTTCGCTTTTGTTCAATTTCCCATCCTGCCGCTGGTAAAAGAATCGGAAAATGACAATTTGCAGCTCTTTCGCCGCAACCCAAAGTTATGCACGCCGAGTGACTTTGACTATTCACCCTATTTTGAGATTATCAAATACCCATTTGTCGATTTCCGCCATGACCAGGATTATCACCTGCTGCCCTGGGAAGGTTCGAGCGAATTGTCTGATGAGGAAACCAAACTGTATATAGACCCGGACAGTAAACTTGATCCAGAGGTTGTCGACCAGTCCATACTGGAGGCAGTGGAAAAAAGCAGGGCTGCGCCCATTGAAGGTGAACTGCTGCCGGTGGATCCAATTGAGGAGGAAGAGCCGGAAGATGAACCTCCAAAGGATGTGACGCCCTAACTATCATCAATCGCTCAATGCAAATCCCTCGTAGTCTTTTGCTGCTATCTCGTCACAATGTTGTCGGTAGACTTCCATGCCGCCGACATAAGGCATAAATACCCGCGACTTACCGGGAAC
>SMVA01329364.1_pt1 | contig 12119 bp, 13 predicted proteins | sample 2456451 | NCBI WGS metagenome assembly SMVA01 (sample SAMN11095933, study PRJNA526329) | marine sediment metagenome | biome: Marine sediment; feature: Surficial sediment; material: Deep marine sediment; isolation source: Hadal surficial sediment | place: Pacific Ocean | collected 2014-05 | depth...
CGATTCGTTGTGTATCAACAAAAATCGGTGACCAAAGTTGGATCAGCCTGCTTGTTTTCCAGTGGTTGCGCCTCGATCAGCGCTCAGTGATTGTTGCTTGCTATGCTCAAATCTGGTTTAGGAGAAAGACATGAAACATTTATCGAGAATCTTCCGGCGCTGACAATCGGTACTTTTTCGTTGCCCACGCTCGCCGAGGACCAATTCTCCGGATTCCTCGAGAGTTATGAGGAATTGCAGCCGGCGGAGGACATTTGGCTTAATTAAGTCTATACCGGACCTGATTTCCAGGCACATACTGCGGATACCACCGCATTCCTGATCGAGCAGCCGGAAATCTTTATCGCCCCTGATTCGAAATATGGCGGCATGAAACCGGATGACATGAAGATGTTGGCTGACAGCATGAGGGCCATTTTCGCCGAAGCGATGGTGGAGAATTACCAGATTGCTGCGTCACCGGGACCGAACACACTCGTCATGAGAATGGCCTTCACGAATGTGCACCTGAAGAAAAAGGGCCGTTCGCTGCTCGGCTACACGCCGATTGGTTTTGTCGCGAGCAGTGCGAAAAAAGCACTGATGAATGAATTTGTCGACAATATCTTGTTGACCGAAGTCGTTTGGGAAGCAGAAATCCTGAATTCCCAGACCGGGGAGCGGTATGGAGCCATAATTATCAACCTCGGCAACAAGGATTCGAAAAAAGAATTTACTTCCTGGGATCAACTCATGCAGGCATTGGAGGTCGGTGCGGCGAGAATCATGTGCCGAATTGACAATGCCAAATCAGGGGAAGGTGAAATGCGCGATTGTCTGGCGGAAATCACTGAATAGGCGGGAGGGTCTGAGCGTCACTGAGGTCTGAAGTCATAATTCTCGACGATTAGCTCAACCTTCTTTGCGGGAACCTTAACGGTCTGCCGTGATGTGTAGCTCAGGCCATCGTCGAGATTTTTGCTGATAATCTGCACATCGACAGCATCGCCGTCGAGGCTGGTTGTCACTTCGATTATTTTTAACTGTTTGGAACCCGCGTCAACCAGCATCGTCATGTGGTCGCCCTGCTGGACAACGTCTTCGCCCGACAGGTTGATCATATTGCCCGTCTTCTCCACCGTTGCACTGTTAAGGTAATCGAGGAGACTTCCTGCGCTTGGCAGGCTGTATTGCTGGAGAAGCTTTGCAAGATCCGTTGCCCATTCCTTCATTCCTTTTATTTTTTTGGAGGCAACCCGACCCCTGATGCCGCGAGGCTTCTTGGCCTCTGCGGCAGAATCGCTTACTACGGCTTTCTGCAATTCGCCCTCCGGCGTGTACCGAACAAGTTCGATTTTGTCGGACTTGACCTCCCCATCGATTATGATTTTGGTTCGGGTGTTCCAGCTATAATTGCGCATCAGCGCGGCATTTTGCTTGCGCCCGTCGGTGATCTCTGAAGCCAACAGCGCTTTGTTGGGCAGCTCTTTCGCGGCTTGCTCCTGTGCGGGCGGATCCTGAACAGTTTGGTCCTGCGCTGGTGGCTCCTGAACTGGCTGTTCCTGCGCGGGTTGTTCCTGCTCCTGGGCGAGGAGCGGCGAGGACAATCCCAACGCAATGACTGCAAACATTAATGCCAGACTTAGGTGCCAATTATTCATCGTCGATATTCCTCTATATTGTCGGTTTGGGAGACCCCAAATTCTGCTTGCGAATTGCGATTTTTACTGGCGAATCCTGATCACATTCATCCTAACTGAGAATATCAGTAATCCACAAGCTACGGTGTACTGGATTCCATCGAAACGGGTGCAGCTCATGTATTGCAGCGTATAGTCCTCGATGAGATAGCGGCCCGCCCAGTCATCGCCATATTCTTCCGGTCGATTACCTTGTCATCGGCAGCCCATGCCTCGCCATTTTGGGCTTCGATAATGGCCTATTCCGCGTCGTGGATAATGTCTGCAGCACTGGCGAAAGATCCGAATAGCGACAGACATAGCAGTGGGATAATGGCCAATGATTTCATCATGGGGACACTCTCTATTTTCTTCGTATTGATATTTGGCAATCTGTGGCTGCGTCGCTGGATTCTGCAGCAGTATGTCGAGACCGGCTAAGTTTTTTTCGAAGCGTGATTAACCTGGTTGCTATTTCGTGAACCCCGGCATTCTGCCAGAAGACCCCGGGTGGGCTTCGATACGTATATTCCAACGCACAAATCAATCACAGTAGTTCAGGAACAGGTTCAGCGAAAGGATATGCTCCATCAGGTTTTTTCCCGAAGCGAAATCGATGTACTAGTTCAAACAGCCAATCTACAGGCTGTTATTGCCTTGGCCGAGGCGCCAGCCTGTATCATCGCCTTCATCGCGAAACCGCTGCTTCAGGCGGGTGCGGCTGGAAAAGCTGAATCCACCAATGGTCCTTGATCACGTTAGTCGCTGCCAGATGCGGTGTTCATCGTGATCTGAACCCGAAGCGGCCGCTCGTGTGGATCGCGCGTTCGCGTTTAGACTAAATAAAATGGATGGGATACACTCTGCCGATGTGGGCATGACTGAGAAGGTCGTGCATCTGACTAGAACAAATAATAATGGAGCGATAACCGTGAATATTTTCAGATACTTTTCTCTTGGCATACTATTAAGCCTCATCGGGGCTGGTTGCACGATCCCGGCAGATGCAGCCGACATTGTTCACGATGCCGAGTACTACATATCCGAGGCACAGAACGGTGAGAAGTGGGCTGCCGATGACAAAATCGTCGATAAAAAACTCGCAGACTTTCGCAAGACAAATGGCGGTAAACCCCCAAATATTTTCTACATTCTCATCGACGATATCGGTTTCGGTGACCTTGGCAGCGAAACCCTGAATGCCATACGCGGTTACAAAACGCCCGCAATCAACGAAATTGCCCGCGAAGGCATGCGTATGGCACGTATGTATACGGAGCCATCCTGCACGCCGACGCGTGTCGCATTCATGACAGGCCGTCACCCGTTTCGCAATGGAATGGGCAATACTGCGGTCGACATATCCGGGTTTGGGCTCGCGGCCAAAGAAGTAACCCTGGCCGAAGTTCTTTCAGAGGCCGGATACAACACAGCACATATCGGTAAATGGCACATGGGCGATATCCAGGAAGCCTGGCCGAACCACCAGGGTTTCGATTACGCCGCTTTCCCTATCCATCAACAGGGCCAGCTGACGATCTACCACGATGATGCTGCCGATGAGGAAGTCAGCGTTGGCATTGGCAAGAATAACTATGACGACAAGTTTACGATGGATGAATGGTTTCGTACCGATGCATCTCACATGGTCGTTGGCGTTGAAGGTGTGCGCAACAAACCGGTTCGGGAAGTCGACATGGAGCCGGGCGAGCGCTGGACTGAGGCGAAATACCATGAGATGAATGTGCGCTACCAAAACCAGGCGATGGAGCACTTGCGCGATTTGGCCGCAAAGGATGAGCCGTTCTTCCTGGAGTACTGGCCCTTGTATCCGTTGACGGGTCCGCGCACAACGACCGATCAATATACGACGCCAAACGGCGGCATTTACGTCGAAAAGATGAAGCTGGTGGACAAGTGGATCGGCGAACTCATGGCAGAAATGGACAAACTGGGAGTCGCAGACAACACAGTCGTTATCGTCATGGGCGACAATGGTCATTTCACCAAGTATTCACCGCAGTCCGGCTATACGCCGATGATTTTTCGCGGGGGAAAAGGATCAACATTTGAAGGTGGTGTTCGCGTCGATGCCTTTGTGCGATGGCCCGGAATGATTGCAGCGGATTCGGTCGTCGGAGACATCGTGCATGTTACCGATTTGTTTACGACGATTGCCCGTTTTGCTGGTGCCACCGACGAAATCCCCACCGATCGGATCATCGACGGCATCGACCAGACAACGCTCATGTTGGAAGGAGAGACCAATGGCCGTCGCGACTACGTATTTCTGTACAACATCAATACACTGGAAGCAGCTATAAAGGAGCAGTACAAACTCAAACTGCCCGGCTCAATTCAGAATGCAATTCTCGCTGACTTTTACGACCTGAACCGGGACACTCGCGAACGGTATCCCCTATCCACCGAAATTGGTGCATGGGGCGGGGCGAAATTTGTCAGGATGATTCAGCGGCATATGGCACGCAAAGTAAAATACCCGGACGAAGGTCCGGCTACAGGTATGCCCTATGCGGGCATTGAAAACCTTCGGCCCGAGTCAAAAGCTGCCGTTGATGCATTCCTGTTTATGCAGAAAACTCCAGGAATGTAATTTGGAGAAGATTCGAAAAGCCCCGCTTCGGCGGGGTTGTTCCTTCGCACCGAAAGTCTGTTCATGGTTAGCAGCCAGTCGGATGATAAACTAGCGAACGACTGCTTGTGAAGCGGGTGATGTAGGAATCCAGCCGTATCCAAGCCGTAACGTTGCGCTATCACTAACTGCATAGCCAATAGCCAGTCGTACGATACCCTGGGCTGGCGCCGAAACTACAATCCTTGGTCATCCTGCGTTTCGGCCAGGGCCAGCCCGAGAGTGATTGTTATCAAGAGCAGCGCGGCGGCAATCCGGCGGCTTGCAATTGTTAATGCAGCGCTGAGGAAATTGACTGTTTCCATATGCATGTCATACAGTACTTGCGGACTATTTTTCGAGGACAATTCGGGCGTTTATGGGCTGTGTGCCTCGCGCGTCCTCACCAATCAGTGCTACAAATTCGGCAGCTTGTTCAGGTGCAATATGGCCCGGTTCCTTAAGCACATACCACTGCACACCCTCAGTGCACGGGGGAGTGGTCAGCGATCCATTGTATCGATAGTAAGCTTCGTGGTTGCGGTAAAGTTCCATATTCGCAAAATCCACGTCTATCGGTACCGGTTGGTGCAACTCTTTCGGAGCCGCAGAGCCAAATCGTTCAAGTCCGGTATTCCATTCGCCAGCGCGAAATAGAACGCTGACTACAGCGAGCGCACCGCTTTTGTTCTGATGCACGAAATGGCCTTCCAGCGGAAATATTTCGCCGTTTATCCGGTGCTCCGAGGGACTGTGGAAGTGCAGCTGAATTAACTGAAATCTTTCACCCCCGGCACTTAACCAGCTATCCGATCCTGCATTAATTTGCAGGGTGTGACCATTATTCACAATCACCGTGCTTCTGCTTTGGTAGTTGAATTGCAGAGTGTCCAAATCGGTCGCGAATGTTTTCGTAATGTCTATCGGCGATTGATTGAGTCCAATGCCACAAGCAACAAATTCGGATGAAAGTTTCCCCCAGTTTTCCGGTCCTGTCTCGCCGGAATAACTCCAGTGTTGCTCCTCGTCAGCGAGAAGTACGCTGCCCATTGCCAGCAGCGACAAAGTTAGTACGTAAATTGATAATGTGAGTCTATTGATATTGTTCACCGTGTAGGCATCTCCATGAAGTCGCTTCTTCCTACTGCAACGCAGGACCATCACGGGTAGGACCCAGGTAAATATAAAAGCTGCTTGCGCCACCCTCAGCCAGGCCATAACCGACAAAAAACGGACCAAGCACTGTATTGGCGCCAAGAAACACACTGCCTGCAAAAAAGCTGTCGCCAAAGTCTATGTCGTCGCGTGTCTCCCAGATGTTGCCGTACTCGACGCTGCTGCCAGCCCACACGTCGCCCAGGCCGATGTGCGCAATTTGGCGACGGTAGGTACCGATCAGGCGACCATATTGCTGACCGCTAAGTTGGTTAAATTCGTAGCCGGAAAAGTTGAACAGCCCGCCTCCCCGGAAGCGGCGTTCGGGTGGAGCATCGCCACTGACAGTCGTGCGATAGTCGACCCCGCCCTCAAATGTATTTTTGCCCCAGGACCTGGCTATGCCTGCGCGTAGCACTGCCTGATCGTAGTCCTGATCAGATCCGAAGCTGGTCTGATTTGTCTTGAATACCGCTCTCAAGATGTGGCCATGAGATGGGAAATACAGGTCGTCGAGTTCATCCACCTCAAGTCCGAACGACAGCTCGCCAATATCGAAGTCCTGGTCCGGTATGCTCGGGTCCCCGATTCTGATCGAACGCTCGCCACGGCCTCGCGTGTAGGTGAGAATGCCGCGCCCCCAGGTGCCAAACTCTCGGCCAAAATAAATTGATCCGGCCAGGCGTTTGATGCCGAATTGCTGCACGATGTCATCGCTGTCCGCTTGAAACTGGCTGATATTGAACTGGTCGTACAATGCACTTGCGCCCGTAAACCAGCGCGACCTGAGTCCCAGAGGTTGGAAGAAATCAGTGTTAATCGCAGGTTGGACACCGATCGATACGCCAGTACGCCATTCGGCATTCCATGAATTCAACGCTGTTTTCAGCAGGCTTGCTTTGACATTGAAGACGCCTTCGCCGTTGAAACTGGAACGCATTTCCGTTCCGAACTGCATATAATTCGGACCCCAGCTCTTGGGTATCACATCAATTTCAATTCCGTGCACCCCATCTTCCTGCATAAGTCTGTAGGAGACATTCGAAAAGAGCTCAAGGCCGTACAGTTCATCGACACGTTTTTCCAGGCGTTCGACATTTATCGTATCCCCCAATTGGGAGATTTCCAGTCGTGCCAGGAAAAAATCGTTCGGCAAAGTCGACTCATTATTAAAGCGCACGAATTCTATGGTCGGCAACTCGCTATTTGGCACGGACCGCGCGGCAACATGTTTTGCATACGCATCGGCATTCAGAGAATATGCGCGTAATGCCGTCAGGTTTTCCTCCGCCGCTTTGGCGCCGGTCGGTATTGCTTCAGCAATCCGGTCAAATTCCGCCGATGTGATATCGCCGAGGTCAGGGATAAGCAAGACATCTCGCTCGCCCAACGTAGCGATTTCCGCCTCAGTGTTTCTGCGTGTCAGGAAGCCGGTCAGCTGCCCGGCGATGGACAGGATCGATTTCGCGACATCTTCATCCTGAAGCGGCGTGCTGATATCCACCGCGATAATGATATCGGCGCCCATTGCGCGTACGGTTTCAATGGGCAAGTTGCTGGCGATGCCACCGTCGACCAGCATCAGGTCTCCCCATGGGACCGGCGACATTATCGCGGGGATAGACATGCTGGCCTTAATCGCCATTGCCAGGCTGCCCGAACCTAGCACGACTTTCTCGCCTGTCCGAATATCGGCCGCCACGGCACGGAATGGAATCGCCAGGTCGTCGAAATTGTCAATATCGGCAACATGCAGCGTCAGCGCTGTCAGGAGATTTCCAATCTTCTGGCCTTGTACCAGGCCGGGCGGCAAATCGAATTTTCCTTTGTTGAATCCCGGCCTGCGATCAATCAACCAGAGCCGGTCATCATTCTTGCGCCGAAATGAGCGATTCTTGCGTTCAATCTTGTCGTCGAATACGTCATCCCAATCAACCGCGATCAGCTCTGCTTCTATCTCTTCAAGAGGCGTTCCGGATGCATACATGCCCCCAACAATGGAACCCATGCTGGTTCCGGCAATGTAATCTATCGGGATGCGTTCACGCTCAAGAATCTTGAGTACGCCAAGATGTGCAGCACCGCGAGCGCCGCCACCGCTGAGTGCAAGACCGATGCGCGGCCTCTCGCGGTCAGAATCTTGTGCCAAGGCAGTTGCCACCGCACCAGACAGTGTGATCAGGACAAACAGTTGCAGTGCCAAGGATTGCAACGTGTGCTTATTAGATGGGCGACGCATGGTTGTCCTCCAATTTAGTATGTTATGCCCAATTTCTCGCGCGTGCGTTGATTCGAGTGTCCGCAATTAGCCGCTTGACTGCAACAAAGCTGGGCCAAAAAAAACCGGCGAAATCGCCGGTTTATAAATTTGGCGCATTGCGGATGCCCCGATCTAGTCTACAATCTCCCACGTGAATCCGACCCAAGGTCCGGACTGACCACGACGACGGAGGACCTCCTTCGGGCAGCGGGTGTGCTGGATGCAGAACCAACCGCCACTGGTCGCGCACCGCAAAGTGTAAACGTGGGCATTTATCAGGAATTCGACGATACAAGCGCGATAACTGTGGATGTCGTCTGGATGGATTTCATTGAATTCTCACTCACAGAGTTATACATCGACGGCAATCAATTAATACCTGCTGACCCGACATCCCGGGGTTCGGGTCCGTGTCCGGTAAGTGCACCGAGCGGGGAATTATTTTCCTCGAAGCTGCATTGTCCTGGAGATCCAAAGGCAGATAACAAAGACTGATTTCCGCTTTTGACGGAATCGGCTCATTCGTTCTTCGTTGTATTATTGCAGTAGGTCTGCCGAACCCGCTGCGATCTTATCCAATACGCTACCCAAAAAGACATTCCGGCACAGGCTCCCGCCGCGGCTGGATCGCGTGTCAAAATAGCTAGTACCGCCAGCGCGGCTGCCATAAAGCCAGTGAGCGCGATGTGATAGATTCGGGTGAATCGCTGCCGAACCGCGATGAGTAAATACAGGCCGATTAAATAAGCAACGAGCAACACAATAGCAATAAACCACTCGCGCACATCACCACTATAACGCCAGAGTTCAGCCACCTGAGCCAGCGCTGCGAGGACACCAAATCCGGCAGGCCCGATCGCGTAGACCAGTAGCCAGCCCCTTATGCGACGCTGATTTTTTTCTTCTGATTGATTTGTATCGATCATCGACTGTTCCCTTTTTTCTATTATCAGAAAAACAGTGTTCCGCAGCAAGCTGTCCCACCGGAAACTTGTGAATGATTGATCGCCTCAGTTACGATTGCTTTGATTGAGCAGACCCCGTCCAGTCACCTGCATGAGTCTGGAACCAAGGGCTAAATATCCGGAGCCGCTAAACACCGGAAGATTGAAAAAGTGTAGATGCACCGGGCTTTGTGAAATTCGATTTCAAAAAGAAGCAAGTCGTGGCAATTTCAGCTGGCGTCGAGAACGCGCCGGATGATTATGGACAATATTTTGAATCTTGCCAACTATCTCGGCGTGCAGGGTGGTGCTGAAGGCACTGCGATTTCACGCGGCTGGTCTGCGACAATCAGTCACGATAGCGGCCAGATGACTGTGTCAGCTGCCGGTGAAAAAGCCGGGTTTGTCGTATTCGGGGCTTGTACCGAAATTTGATGTCGGGCAAATCAGGATCAGCCAGGAGCGAAGCTCCTACCTGATCGTTTTACCCCAGGTAAGACGCAGGAAAAAATCTACTTCTTGGTTCTTGCTAACGTTTAATGCCAGTTGTTCCAGATCCTTGCGTTGTCGAATCCGGAAGTCCAAAGCAAGCTGCCTGCTTTTGCGCCATTGGTAGCGAAATTCGATCAGCGTCTCATTTTGTCGAAATTGCGGTGATAACAGCCAACCGGCTCCGACTTCCCCGTAGTTCAGGCCGATGCTATGGTTCGGTTTGAAGTCCATCAGACTCACGACGACGTTCCATGCCAGCCCATCGGCGTCACCGTCGCCGACCAGACCGGCAGCGGCCTTTGTCTGTGTTTCAGGCGCGTAGCCGACTTCGATTGCTGTACGGAGTCGAATCCCTTCATTCCTCTCTGGCCAGCGGTTGGCAGTCCTGATAACGATGCCGTAGTAATCTTCGCGTCGCCCGGAAAGCAGGCCATCCTTGAGCAATGATTTGGGCAGGTAGGATACGTCCAGGCCTCGCTGCAGGAACATGCGTGTTCGTTTGCGACTTGCCATGGCGAAAAAGTAGCTGACACGTGCACCTGAGTCGTCGAAATCGAGTGGGCCGCGACGGACATTGGTTGGCCCATCAGGCGAATTGTGTTGCAAGATCAGGTGTGGGACCCAGCCGCTCTTGCCCTTGAAGGTCGCATGCAGTCCATCGGTCCAGTTCACGTTGATATTACTACTGTCATTTCTATCCAGTGATTTGGCAAACACGCCGCCGCGAGTGACAAACTTGGTTTGTAATCGGCCGAGCGCAAGATCAAATCGATCAAGACGAAACCAGTGCACGTAGGCCTCGTCAATGGTGATATCACCGTCAGTCATGCCGTTGGTCGTCGGTATTGAATCTTCCAGCACCAGGTTCGGGCTGCACTCGTTATCGGAGCAGAGGCCTGCAACACGGCCAACAATTCTGAGGTGTTGTGCAAAATCTAACTCGGTTCGCAATCGCCAGCGGATGGCAACAAAATCCTCACTTTGTCTGGATGTGCCCGATTCTTCGAAGTCAGTCTGGAAGTAGCCGACACGGGCGTCTGCCGATACGCCGACACCATCCAGTTCGTCTCTTACATCGATCGAGTTTGTAGCATCATCGAGTGAGCCGTCCGTGTCGGCTTCAATGGCCTTTTCTTCCTCGATTTCAGCTGCCGTGACTTCTTCTGCAGGTTCTTCTGTAATCTGCGCTGTCGCCGGCAGCATCAGCATCAACTGCAGACATATTGTGAATATGTTTAGTTTCAACCGGCTAAGTTTTCTGTGAGGTCCATCCCAATCGGCAAGGGTGGGTTGTCTGATATTACATTGATCCGAACAGTAATACCGGATGTAACCCGTTCGCAGCATTACAGCGAATGATTCCTTCGAAACATCGAAACCATGCAGCGGACAAACCCAGCTTGCGTGACTCGATCAGGCGCGCGTCTTAACGTACAAGTGCAGCAGTTGCAAAGCCACCTGAGACAGGTTTTCGACGAGATTCGCGGGGCTACGAATGTTCGGGTTTGCCGATATGGGGTAACGCGTTCCGCCGAGTCACTCGGATCAACGGAGCATGAGACTGGCGCCACATCCATTTTTCTAGCCGCCGTGCATTTCGTCGAGTAACTTGCTTACATCACGCGCCCATTTGTCGACTGCTATCTTGGCGTCGCCCATATGCGTCAATCCGGCTCTCAGTACCCTGCTTCCTGAGCCCCAGCGGATCGCGGCCATAAGTTGCTCACCCGTTACCGAATCGACCAGCTCGCCTTCGATAGCGAGTCCACCGAGGCCGAGCCCGGTGATCTTGGTGTAGATCGAAAGATTCAGGATGCCGATCGTATCGTCGACATCGGTTATGCCAAACCGGAACCGCGCTACGCCCGGGCCGGGATCGCTCACGACGGAGTACGCATCATCCTTGGTCAATCGCATTGTGAGTTTTTTGAGGAAGTATTCTTTAAGGTCCTCAATCTCTTTGTCGGTGAACTCCTTATAATCCTCGTCCCGCTCGAACAGGATGACGACCGGGTCAATGATGAAACTCTTATACTCAACGGTGCTGTCACTGACGTAGACAATCCGGCCATCTTTCAGCAATTCCAGCTTTGAGTAATCACTCAAAAATCCTGTTTGTTCCTGCTGGCTGACTGGTGCGGCACAACCGGCCAGGACGAACAATCCTGCCAGTATGGTTGTTGCGGTTGTTGCTGAATAATTCATTCTGTATCTCCAGTGTTATGATGCGGCAATCCCGATGCGATATACCAGGTTGAGGACGTGTGCAGGCCCGACTTTATCCGGTCTGCACCATCTCAGGAACCGCGCGGGCAATTCTCGCCGATATCAGCGGTCATTTACAATAAAAATATCGGCGACGAATTCGGGAGAAAGTCCATCTAAGTCGACCAAGTATGGCGTTTCGCCTGGTAGAGCCCTAAAACAAAAATTGAGCCAACCATGGTCTGCATAGGGGTTTTGTTTCCTGTAACTACTTTCCACTAGCATTTAGCCTCACACCGTCATTCGGTGATCGCGCCGTGATGCATCAGATAAGTATATAAATGTCGGAAATCAGAGAAAATACCATTGTCCTGTTTGTCTGCTTGGGCAATATTTCTGTCTACCAACAGAAACACAAAGATAGAGGACTTTCGCATAAGGCGGGCTACAGATTGTTGCCGGCAGACCAGCGTCCAGCAACATAATTGTCTTGCTGGACGCTCCGCTTTCTTGGTTTCACGCTTGACTAGGCGTAGACACTAAAGATCAATTCCCGCCAGCTGGGAGTGGATCTTGTCGCCATGGGTGGGGGAATTGGGAGCACTGCCAGGCTCTTAAATTAAGGCCCCGGTTCGTTTGGATCAGGGGCGCTTTTTTTATGGGCGTGTTGGGCAGTGACTTGAATGACGCTCCGCTTTATTGGGGTTTGCTCTTTTGGTGGTAGACACTAAAGATCAATTCCCGATGACTGGGAGTGAATTTTGTCGCGATGA
>SMVA01033087.1_pt1 | contig 12118 bp, 10 predicted proteins | sample 2456451 | NCBI WGS metagenome assembly SMVA01 (sample SAMN11095933, study PRJNA526329) | marine sediment metagenome | biome: Marine sediment; feature: Surficial sediment; material: Deep marine sediment; isolation source: Hadal surficial sediment | place: Pacific Ocean | collected 2014-05 | depth...
GATAGTCGGTTCGGAGTCGTTCCAGAATGGCCAGATTCTCGACCTCCTGCAACGCGACGATATCCGGCCCGTGCCCGTCATTTGCTGCAAGTATTGCGCCTGCGATTGCAGTAAGTTTTCGATCGAGAATGTCATCATTCCAGTCCCATTCGAGGCACTGATTACGCCAGCGTTCGACTTGGATTTCGCCACATTTCGCCCGGTGCAAATCGTTCTGTTTCTCGGCTAGCGGAAGAAAAGTGAGATCATTTTTTCCGGGGGCATCTTCATTGTCGAACAGGTTATCGACGTTAAGGGTCATTATGGTGATGGCAGTAGTTGAAATATTGTCAAATCGCAACAGTGGTGCATTGGTTTGTTCCGTTGTTACATAAACGACACTGCCGTCAGTCGAAAACGCGACAGATTCCGCATTTTTGAATGCTCTTGACCCGGCAGACCGGGGTTGGGACTGAAAAGCGTCATACCAGGATTGATTTTCTGCTCGCTGGTAAAAGTACAGACCACGGTAGGTCAGTATGACGGCCGAATCTGCCGCCGCCGATATATCCATCGCCGTTGGCTGCCAGTGCCAGTCAAGTCTTGCCAGCGCTCGATCCCGATCCAGCTGGCTGGGTTGTGGCAATGAGGTAACAGGACCGACTGTAGTCGCAGTCACTATCGTGTTCGAAATTCCGGCCTCGCGTCGCAATGGCACCTGGTACAGCACAGCAGGAATCTCTCGCTTGCTTAGGATCAGCACCATTTCGTTTTCTATGTCGACGCTTACCGACTCGGCGTCGACAGGGCCGTTGGGAAAGGCAAACTCAATTTGCCAGGCAACAGCCAGCGAGCGCGGATCATCGCTGCCGCCCTCAATCACCTCGGGTTCGTGCAACACGTAAAGCGTTACAGACTCGCGAAGACCCAGGTTGTCGCCAATATCGGCAATCAGCAGCATCGGCTGGTCATTCAGGACGAATGAGGAAAGATCCTCCCAGTCGTTATTGTCGGCGCCGGAGACCAGAAACGTGCCCAGGTCAGAGCCATCCAGACCGATCGCGTACAACACAGGGTCGGCGCCGCCGTCATTTATTGTCCACAGCCGGCTGGAATCGATATTTGAGCGTGCCAGCCCACTGGCTTCGGTGATGTTGGCGTTATGCAAGCGCCCCGTTTGATTGGGGTGTTCGAGTGTTTTGGCGCAGGCGGCAAGAGTCAGGCAAAGTGCCAGTAGTAGTATGTGCATGCCCGAATCATAAATTAAAAGTGGCCGACAAAAAAAGGCCCGCAGCGACACGGGCCTTTATTATCATGCGAACCTGAATACAGTCAGATCATTATTCTGCGAAATTGATCTTGAATGTAACGCCCCAGAATTGGCGCTCGTTAACGAAGCCGGTATTGTTGTTGAAATCAATAGCGCCTTTCAGGTTTTCTTCGTCAGTGATGTTGCGACCAAATAACGCGATCTCCCACTGGCCGTCACCGTGTTCGTATCCGAGCCGTATTCCGCCCTCGTAAATATCTCCTGAGTGATACTCATTGGACTCATACAGCAAAAAATTAGTATCTCCCTGTCGTGACCAGTCCGTTACGAAAAACAGGGTGCCAGTATCAATGGGGTGCGTGTATCGAAGCACGATATTCAACATCGATTCGGGTGCTTGCGGGAACGGGTTGCCGTCAACGATGGCGTCGCCATTAACATCGACCGGATCCGTAACAGAGCACTGCCCGAAAGCGCAGGGTGTAATTCGCAAGTCGGGATCATCAATTTCCGTCTGGTTATAGCTGTAGCCCAGACTGATATACAAATTGTCGGTCAACAGGAACTCGGCGTCGAAATCCACCCCGGACCCGTTGCCCTTGTCGGCGTTGATCAACTGCGTCAAGTTACTGGCACCGCCAATTGCAGTGAATTGCGGGTCGTTGATTTCATAGCCGTACACGGCCGCATTTAATCGAATGCGGTCATCCAGGTAGGTACCCTTGATGCCCAGTTCGACTGATGTAATGGTTTCCGATTCGGCGGTTGACGGCAAACCAAAGAAAGCGACGTCCCGACCCTGAATGGTCGGCGCACGGAAGCCGTTGGCGACACGGGCATACAGGTTGTTGGCATCGCTAAGGACGAAGTTGGCGCTCAGGTCCCAGCTTACCTTGCTGTCGTCAACTTCGGTCTTGGACGGAATAATTGGAAAAATTGACTGGTCGACGTTCATCGCTTTCTCGTCGTCCGTATATCTAAGTCCACCAACAACCGTCAACCGATCGGTAAAGTCGTAACTCACCTGGCCAAAAACAGCCCACGCCGTATTGGTATGGGTAACGATAGCAGGCGGAATAAAAAACGGGTTCGTGATTATCGTAAACTCCGAGTCGAAATAAAACACGCCTGCCTGCCAGAACAAGCGGTCACTTGCTTGCGACGCCAGTCTGAATTCCTGGGTTAGCTGGTCGAGGTCATCAAGGCCGTCCTCGGTGGCCGACGGAAACGGAATAAACCCGGGGCCCGACAGGTTACCGCCATCAATGTCGCCCAGACTCTTATTGTTCACAGTCTCATATGCGGTGATGGAGGTTAGCGTCATATTGTTGGCGAATTCCCAGTCCAGCTTTAATGAGCCGCCGATCCCATCGGCTTCCTGAGGGTTGTTGTCGCCTTCGTCAAAAAACACCGTGTCACGAATGAAATTTTCGTTGAGAGCATTGCTGCCTTTTGTGACGATGTTGGCGCGGAATATTGATGCAGTGCCGTTTTCAAGTTTACGGCCGTGCAGATTCACAAGCGCGCTGAAATTGTCGCTCACATCCCAAAGCAGTTGGGCGCGCCATGCAAGCTCATTGAAACCGCCCAGCGCATCGTCTTCACCGGTAAAATCGTTACGAATCCAGTCATCGCGATTCTGCGAAAGTATGGATATACGAGCCATCAGGGTTTCGGACTGATTCAGGCTGCCGCCCAATGCGCCTTCGACATTGATCGTTCCGGCAGACCCGGCAGAGAAAACGCCATAGCCATTAAAATCAGCGGTCGGCTTGCGGGTATCAAATTTGACGATGCCGGCCGGCGTGTTGCGGCCGAACAGCGTGCCCTGCGGTCCACGCAGTACTTCGATGCGTTCGATATCGAATAATGGAAAGCTTTTCAGAATAACGTTTTCCTGGACTACTTCGTCCATAATTACCGAGACAGATTGTGAGGCGGCAAGGTCAAAATCAGTATTGCCGAGTCCCCGCATGTAAAAGCGTGGCGCCAATCGACCGTTAGACGATTCGGCGTACAGGCTGGGAATTCGATTGGCGAGCGCGCGAATGTCTTCGCCGGCCTCAAAATACACGGCTGCGTCGTCACCCGACAAGGCGGTGACAGAAATCGGCACGTCCCGAATATTCTCCTCGCGACGCTGCGCTGTGACGGTTATTTCTTCAAGGACGGTGGTTTGCGCCAGCGCATTGCTTGTACTGAACGAGGTTGCGGCGAGCACGAAAATACCCATTGCGGTGCCGAGGCGTTTCGCGTTTATCAAAGTTGTTGGATTGTAACCACGCATTGCTGTTCTCCCAATTGCATTGCCGGGCAGTATAACGTTGTTACACCCTGTTTTGGCCAGTTTTTTTGGTGAAAAATCGCAGGGCCGACTTTAGGCGATTGTGGTAATTAGTCCACGCAATGCTTACTCCAAGGATTCGTAGCAGGCTTCGGTAAAGCGTGGCACGCAGACGCACTGGAAGCTCAGGTCGCTTTCGCCCGAATTGCTGATGCGCTGCGAGGTGCCGGCCGGAATGATGACCGTATCGCCGGGTCTGACTTCGAATGGATTACCCCCGTCAATTTCCATCAGGCCGGACCCAGACTGGATGACATACCATTCATCGACGGTGAGCTTGTGCAACTCAGTTGTCACGCCGGGTTCGACCCGGGCATCCGCCAGCGATAGCGGGGGCGCGGCAGGGTCATTCAGGCGCTCGGTGATGTACAGGCGCTCCCGGGTCAAAAATTCGGCGCATACGCCGGCGCGGATGAGGTAGTCGTTCATTACTGTTTCCGTTTATCGCTTCAGGGCGCGACAATAAGGCCGCAACGATGAATGAATGGCAAGTGGTGAGTATATGAGTAAAACGGCGGTGAGCCCTGCGGTAGGCAATCTTCTGGACCTTAGCGGCAAAGCGATCCTGGTTACCGGTGCCAGTGGCAACATTGGGCGAGGAATCGCTAAACGCCTGGCAGAGGCCGGTGCATCGATAGTGGTTCATTATTTCTCGGACGAAGCCGGTGCTGCGGATACCGTTGCTTTGATCGCCAAAGAAGGTGGCCAGGCGTTTGTTGTCCAGGCTGACTTGCGCTCTGAGGATGCTGTGGCGGGAATGTTTACCGAGCTGCAGGAGCACCACCACCAAGTCGACGGCGTGGTCAATAACGCCGCCGCGCAGCCGCCGCCAAAGCTATTAAAGGATATGTCCGCAGCAGACTGGCAGTCTGTTATGCAGGCCAATCTGGACAGCGCCTTTTTGGTGACAAAAAACGCGGCGAACAGCATGAGCGAACGGGGCGATGGAGGCGCGGTGGTTAATATTGCGTCAATTTCCGGATTGGACCCGTCAATCGGGCATTCTCAGTATGCAACTTCCAAAGCCGGACTGATTATGCTGACTCGCGCCGCCGCGCAGGAATACGGGGCAGTCGGAATTCGTGTGAACAGCGTATCGCCGGGACTCATCGACAGAGATGGCCTGGCGCAGGCGTGGCCGGAAGGTGTGAATTCCTGGCAGCAACGTGCACCACTTGTTCGATTGGGGCGAGCGGACGATGTTGCCGATGCAGTGCTTTTCCTGTTGAGCCCGGCGTCGAGCTGGATCAGCGGTATCAACCTGGTCGTCGATGGCGGTATGTCGGCGGTTTCGAGGTGGTAAACTAGCAGGCCGCCAAAGCGGCCTTATGCCAGATAAAAGAAAAAAAGCGAGACACTATGTCCACGAAACACATGAACGCGGCACCGGGTGATTTCGCCGCCACCGTATTGATGCCAGGAGACCCGCTGCGGGCGAAGTACATTGCAGATACCTATCTCGACGATGCAAGGCGGGTGACGGATGTGCGCAATATGTGGGGCTTTACCGGCGAGTACAAAGGTGTGCCGGTTTCGGTCATGGCCCACGGCATGGGTATACCGTCGGTGTCTATTTATTGCACCGAACTGATCACCGAATATGACGTAAAGCGCATTATCCGGGTCGGCAGCTGCGGCACGTCACACCCGGATGTGCAAATGCGCGACGTGATAATTGCGATGGGCGCGTCAACAGATTCAAACGTCAACCGAATGCGATTCGGTGGTTATGACCTGGCCGCACTCGCGACCTTTTCACTGGTACAAAACGCCGTGAAGGCGGCCGAAGAAAAAAAAGTGCGTTATCACGTCGGCAATCTGTTTTCGTCAGACCTCTTCTACACGCCGGATCCGGACATGTTCGATACGATGGCAAAGTACAATGTGTTGGGTGTGGAAATGGAAGCAGCTGGTATCTTCCCCATTGCCGCGGAACACGGTGTGGAGTCGCTGGCAATTTGTACGGTCAGCGACGACATACGCACGGGCGATGCGCTGACGACGGACGAACGTCAAAACACATTCGATGAAATGATTGTGGTCGCGCTGGAAACAGTGCGTATCAGCGAGAATTGAAATGAGCCTGACCGCAGTACCCGATAGCAATCGTATGCCGGACCTTGGCCAGGTGCCGCACGTAGATGAGGTCGGCGTAAAGGAACGCGTGGCGCGTTTTCAGACACGCAGCATCAAAAAAGAATCGAAGATCGAAGCACTGCATATGGTTCTGAGCATGATCGATCTCACTACCCTCGAAGGGCAGGACACGCCTGGCAAGGTGCGCCAGCTTTGCCAGAAGGCAATGCATCTGCACGACTCCATGCCGGGCCTGCCGCATGTTGCCGCCGTATGCGTGTATCCCACCATGGTGGCTGTGGCGAGAAAGGCGCTGGGCGATCATGACATCGGCGTTGCCTCCGTGGCGACAGCGTTTCCGAGTGGCATGTCGTCGCGTCAGGTAAAACTGGATGAGACGCGCCTCGCTGTTGCGGAGGGTGCCAGTGAAATCGACATGGTGATCTCGCGTGGCGCATTTCTGCAGGGCGAATACGGCTTTGTCTTCGATGAGATTGCAGCGGTCAAGGAGGCCTGCGGCGATGCGCACCTGAAAGTGATCCTGGAAACCGGCGAGCTCGGAACCCTGGACCAGGTGCGGCGGGCAAGTGTGCTCGCAATGCATGCCGGTGCCGATTTCATCAAAACCTCGACGGGCAAGATTCAGCCGGCCGCAACCTTGCCGGTCACACTGGTCATGCTGCAGGCAATTCGTGATCACTTTTTTGCTACCGGTCAGATGATCGGCATGAAACCGGCCGGTGGAATTTCTACTGCCAAACTGGCCATACATTACCTGGTTGCGTTACGGGAGACTCTCGGCAACGCATGGATGACGCCGGAGTGGTTTCGATTCGGTGCCAGCTCGCTGGCAAACGATGTGCTAATGCAACTGCAAAAACAGGCGACAGGTGTTTACCAGTCGGCTGATTATTTCTCCAAAGACTGAACGCGGAGCGTCACGTGGAAAATCAAAACAAACTTGCTTTCAACGACGGTTGGCAATATGCGCCGGCACCGGAGAGCACGGATCACATTACAATAGACAAACAATACGGGTTGTTTATTGATGGTAAATTCTCGGCTCCGGACGAGGGCCGTTATTTCGAGACCATTAACCCGGCGACGGAGGAACCGTTAAGCTCGGTTGCATTAGCGACAGCCAGCGATGTTGATCGTGCCGTCAAAGCGGCACGCAAGGCTTACAAGGGCCCCTGGTCCAGGATGAAAGCGGCGGAACGCGGCAAGTACATCTTCCGCATTGCGCGCATTTTGCAGGAGCGCGCCAGGGAGTTCGCGACCATTGAGTCACTCGACGGCGGCAAACCGATTCGCGAGTCGCGTGACATAGACATTCCATTGGCAGCAGCACACTTTTTTTATTATGCGGGATGGGCAGACAAACTCGAATATGCATTCCCCGGCCGAACGCCAAAATCGCTGGGCGTGGCAGGACAGATAATTCCCTGGAATTTTCCGTTATTGATGGCGTCGTGGAAAATCGCACCGGCGCTGGCCTGCGGCAACACGGTCGTCATCAAGCCGGCAGAAACGACCCCTCTAACAATGATGAAGCTGGCCGAAGTTATTCGCGATGCAGGACTGCCCGATGGCGTCGTCAATATTGTCACCGGCGCAGGGGAGACGGGCGCTGCCATAGTCGATCACCCGGACGTGGACAAGATTGCATTCACAGGTTCGACCGAGGTGGGGCGGATTATCCAGCGCGCAATCGCCGGCACAGGCAAGAAATACACGCTCGAACTCGGTGGCAAGGCCGCCAATATTATTTTCGCCGACGCCGCACTCGACCAGGCGGTCGAGGGCATCGTCAACGGTATCTTTTTCAACCAGGGTCACGTGTGTTGCGCGGGGTCGAGACTGTTTGTGCAGGAGTCCGTCGCTGATGAGGTTGTGCAAAGACTGAAAGAGCGCATGGAGACATTAATAATCGGCGACCCGCTGGACAAGAATACCGACATTGGCGCCATCAATTCTGCGTCGCAACTGGAGACAATCGAGTCCTACCTGAAAATTGGCAAGGAAGAGGGTGCTGAGATGCACCAGAGTTCCTGTTCCGTGCCGGATCGCGGTTATTGGTGCCGGCCGACGATCTTTACCGGCGTATCGCAATCCAACCGCATCGTTCAGGAAGAGATATTCGGCCCGGTGCTGGCTATTCAGACATTCCGCACGCTGGAAGAGGGGATCACCAAAGCGAATAACACGCCGTTTGGGCTCTCCGGTGGTGTGTGGACGGACAAAGGCTCGAAGATATTCAAGATGACCCAGCAAATCAGGGCAGGTGTTATCTGGGCGAACACGTTTAACAAGTTCGATCCAACCTCACCGTTTGGTGGATACAAAGAAAGCGGCGTTGGGCGCGAAGGTGGATTGCACGGCCTGGGTGCTTACCTGAGACTGGAGGCCTGATCATGACATCGACAACAGCACGCGTTCCGGTCGCAAAAACCTACAAAATTTACATTGACGGCAAATTTCCGAGAACGGAGTCTGGCCGCTATTTCGCCTTGAAGGACTCCTCGGACTCGATCATCGCAAACGTGTGTTTGGGCAGCCGTAAAGATTTTCGCAATGCAGTCGTCGCCGCTCGAAAAGCATTTGCAGGCTGGTCGTCAGCCAGCGCTTATTTGCGCGGGCAAATTCTTTATCGAATTGCGGAAATGCTGGAGGGCCGGCACGAACAATTCGTCTCGGAACTGGTGACGCAGGGTGTTGGCAAGCGCGCAGCAAAGAAGGAAACAGAGGCCACTATCGACCGCCTTATCTACTACGCGGGCTGGTCTGATAAATATCAGCAGATATTCAGTGCAGTGAATCCGGTCAGTTCAGCGCATTTCAATTTTTCGGTACTCGAAGCGACTGGCGTTGTTTCCATCATTGCGCCAGATGACAGTGGCTTGCTTGGCCTGGTGTCAAACATTGCGCCCGCCATTGTCGGCGGCAACACCTGTGTTGTGCTGGCGTCGGAAAAACTGCCCCTTTGTGCGGTGAGTTTCGCCGAAGTGCTGCATGCGTCGGATGTTCCGGCAGGGGTGGTGAATATTCTGACTGGCCGCAGAGAAGAGCTGACGGGTCAGTTTGCATCGCACATGGACGTAAACGCGATCATCGTGACTGACAATGATGTGGTGAAAGAGGTGCAGATCAGTGCTGCGGATAATATCAAGCGAGTTATCGCCAGGGCGGACACGAAGTGGGAATCGGACGGAGCGCAACATCCCTACCTGATTCAGGATACGCAGGAAGTTAAGACGACCTGGCATCCGATCGGATCCTGATGTATTCAGCCCGAATAGCGGGATAACAGGCCGTCCTCAATCCTGGCGCCGACCTGTTGAATGACGTTGGTGCCGCAGAATGTTCCCAGCCGCGCGCACTCGGCCAACGACTTGTCGTGGGTCCATGCATACAGGAAACCGGCTGTGTATGCGTCGCCGGCCCCGGTCGAGTCGATGACATTGGCGACCGGATCTGCTGCCTGTACAACTGTGTCCCCATCTTTGACGATGACGGATCCTTTTTCCGAGCGTGTCATGACAAACAGATTGTCGAATCCAACAATTTCTTTCAAAACATTGTCAAAAGTATCGCACTGAAACAACGCGATCATTTCGTCTTCATCCGCGAATACAATATCAACGTCGGACTGGACTGCCTGCATGTACGCGTCGCGATGTCTGTCAACACAAAACGAATCTGATAGCGAAATCGAAACCGTTGTTCCATTGGTTTTTGCTATTCGCATGGCCTCATCGCAAAGCGCAGGACCTTCCGGAATATCCCAGACATATCCCTCCAGCAAGATCACCCTGGGTGCCGCGACCGTATCAATGTTGATATCTGCAATCGCGAGTTCAGTACATGCACCGAGATAGGTTTGCATCGTGCGTTGCCCATCCGCGCTGATCAGTACGTGACTTCGAGCGGTCGGCGATCCCGAGCTAGCGGGTTCGAGGCGTATGTCGACGCCGAATGAGCGCATATCATGTTCAAAAATACTGCCAAGCTGGTCATCCCGTACCTTACCGATGTAAGCGGCAGATCCGCCCAGGTTGGCGAATCCGGCAACGGTGTTTGCTACGGATCCCCCGGACATTTCCGTTGCCTGGCCCATCATTGCGTAAATCTCGTGGGCGCGGGCCTCGTCGATGAGCGTCATCGATCCCAGGGGTGCGCCAATCTGCTGCAGGAAGTCATCGTCAACGTGTGCAAGTATGTCGACGATGGCATTGCTGATGCCCAATAAATGTACTGGCTCGCTCATACGATTTAGTGCCTGAATAAAAACGGAGCGTAGGGTATCACTATCGGGGTTGGCGGAGTATTGTCTGACCGGGGAGCGCGACCGGAAACCATACCGTAGTCGCACCAGGGGACAACGAAAGGTGCCTTAAATGAGAAGAGCAGCCAGTTTTCTGATACCGATAACCATCATTACCTTGTATTACGCGTTGTTTTTTACGATTTTCGCGTTGCTGTTGATCAAGTTTCCGGCATTGCGCGAGTTTTTTCCAATCGGTGGTATCGGCGACCTCGCGGGGCGAAACGTAGACAGTTTCGAGCCGGTTTATTCCAGTATCGAAGAAACGGTACTGGCGCCATACGGTCCTGCCAGGCTGGCGCTTGCAAGCCTCGGCGCCGCGATATTGATCGTGCCTGTAACGTGGGTGTATTTCATCACCAGCCGCAGCAAGAAAGTGGACCAGTCGTTTGCACAAACTATCGTCATCATGCCCATTGTGGTTACGGGCATTTCGATGATCGTCCTGAACTCACTGGCGCTCGCGTTCGCCCTTGCCGGAATTGTTGCCGCAGTGAGGTTCCGGTTTACGCTCGATCAACCCGCCCACGCTATGTACATTTTTGTCGCTATCAGCATAGGCCTGGGTGCAGGTATCGGCGCGCTGGGAATTTCAGCCGTCATTTCCATGGCATTTGTTTATGCAACGATGCTGATCTGGAAGCTCGAATACGGCAAGTTCATGTCCGGGCCGTTCCTCTCGATGTTGACGCGGCGCGACAGGTCCGAAGACGACTATTAATAACTTGTCAGACAATATCGCATCGTCCGTATTGCGAACGATGATTATTGTCTTGCTGCCTGTATCTGTGCTGGCGGGGACGATATCGGTCCTGGAGCGGTACTCGCTGGATTCGAATTCTGTAACTCAGTGGCGATTGCCGGACCGCCTTAACGAAATTTCCGGGCTTGCGATGACGTCGGACGGGCGTCTGCTGGTCGTTGACGACGAAGTCGCGATTGTCTACGAGCTTGATTACGACAATGGCAAGCTCGTTAAGGCGTTTGCGCTGGGCAAGCCGGCCGTCAAGGCCGATTTTGAAGGCATCGCCGTTGCTGATGACCTCGTCTACCTGACAACAAGTTCAGGACGCGTTTACATTTCAGCGGAGGGTGCGGACGGTCAGCGGGTAACATTCGACAACTACGACTCAGGGCTTGGGGCCTATTGTAAGATTGAGGGACTGGTGCAGAGCGCCGACAACACTCTTCTGTATTTCTTGTGTAAAAAGGCGCGAAAGAAGTCCGGGATCAGCGGCCTTCGCCTGCTCGCCTGGGATATCGCTGCTCGCCAACTGTTGCCGGATGAGTCGATTGTGTTGCCGGAAGAGCAAATAATGCGACAGTTGCGGATTGACCGATTTAGCCCATCCGGAGTCACCATTGACCGCCATACGGGGAACATAATTATTGTTGCGTCGCGCCAACGGGTGCTGGCAGAAGTAACAAAGGATGGAAGACTGGTGGCTACACGCCATCTGACAGCGCGACACAAGCAGGCCGAAGGAATCGAGCTGGCAATTGATGGTAGATTACTGATCGCAGACGAAGGCGGGTCGCACAGGGCTCGTCTGGCGGTGTATCAGCAGGATCAGGCGAACGAAAACAACAATGACTGAAATTAGCAGCAATGAAGCCGACGCCGGCAGGTGTCTTTTGCTTGTACATGGCAAAGGCTTCACGCCGGCCGCAGAACAATATTTCGACTTTGCGATGGCTGCCATGGTCGCCGGTCTGGAGCGTGACTTTCCGAACGAGCTTGATGCATTTCGAAATCTAAAAAAACGCCTGTGCTATTACGCTGATCTTTCTGCCGAAGTATTGGAGCGTAACGGTGAATTTTTCGACGAGGTTCTGGACGTCGGCGATTGCCGCAATGGGCTGGCACAGATGAGATTGCTGGACAAGCGCAAACATTTTGGTGTCGGTCGATATGACAAATTACCAGGCAAGACAGCGGTCGTCGAGTTTGCTGCCGACATTATTGCGCCTTTGCTCTCTGTTCTCGGTTTTTCAAAGCCGCTGATAGCGAGGCTGAATAAAGACGTTGACGAATACTGGAGCAAGAAAAGCGATTACCCCGAAGTTGTGCGCTCTCGCCTCCGTAAAGTCATCTGCGAAGCGCTGGATCGCGACGACAGAATAC
>SMVA01166454.1_pt1 | contig 12117 bp, 8 predicted proteins | sample 2456451 | NCBI WGS metagenome assembly SMVA01 (sample SAMN11095933, study PRJNA526329) | marine sediment metagenome | biome: Marine sediment; feature: Surficial sediment; material: Deep marine sediment; isolation source: Hadal surficial sediment | place: Pacific Ocean | collected 2014-05 | depth 0-1...
CTGGTTGATCGGGTGTTTATTGGATCGTGCACCAACAGCCGGATCGAAGACCTGAGAAGCGCTGCCGGGGTGATTAAGGGAAGGCGCGTTGCAGACAATATTATTGAAGCCCTGGTGGTTCCAGGCTCGGGCCTGGTCAAGGCCCAGGCGGAAAAAGAGGGCCTGGACGAAATATTCAAAAAGGCAGGGTTCAAATGGCGTGAGCCGGGGTGTTCCATGTGCCTTGGCCTGAACCCGGACAAGGTTGGACCTGGCGAACGCTGTGCCTCAACTTCTAACCGGAATTTTGTCGGCCGCCAGGGGCCTGGCGCGCGCACACATCTCCTCAGCCCGGCGATGGCAGCAGCAGCGGCGATTGCCGGCAAACTGGCCGATGTCAGGGAGTTGTAAGAATGAAAAAATTTGAAACCCTGACCTCGTGGGCAGCAACTCTGCCGCAGCCAAATATTGACACCGACCAGATCATACCGGCGAGTCACTTGAAAACCGTCAAACGTGAGGGCTTGGGCCGGTTCGCATTTGAGGCTGCCCGCTATGATAAAAAGGGCGAACCGAACCCTGATTTTATTTTCAATCAGCCGAAATTTGCTAAAGCCGAGATTTTGATTTCGGGCCCGAATTTCGGTTGCGGGTCATCCCGTGAACATGCGGTCTGGGCGCTGGCTGATATGGGAATTCGCGTCATTATTTCGGAGCAGTTTGCCGATATTTTTGCCACAAATGCCCCCAAGAACGGGATGTTGCTGATTACGCTCTCCAAGGATGGAATTGAGGAATTAATGCGGCACGCAAAAACAAGGCAGGTGAGGATCGACCTCCCGAACCAAACCGTTGAAATTGAAGGCACGCCGAAAAAAATTCCTTTTGAAATTGACCCTTTCGATAAAAAATGCCTGCTCGAGGGCCTTGACCAGATTGCCCTTACCCTTGAGCAAAATGCCGAAATTTCAGCTTATGAGGCGCGGTGGAAGAAAAAAACACCGTGGCTGTTTCATGACTGACGTTGAACCACTTTTAATTTCCCGGAAAGGGTGCCGGATGGCGGAACGTATTTCACTGGCGCTGGCGGTTAAGGGGTTGTCGTTCAGAACATCGTCGTTAACTAACCTGAATATAAATGAGACTACCCGGTTTAAATTAATAGAACTTGGCTTTCCATTGCTTTTGATTGGAAAGGAAGGTGCTTGTGGGTGGGTGGCAGCGCTTGACCTCATGGAAAAAGCAAGGCCCGAGCCTAGTCTTTTCCCGAACGGCAACCGCGGCATGCCAATTGCGCTTTCTTTTTGGAGTGACCACGCCGCCACAAAAACTTCGGAAAACGGAAATTTTTCCCCTTATGTGGAACTGATTTCCCGGCAAATTGCTGATGGACGGCGGTTTCTTCAAGGAGATGCCCCGGGACTGGCAGACATAGAAAGCTATATCGCCGTCTCAAGCGCCGCCAGGGATGGCCTCCCTGCCCTGGTTTCCGCCTGGAGGAAAAGAATGAGCGACCTGAAAAGTAGTGTTTCAAGTCAGCCGGTTGATACCAGTGAAGCAGAACACCAACTGCAAAACCTGAAAAACCTGGCTGTCAGCCCCGTGGATCTTGACCGCTGATAAAAAGTGCTGGGGAAAACCCCAGCACTTTTATATTCCAGTCAGCGATGATTTCGCAAAGACTAGAACTTCCCCCTCATTTCAATTCCATAGGACCTAAGGGACCCTGGGTGAATAAACGAGCCGCCAAACTCTGGAGCAGGAATAATTTCTTCCAGGTAATTATTATTACCCAGATTTTTGACGAAACCTATAATTGCCCAGTTTTCGGTCTCAATTCCAGCTCTTAAATTCACTGTTACATAGGCATCACGCTTGGTCAGCGCATAATTGCCAATGCCCAGCGCAGCGCCGTTGTCGGGCGCATCGCAGGCCGGGGGTTGAAAACCGAGATCCGTCAATTGGTCGCAAAAGAACCCGGCCCCCGAAATAAAGAAACCGTTTATGGTCATCCGTTCCTGATCCTGGACCGCGTGGAACCAGGTATCGCCAATCCAGGCAGCATCAGCCCGGGCAAAAAAGGACATGTCACCCCGGACAGGATATCTAAACTCAGCCGAAGCGTTGATGGTGTAATCCGGCGTGTAGGGAGATTTGTTGCCGACCGTATCCGGGCGTGAGGCGAAACTTTTGATTTCGGTGTCAATGACATTGAACCCGGCATTGACTGTGAAATAGTCATGCAAGCGGGCGTACGCCGCGAATTCAAAGCCTTTGATCTTGACGTTATCAATGTTGTTGACAACCCGCAGCAAACCAAAAGGACCGACAAAAAACTCGAAGAACTGCATATCGTCGACATCGACATAGTAAAAAGCACCTTCATAGGAGAAACGACCATCGTTTGTTCGTCCCTTGAAGCCAACCTCGAAGGCACTTGAGGTTTCCTCCCGGAATATATCCGAGATGACGACCGGTGGGAAATCAAAAAATTCCCCTTCAGGATCCGCCAACGCATTGAGACCATTGATGAAAATGTCGATCGTTGCCCTGCTGCCGGAATTGTTGAAACCGCCCGACTTGAAACCAACGCCCCAGCTGGCCCAGAACGTCAACGCGGGGGCCGCATCCCAGGTAATGCTGACCTTGGGTTGCAGCTTGTCAAAAGTGCGGCTTTGAGGGGAAATACCTTCCGGATTAAACAAAAAAGCCGGGTTCAGTGGCGAACCGCCGGTTCCGCTGCCGTCATAGGCAAGAAATACAGTGGTTACAGTCGGGTCTACCAGATTAGTCACTTCGCGCTTTTCACTGTCATAACGCAGCGCCAGCGAGGCCTCGATATCGTCGTTCAGATCATAGTTGATGTTGCCGAAAAAGGCATAAACTGTGCTGTCAAAATCGTCCCAAAGCAGCGCTTCGGTAAAGTTTCCGACTGAGGTATCGGAACCAGCCCGCTGGAAAAGCCCGCGGGTTGGTGTTGTGCCATCGTCGCGGTTCAGCGAAACACCGACCTCGCGGTCAATCGACAGGAAATAGACGCCAAACTCCCAGCGCAACCGCTGGTCTGAAGGCGAGGTCAACCGCACTTCGAAACTGATATCACTCTGGTTGCGGATTTGCTCCTGGATGCCGTCACAGGTGAGCGGGGTGTAGGCGCCCAGGAATGATCCCTCAAGATCCACCAGCACCGGCGTTGGATTGCCCGATATGAAAGTTGGTGCGGGCACCGGGAACCCCGCCAGGGCCGCTGCAGAATCCTGACAAACCTGGTCGCCGGCAAAAAAGCCGAAGGAGCCGGATGTGCCGTCGGCGATCAAGTTATTGTTGATGTCGCTATAAAGCACCCAGGCCGTCAGGGTGCCCCAATCCATTTCGTGCTCAAGCTTTGCCGAGAGTTCCAAGGCATCCTGATCGTTGTCCGAGCGAATATTGTTCTGGAATGCAAATTCGTGTTCATTGACGTTCTTGAAAGCGGCCGGATTTCCAAGTGCGTTGGCAAAGTTTTCCAGCGCAAAGACGGAGTTAAACACAATCGATGAAGCGTCCACTTCACCGTAGCGCACCTTCATATCCACCGATGTTTGGGAAGAGGGCTGCCAAAGCAGGCGGCCCGAAATATTGTAGCTTTTAAACCTGTCGGCGGGCTCGTCGCGGAATGTGTTGGTGTAAAATCCGTCGGTCGTGCGATAGTCGAAATGGGCCTGGAAATAAAGTTGGTCTTCGGACAGCGGCCCGCTGACGCTGGCCGAGGTATAAAAACTCCTGTTATTGCCGTAGCTTGCTATCCCACTGGCTCGAAATGTGTTATCCGGGGCCTGGGTGGTTACAATGATTGCACCTGCGGCGGCATTTCGGCCGTAGATAGCCCCCTGGGGCCCTTTCAGAATTTCGATCTGTTGAAGATCAACAAACTCACGGTTGAAGGCAGCCGGGTTGGTCAGCAGGATGCCATCGACAATAAAGGCAAAACTGTTCTCAGCATCTCGGGCGCCGTTGATACCGCGAATATTAACCTGGGTATCACCAACTTCCGCGGCATTGACAATGGTCACCCCGGGGGTCAACCTGATAAAATCTACGGCGCGTTGAACACCAGCCGCCTCCAGGACGTCAGCGGTCAAGACGGTCACACTGGCAGGGATATCCTGAAAGGATTCCTTGCGGCGCCGGCCAGTAACAAAAACTTCTTCAGTTTCGCGGGCGACTTGTACAGGACCGCCTGCAGCTTCATCCGCATTTTGGTCCTCTGATTCCTGCGCAAAAACAACAGCTGGCACCGCAAATAGAATTGTCGCAACACTTACAGTGGTTAAAAATGAATTTCTCAAGAATCTGGTTTTCACGCTTGCCTCCCCTTTTTAAGCGATATGCGCGTTTTCTGGTTCCCTCAAACCGGCGCTTGAACAGTGACACTACGTTAATACCCATGACTATCGACTTTGTATGCATGACATCCATAAAACCAACGAATCGCATTGGAAGTATGCCTCATCGTCAGAATATTGTATACAAAATATTAAGTTTTACGCCGGTAAAAAATGTCATATTGAATTCAAGAAGGGTGTTTTGTTATTACATTGTATTTTAGTATGCCGAATAATCCGGACGACTGGCGCGGGAGAAACTATGTCGAAAGCTACAAACAAAGCCGTTAAAATAATAAGGAAAATGATTCTGGAAGGGGTTTTCGCACCCGGGGCGCACCTCAAGGAGGAAGAGTTAGCCAAGGTTTGTGGGGTCAGCCGTACACCCGTTCGTGATGCCCTCCGGGCTTTGGCCGCGGAAGATTATGTCCGCATTATTCCTAATCACGGCACTTTCGTTTCCGAATGGTCTGGTCAGGATATTGCCGATATTTTTCTACTCCGTTCCATGCTTGAGGCATACGGTGCCCGGCTTGCGGCACAAAAGGCAACCAAAGAGCACATCAATACGATGCGTAAAGAGGTTGAGCGGATAGATAAAATGCTGTCTTCCGGGAAGGGTGTTGATCTTGAAATTTTTCTCGCCGGAAACAAAAAATTTCATGAAACCCTCAGGGAAGCAGCTGGAAGTGACCGCCTGACCAAGATCATTTCCCGCCTTATTTCCCAGCCGGTGGTGGCTAGAACCGCCATATCTTATACTCGAGATGATTTGCAGCGCTCAAACGAACACCATGCCGAATTGGTTGAGGCTATTTCCGCCAAGGACGGCGAATGGGCCCATTCGGTCATGACCTCACACATCCTGGCCGCGTTTCAGGTTTACAAGCGCCATTACAACCCGGACCAGGTGGAAATTTCTGATTAGAAATTAAAGCGAAGCGAGATAATCCAGCACGGTTTGGCTGGTCTCGACATCTCCGCACTTGATATCCATGTCAAACAGATTGGCCTTTTGTACTTCTTCGCTGCGGTCCCCGCAGCCATCAGCCACAACCACGGGAATATAGCCATATTGCAGGGCATCCAAAACTGTTGCCCGGACACAACCGGAGGTGCTTAACCCTGACACTATAACGGTATCAACCGCTAACGTTGTCAATATTGATGATAGGTTGGTTCCGAAAAAACCGCTCGGGTATTGCTTGGTGATTACAAATTCACCTTTCTGGGGCTTCAGGCCATCGGCAAATTCCGTCAGGGGAGAACCCTGATAAAGGTGTTTGAGGCTTGGGACTTTGCGATAATAAAGCCCACCATCAGCGCCGCCCGGCATATATTCCACCTTGGTGAAAACCACTGGAATGCCCTTTTTCCGGGCCGCCGCAAGTAGTATTTTGGCCACTTCAAGTTCGGCCTCCACTCCGGCGTACAGCGGCGAGGATTTTTCCAGATACGCTTTAAACCAGTCAATCAGGAGAAGGGCCGGCATGGTCCCAAAACCAAGCTTGTGGCCAAATCCGGCCGAATAGTAATCCTGTTCGAAATCTTCCGAATTGCGGCTTGCCATTAAATCGCTCCCTGTTTCTTCAAGCGATCGATATCACCTTTGCCAAGACCAAGCAAATCCTGGAAAATTTCGGTGTTATGCTGCCCCAGTTCCGGGGCTGGCCGGGAAACCTTGCCAGGGGTTTTTGAAAGCCTTGGGAAAACGTTCTGCATTACCAGGTTTTTATATTGGTCGTGATCGACCTTAATGAGGGCGTCACGGGCCTTGAACTGCGGGTCTGCCAGCATATCCTGCGCCTTGAAAATCTTTCCAGCTGGCACCCCATTTTTTTCCATAACATCAAGCAGTTCGCTGGTCGAAAGGGTGCTAGTCCATTGACCAATCAAATCGTCCAGCTCCTGCTGATTTTCACCGCGCACCTTGTGAGAGATGTATTTAGGGTCTTTAGCCAATTCCGGCGTCCCCATAGCCCCACACAACCGCCCAAACACCGAATCCTGGTTGGCGCCAATCAAAAGGCTGCCATCCTTGGTGGGATAAACGTTGGAGGGTGCGACCATGGGCAGGATTGAGCCGGTGCGTTCCCGCACAAACCCGGACTCGGTATATTCCGGAACCAGCGATTCCATCATCGCCAGAACCGCTTCATAAATGGCACTGTCGATCACCTGCCCCTCGCCGGTCTTTTCCCGGTGATGGAGAGCCATCAGGGCGCCGAGGCATGCCAGGGTGCCAGCCAGTGAATCGCCAAGCGAGATACCAACCCGGCTGGGGGGCGTTGAGGGATCGCCAACCAGGTTGCGGAGCCCGCCCATGGCCTCGCCAATGCCCCCGTAACCTGCCCGGTGGGCATAAGGGCCGGTTTGCCCGTAACCGGATACCCGGATCATAATCAGTTTCGGGTTGATGGCTTTGAGATCCTCCCAGCCAAGGCCCCAACGCTCCATCGTTCCGGGCCTGAAGTTTTCCAATAGAAAGTCGGATTTCTCAACTAACTGTTTAACAAGGTCCTGTCCTTCAGGGATGCGGAGATTAACCGTGACTGATTTTTTATTGCGACCAACAACTTCCCACCAGAGCGGTTCGGTGCGCCCCCAGTCCCGCATCGGATCCCCGGTGCCGGGCTGCTCAACCTTGATCACTTCAGCGCCATGGTCGGCCATGAGCTGGCCGCAGAAGGGTCCCGCAATCAACTGCCCCAGTTCTACTACCCTTAAATCTTTAAGTGCTCCGAACATATCTGACCTTATATCATCCTGTTTTCAGATAAAAACCCGGCTTAGGCCTCCGCCTGAGAAGAAATATATGTGCATTTTTGATTGCACGGGGAGATCATCACAATAATATGTATACAAATCTAATGTCTAATTGTATACAATATTTCCACGGAAAGGGTCTTCCAGAACCCACCAGAAGGCTTTTTCAGAGCTTTTTTGGGAATTTAGGCGGCAAAAATATTAAAATTTTACCAGGTATTGTTTTTAGAAAACCATGAGCAAAAGCATTAACATTGTTGAGGTCGGGCCAAGGGACGGTCTGCAAAACGAACAGGTACTTTTTTCAACCGGGGATAAATTGAACCTGATTAGCCAGGCTGTGGCCGCCGGGGCACGTCGTATCGAAGTTGCCAGCTTTGTTCATCCCAAGTTGGTCCCGCAAATGGCGGATGCCGAAGACCTTGTGGCACGGCTACCTGACAACCCGTCGCTTACCTATATCGGCCTGGTTTTGAATATACATGGCCTTGAACGTGCCCTGGTAACCAATGAAAAAAGCCGTGGAATTGATGAAATTGGCTGCGTCGCGGTTGCTTCGGATACGTTTGCGGCGAAAAATCAGGGCCAAACCAGTGATGAAAGCATTACAATTTCCAAAGACATCATCCGCCGCGCAAAAAAAGACGGCCTTGGCGCCCAGGTTACGCTCTCGGCCGCGTTCGGCTGTCCCTTTGAGGGATTGGTGGACCCTGTCCGGGTGGTCGGGATCGCGAAAAATTTAGCCGAGGCGGAACCGTTTGAGATAGCAATTGCCGACACCATCGGTGCCGCTGTCCCTTCTCAGGTGAGTGATCTATTCGGCGCCCTTCAGGATGCGCTTCCAGAAATGAAGTTTCGGGGCCATTTCCACAACACCCGCAACACCGGCATTGCCAACGCCTGGGCGGCTTATGAGGCAGGAGTCAGAACGTTTGACGCCAGCTTGGCCGGCCTTGGCGGCTGCCCTTTCGCTCCGAAAGCCACCGGGAATATTGCCACCGAAGATCTGGTCTATATGTTTGAGCGCTCAGGCGTAAAGACCGGGCTTGACTTAAAGGCCCTGATCAGCTCGGCTCACTGGGTCGGGGACAAATTGGGAAGACAACCTCCTGCTATGGTTAGCCAGGCCGGAGAATTTCCGCGGGAACTGGCCTCTTAATATAACGGAAAAGTACAGGAACAACGTATGTCATATCGATTGGGAGTGGATGTTGGGGGAACCTTTACCGATCTTTTGATCATTCACGACGAAACCGGTGAAACTTATCAGGCAAAAGTACCAACAACCCCTCAAGACCCCTCGCTTGCGGTAATTGAGGGCGCAAAGAAACTTTGCCAAGCCCATGGCCTTAAAGCCACTGACATTGACCTGTTTTTGCACGGGACAACGATTGCCACCAATACAATACTGGAAGGCAAGGGCTGCCGGGTCGGCCTGATCGTCACCGAAGGCTTCAGGCAAGTCCTGCAGGTGGCGCGGGCGTTCGTCCCCGGGGGACTGGCAGGCTGGATTATCTGGCCCAAGCCCGAACCCCTGGCGCCACTGGAATGCACGGTTGAAGCCCCGGAGCGAATGGGCGCGGATGGAAAAATAGTGCGCCCGCTTGATGAGGCGAAGCTGCGTAAAAACCTGCAGGTCCTGAAGAACGAGGGAGTTGAGGCGCTCACGGTCTGCCTGATGAATTCCTACATTAACCCGGCCCATGAAAAACAGGTTGCGAAGATTTGCGCCAAGGAATTTCCAGACCTGCCGGTTTCCATCAGTTTCGAAATCCTGCCCGAAATGCAGGAATATGAACGCACCCTGACGACAGTGGCGAACTCGGCGGTGCGCCCCCGGGTCTCAAGCTATATCCGGAACCTTTCCAAAGAACTCAAGGGCTGGGGAATGCGCGGAAAGCTGAACCTACTGCGCTCCGACGGTGGCCTGATGAGCACCGAGAAGGCTGAACAGGCGCCGGTGAACCTTCTGATGTCCGGGCCTGCGGGCGGGGTCGCCGGGGCGGTCTGGGTCGCCAAACACGCTAGGTTTAACAATATTCTGACGCTCGATATGGGCGGAACCTCAACCGATGTGGCGCTGATTGAAAATGGCCAGCCGCGCCTGAAGCGTGAGACCACCGTAAGCGACCTGACGGTACGCGCCTCCTCGCTGGATATCCGCACGGTCGGAGCCGGCGGCGGATCAATCGCGCATGTTCCTGAGCTGACCAAGGCGCTCCGGGTTGGTCCGGAATCCGCCGGCGCTGATCCCGGACCGGTTGCCTACAAGAAGGGCGGAACCAGCCCTACAGTTACCGATGCCAATGTAGTTCTGGGAAATCTGCCAGAGGGTCTTTTGGGCGGCGAGATGAAGCTGGACAGGACAGGCGCAAAAAAAGCCGTGCAGACTATCGCCGATGCGCTTGGCATTGACGTGATGGAAGCCGCCGCGGGGATTATCGATATCGTTAATGAAAACATGTTTGGGGCGTTGAGACTGGTCTCCATCCAGCAGGGCTATGACCCCCGTGATTTCGCGCTGATGGGGTTCGGCGGGGCAGGACCCCTGCACGCTAATGCAATCGGGCGACTGATGCAATCGTGGCCGGTCATTATCCCGCCCAGCCCTGGGGTTCTTTGCGCCTATGGCGATGCCACCACCCGGATGCGGGTCGAAACCGCGCGCAGCTTTAACAAACAGTTCAAAGACACCAGTGATGCCGAACTGGCTGATATCATGGACAAAATGGGGAAAGAGGTTGCCACAGAACTTGCCGGTGAAGGGGTGCCCCAAGGCGATCAGGAAATCACCTTCGAACTCGATATCCGTTATAAAGGCCAAGCCTTTGAAGTGCCTTTGGCGGCGGACCTTTCCCATTTCCAGGCGGGAAAGGGGATTGAAGCAATCGCTAGGGCCTTTAATGCCGAACACAAGCGCCTGTTTACCTTCAACCTCGATACCTCACTGGAATTTGTTAACCTGAGGGCGGTCGCGCTTGGCAAACCGGCGAAAGTTTCTTCGCCCGAGATCAAAAAGGGTGATGGTAAAGCGGCGCGCGCCAGAATCAGGGATCATTTGGTTTACATGGACGGCCAAGAACGCGAAGCGGCGATATATGATCGCCGTAAGCTGCTGGCCGGCGATATCATCAAGGGCCCTGCGATTATTACTGAAATGGATTCCACCACCCTGGTTCTTTTGGGGCATGTGGCGCGGATTGACAGTTTTGGTAACATTCTGATTACACCGGAGGAGTGAGGAAGAAGACATGCCTGCAAGAATTATTGAAAAAAACTCTAAAAAATTCACTCCGGTTAAGGTTGACCCGGTCACCCTCGACATCATTGAAAATGCGCTCAGGAACGCCCGGGTGGAAATGGATGCGACTTTGTTCCGGACCGCCATGTCGCCGGGCATCCGCGAACAGGGTGATGCCTTTCCGCTGATTGCCGATCACAAGGGGCGTATGGTGGTGGGCCAGTTTGGCAGTTTTATTGATGGGTTTCTGAATGCCTATGACGGCGATCTCGAAGAAGGCGATGTCATTTGGCTGGCCGATCCGTACACCTGCGAGGGGGCCGTCAGTCACGCCAACGACTGGCTAATTCTGATGCCGGTGTTTATCAGCGGCCGTCTGATTTCCTGGGCCGCGATGTTTGGCCACATGACCGATATCGGCGGCAAGGTGCCGGGCTCGCTTCCTACCGATGCGGTTTCCATTTTCGAGGAAGGTATCCGAATTCCGCCGGTCAAAATCTATAAGAAAGGCGAATACCAGAAAGACCTGGTTGATCTGGTGATGCATCAGGTGCGCATGCCTGAATGGTGCCGCTCGGATTTGAATGCGATTATCGCCAGCTGCCGGATGGCCGAGCGCCGGGTTCACGAAATGTGCGAACGTTTTGGTGAAGACGTTTATGTTTCTGCCACCGAAGAACTTCTTGAGCGCAATTATCGTGCCATGAAGCAGTTAATCCACACCACCGTGGCGGAAGAAAAAATTTCCTTTACCGACTATGTTTGCGATGACGGCATGGGGTTTGGTCCCTACAAGATCCACTGCTCGATGTGGCGCGAGGGCGACAAGGTTATTCTTGATTTCGAGGGAACCGATCCGCAATCGGCCAGTTCAATCAACTTCTACCTCAATGAAAACATGTTCAAGATGTTCTTTGGCATCTACATGATCATGGTGTTTGACCCGCAAATCCTCTTCAACGACGGTTTTTACCCGCTGGTAGATGTGCGGATTCCCGAAGGCTCGCTATTGAAACCAAAGTTTCCCGCCGCGCTGTCCTGCCGAACCCATGCCCTGGGGCGTATTTTTGACGTATTGGGTGGACTTTTGGGACAACGCCAGCCGGAATTTCTCAATGCCGCCGGTTTTTCTTCCAGCCCGCACCTGATGTTTTCAGGTTTTCACAAAAATGGTGAATGGTTCCAGCTGTTCCAGATCGGGTTTGGCGGCATTCCCGGCCGGCCGTTTGGCGACGGTCCTGATGGCCATTCGTTGTGGCCCGGGTTCACCAATATTCCGAACGAATTTCTGGAGCGCTATTTCCCGCTCAGGATTGAACGCTACGAGTCTACTCCCGATTCCGGAGGCGCCGGCTTTTTCCGCGGCGGCAACGGCATTACCATGAGCTACCGGTTTCTCGAAGCCGGGACGATTTCGATCCACGATGACCGCTGGTTCACCTACCCGTGGGGGGTTAATGGAGGGACGCCAGGCGCGCGCTCACAAAAAATCCTCGAGCGCGCAGACGGAACCCGTGAGGTGCTGTCTTCCAAATGCGACCGCATCCAGGTCAAGGAAGGTGACCTTTTGCATTATATCACCTGGGGCGGCGGTGGCTGGGGGGACCCGCTTGAACGCGATCCAGACCTTGTGGCCCTTGAGGTCAGGCGCGGCCTGGTCAGCTTTGAGGGGACTAAACGCTATGGCGTGGTCTTAACCCAGGCGGGCGATGTCGACAAAAAAGCGACCAAGGATATGCGAAAAGATATGGCCGCCAAACGAGGAAA
>SMVA01229271.1_pt1 | contig 12116 bp, 12 predicted proteins | sample 2456451 | NCBI WGS metagenome assembly SMVA01 (sample SAMN11095933, study PRJNA526329) | marine sediment metagenome | biome: Marine sediment; feature: Surficial sediment; material: Deep marine sediment; isolation source: Hadal surficial sediment | place: Pacific Ocean | collected 2014-05 | depth...
CAACGGCTGGCACAGAAGCGACATCACGACCCTGCTCGAGTACGCAGCGGACGGGTCATTGGTCCCGGTGATCGACAAGGTGCTGCCACTCGACGCCGTACACGAAGCCGAACGGTTGATGGAGAACCGGGAAGTATTCGGAAAAATTGTGTTGGCGCCATGAGCACGGCTAATCTGGGGAGCGTTCGATGTGGTAGGTGATACATGACACACGACGGAACACCGCTTGGAGTCACCTTTGGCAGCCTCGCGGTCCTGGGACCCCGGTCGATCATAGACATTGCCAAACTGGCAACGCGATTAGGCTACCGATCACTGTGGACGGTCGAGGCGACTGCGACGGATGCGTTCACGCTGCTCGGCGCGGTGTCCGCAGTGGCCCCCAGGCTCGATCTGGGAACTGGCATCGTGCCCATTCAGCTCAGGACGCCGCCTCTCGCAGCGATGTCGGCTGCTTCGTTGCAGGCGTTGAGTCCGGAAGCAGAGGTCTGGCTCGGACTTGGCGTCTCTGCACCCGGCATCCTGCGTCAGCACGGTGTACTGACGGGAGACCGGATGCCCGCCCGGCCCATTGCCATGATGCGCGAGTACGTGGCGCTGCTGCGGGAGTGTCTGTCCGGCGAATCAGTGACCTTCGAAGGTGATTTCTGGCAGGTGAAGCGCTTCCGACTTGGCGTGAGGCTGGGTGAGCGCCGACCGAAGCTGGTCATGGCAGCGCTGAATCCACAGATGCTGCGCCTCGCCGGCGAGATCGCCGACGGCGTTCTGTTGAACTACATCCCCGTCGCTCATGTGGCGACGTCGATTGAGCGCGTACGTACCGGCGGCAATGCCAGGATATTCGCATACGTTCATGCGGCGGTCGGCGACCTCGAACGTTCGGCTACCTCAGCACGCAAAGATCTATTCAACTACGCCATGGCGGATGGCTACGCCAACATGTTCCGGGCCGCAGGATTTGCCGATGAGGTCGATGAACTGCGAACACGACACGCTGCGGGCGATCGTGATGGCGCGCTCGCTGCAATTTCGGAACGCATGATCCAGGCGATCGACTTCATCGGCGGGGCAGCCGGCGTCACTTCCTTCGTTCGTTCCTACGTCGACGCAGGCGTCGAGCACCCTGTCCTGATGCCCCTGCCGTGGGGTCAGGACCGGTTAGCAGTCACCGAGCGAACGATGTCGGCCGCGGCCGCGGCGGTACGCTAGGCAGAGGAATGAAGCCGGGCGCGCCGCAACTGCCTTGGGGGGTGTTTCTGCTGTTCCTGCTGGCCGGTTCGGTTTGCGCTGCGCAGCAGAAAGCGGACCTGGTGCGGGTGGTGAAGAGCGAGTCGCGTCTTTACCTGATCCGCGACGACGACGTGTTTGCATCGTACGACGTGGTATTCGGGGCGAATCCGCAGGGTCACAAGGAACGGGAAGGCGATGAGCGTACACCGGAGGGCCGCTATTACCTGACGTACAAGAATCCGAACAGCGCGTTCCACCGGTCCATCCACATCTCCTATCCCAACGCCGAAGATCGCGAGCACGCGCGCGAACTCGGGGTCGACCCAGGCGGCGACGTCATGATTCATGGTCAGAAAAACGGCAGAGAGTGGTCGTCCCGCTTCTCCCGATTCGGCAACTGGACCGACGGGTGCGTTGCGCTCAGCAACTCTGACATGGACGAGGTCTGGGACGCCATCGACCCCGGCGTTCCAATCGAGATCGAGCCCTAGACGTGACTCAAATACGTCGGCGCTACTTTTTTCTGCTTCTCTTGGTGCTGGCTAACCGGACGGTTCGGTGGTTTGCGCTTCCGCTGGTTGGGACGGGGCTGCTGCCTGGGCGGGTGTGGTGATCAGCTTTATTCCCGTGCACTGATTTCCCTTGCAGAAGAAGATCTTCTCGCGGGCGCGCATCACATACTGGCCCGCGCCGATGGGCGTCACGGTGAATCCGGCGGGTGCAGAGTCGTTCGCCGGGCTCGTGTCCAGGAATGAGGTCTTGATTCCGATTGCGACCAGCACGCTCAACAGCGCAATGATGATCCCGCCTTGTATGTTCATGTTTGACTCCTGTTCTGGTGATTCAAGGTGCGGTTGTCGTGAAGGGGGCCGAGGACCCCGCGAGCGCTTCAAGCGACACAATTCTCCCTGATCCGCTCGTTGGTACGGCCGATCAGTGCTTGCCGTTGGGTAGTGTCGAGCCGGGTTTGGTTGCCGTCGGCGTCTTCGACTACGGCGCGTTTCGCCCAATTGTCGAGCTTGAGCAGAAGGCGCTGGGCGTTGTTGCAGGCGCTCTGGCGAGCTGTAGCTGCGGCTGCCTCTGACGATTCTTCATTAGCGCGCTCAGCGTCTGCTCGTGCCATCTGCTCCGGCGCGAGCCCTTCGTCGTGAGCAAGCTTGTTCAATTGTGCCTGGGCCGCGCGCTGTTCCTCAGCGGTTGGCGCATCATGGACGATGCGCACCTGTTGGGCCGATACACCCGGCGGGTGTTCCTGGCCGTAGTGAATCTGACCGTCGGCGTCCGTCCACTTGTATATGTCGAAAGCGTTTACCGCGCTCGGTATCAGGAACAAACAAGCTAGAATGATTTTGACGACTGCAAGGCGCACTTCAGATACCCGTAATATTGCACAGTTCGTTTTGAGAGTACGGGCAAAACTGTGTGGGTGCCAGTAGATATGAACGAGCCTGCGACGGGCAATCGATGCATCGAACAACACGCCACAGGGGTGTACGATGCCTGTTTCCCGTACCGGCCGACGGGTCCCGGTAGGCGCGTACACACGCTATCTCGTTGATCAGCATCAAGCATCTCGAGTTCCGTTACCCACGGGGCGGATTCCGGCTGCGCCTGGCCGCACTCGACATCGCCGAACGCGAACGCGTCGCGGTGGTCGGCGCCAGTGGCTCCGGAAAGACCACTCTGCTCGAGCTCATCGCAGGCATACGACGACCGGGTGCCGGAGTCATAGAGGTGGCGGGTCAGGATCTGGCTGTGCTGACGGATCGGCAGCGGCGCGGTTTTCGCATACGGCGCGTTGGGCTGATCTTCCAGGCCTTCGAATTGCTCGACTACCTGAATGTCCGTGACAACATCATGCTGCCGTATCGGATCAGTCCGGATCTCGAGGCAACTGACGCCACCGCCCCCCGGCTGGAGCAGATGACTAGAGACATGGGCATCATCGAGCGCCTCGAGCGGTTTCCGCACGAGCTGTCCCAGGGCGAACGGCAGCGTGTCGCGATCTGCCGTGCGCTGATCACTGCACCCGACCTGATCCTTGCCGACGAGCCGACCGGCAACCTGGATCCCGACAACAAACAACGCGTCTTGAAGCTGCTGTTGGATCAGGTCGAACGCCACGCCGCCACGCTGGTCATGGTGACCCACGACCACGATTTACTTGCACCGTTCGACCGAGTGCTGGACATGCGCGCGCTGCACGGCGTGACCAACCCATGACCGATATCCTGTATCTGGCCTGGCGTTATCTGTTGTTCAACCGCTGGAAGACCGCGGTGCTCATCACCGCCATCACCGTGACGATGTTTCTGCCACTGGCACTGGAACTGGTGCTGGAACGCAGCACCGAGCGCCTCCGGGCCCGGGCCGCAGCCACCCCGTTGTTGCTCGGTGCCCCGGGCAGCCCGCTCGAGCTGGTGTTGAGTTCGCTGTATTTCAATGGCGAGGTGCCCGCTACGCTGAGCTATGGCACGGTCCAGGCGATCGGCGACACTGGCCTCGCCACCGCCATCCCCCTGCAGATAGGCTCCCGGGTCGGGGGGAAGCCGGTGGTGGGAACCAGCCCCGACTATTTCTCGTTCCGCGAACTCACGGTCGCACGCGGTCGTCCGATCGCCTTGCCCGGCGAAGCGTTGCTGGGTGCGGCGGCCGCGCGCACGCTGGAGGTAAGCCCCGGCGAGAGTGTGGTAACCGCATCCGAAACCGTATTCGACGTTACCGGCAGTTACCCGCTGAAGCTGCACGTGGTCGGCGTCCTCAATGCGAACGGGACCCCGGACGATGAGGCGGTGTTCGTCGATGTCCGCACTGCCTGGATCATCGACGGGATCGGTCACGGCCACGAAGATCTCAGCCGTCCCGAAGCGGCAGCCAACGTGCTGCAACGCGACGGCGAGAACATCGTTGCCAACGCTGCGGTCATTCAATATCGGGAGATTACCTCGACGAATCTCAGGGATTTTCATTTCCACGGCGATATCAGCGATTTCCCTCTGGATGCGATCATCGCCGTACCAGCAGACGAGAAGTCCGGGGTGCTGTTGGAAGGCCGCTACCAGGCGCCGACGACATCGGTGCAAGCCATCCGTCCGGTGGCTGTGATGGATGAGCTGCTTGCGACGGTGTTCACCGTTCGCCAGTATGTGCTCGCAGCCGTTGGGCTGGTTGGGGTCGCAACCTTCGCGACCATCGCACTGGTGTTCGTGCTTTCGGCTCGATTGCGCCGTGGGGAGATCGACACCATGAAACGCATCGGCGCTGCGCCGGGCCGGATCGGCGCGATGCTGGGCGCTGAGATCGCCTTGGTGCTGGCGACCAGCGTCGTCTTTGCCGGGACATTGACGTGGTTCGCAACGCTATGGGGAGAATCTCTGTTGCGTTGGATGTTGTCGGCGGGGGCGTGATGCCAGGCCACAGGACCCGGATCAGAAACTGCGGTCGGATCGCGCTGCTTGCGGCGCTGCTTGCGGCGTGTCAGCCGGGTGAAGATGCGGAGCCGACGGCATCCGCCGTTGCGCGGAGACTCCCGGTGGTGTTCACGGTGAGCTATCCGCTGGCCTGGATGGCGGAGCGGATCGGAGGCGAGGCGATCGAGGTCGTGTTCCCTGCGCCGGACGATGTCGATCCGGCCCACTGGCAGCCGACACCCGAAACCATCCTGAACTACCAGGGCGCCGACCTGGTGCTGCTGAACGGTGCCGGCTACGCTGCGTGGGTCCAGTTTGCTGCGTTGTCGCCCGGCAAGCTGGTCGATACCAGCCGCGGTCTCTCGGCGCGGCTTATCCCTGCCGGGGAGGCCACCCACAGCCACGGGCCCGGCGGCGCGCACGATCACCGAAACGTCGCCTCGCACACGTGGCTGGACCCGATCTTCGCCGCTGCGCAGGCGAAGGCAATCGCAAGCGCGCTGGAAGTCCATGTTCCCAACGCGCCCGCCGGGCTCGAGCGTCTGCAGGCTGATCTCGCCCACCTCGATGCACGCTTGTCTGCGGTTTTCCGCGGCTGGTCCGATGCCGGCGTCCTGTACTCGCATCCCGTGTATCAGTACCTGGATGCGCGGTACGGGCTCGCCGGCTGGAGCGTGTCCTGGGAACCGGATGAACACCCGAGCGACGCCGAATGGCAGCGCCTTGCCGAACGGCTGCGGAACCAACGGGCCTCGGTTATGCTGTGGGAAGGCGAACCGTCGCCTGCGACCAAAGCGAAGCTCCGGGAACTCGGCATCACACCGGTGGTGTTCGAAACCGGCGCCTGGACACCAGCGCAGGGCGACTATCTCACGTTGATGCAGCAGAACATCGAACGCCTCACCGAAGCCCGCATCGACGGAGGCAACGAACATCATCCCTAGGTACGCGGGACTCGCGCTGACCCTGCTTCTGGTGCCCGCGTTGGCAGGCGCGGACGCGATCATCCGAAGCCAGGCCATGTTCGCGACCACCATCGCGGAGTTCTTCGTCGAACGGGACGCGGTCGGCCTGCGACTGGAAATCGGCATCAACGATCTGGCAGGATTCCAGAGTCTCCTCCCGGACGCAGTTCGCCAGCGGATGGGCTATGGGGAGCAACCGTACCCCGAACGAGTCGAGCGATTCCTGACAGAAGAGTTCCTGATCATCGCCGACGGAACGGTGTTGCCAGGCCAACTGCTCGAGATCGGGCCGGGCGAAAGGATTCGTCGGGACGACATTACCGGCGAACTGCTACCCGCAGACGGTGAACCGGAAACCGTGATCAACGCACTGTTCCGCTGGTCCCTGGCGTCGCTCCCGGCCCAACTCGAGTTCCGTCTAGCATTACCCGGGGCCGCCTCCGTTGGATTCGTCGCGTATCACGAAACCATCGCCGTCAACGACTTCCGCTATCTGGTGCCAAGCCAGGTGCTGAATCTGGATTGGAGCGACCCCTTCTACAGCGCGTTCACCACGCGCAGTCTGCGGCGTCAGTACTATGCGCCGATGGCCGGTTTCATCTACGTGGAACCCTATGAAGTGCGCAAGGAAATCATCGTCCGGCCCAAGGACATCCAGCGTTACGTCGACCTGGGGCTGGAGGGCCGCGACACGATTCCGGTCGAACTGCAGCCCGAACTGCGCCGCAAGATCATCGAATTCCTCTCGCAGCACCATCCAATGACCATCGACGGTGCGCCGGCCGAGCCGTCAATGGTGCGGGCGGATTTCCTGGAGCGGTCGTTACGTACCAGCCGGGTCATCGACCCGCCGGAGGAACTGAACGTGAACGCCGCGATCATGGGCGTGAAGTTCATCTATCCCCACGAAGGCTTCGCCGACAGCGCAACCATGGTGTGGGACCTGTTTGACGAACGCACTCAATCGGTGCCGGCCTCCGCGGTGGATCCCACGGGTCCTATGCCCCAGTTGCTGGACCCCGAGTTCAACGTCCTGAAATGGCAGAACTTCATCCGCATTCCGGTGATGCCGGAGCTGGCAGAGGTGCGCGCACCGCCCAATCGGTTCAGCTACTGGCTTCAATACGGGCGCTGGATACTCGCGGCACTGGCGCTGCTGCTGTTGGCACGCGTGGCCCGGGCGTTGACGCCCATGAACAGTGGCATTGCGGTCATCGCGGTCGCCTTGGCCGCGCTGGGCTGGTGGCAAGGCGGCAAGGCACGACTCGACGATGCCGCCAGTCACGCAGTGGTGCAAGGCCTGCTCACCAACGTCTATCGCGCCTTCGATTTTCGCGCCGAGAGCGACATCTATGATGTGCTGGCGCGCAGCGTGGATGGTGATCTGTTGCGCGAGGTGTACCTGGAGATGCGCCGCGGTCTGGTGCTGGCTAATCAAGGTGGCGCCAGCGCCCGGGTGAAATCGGTGGAACTCACTGAATTGGACGCCACGCCTGCCGGGGACCAGGGCATCAGCGCGCGTACCACCTGGCAGATCCGCGCCGCCGTCGGCCACTGGGGACACATCCACGAACGTCGCAACGAATACCAGGCCAATCTCGAGCTGCGTCCGGTCGACGGCGCCTGGAAGCTCGTCGGAGTGGAGATCCTCGACGAGGTGCGATTGTAAGCAGCGCCGGGCAGGCCGAGCTTCAGGTCCGCATCGGAGGATTTTTCAGTCCGGTCTCGAGCTTGTTGCGTACTTCGCGCTTGACCCGCGCCGCCAGATTCTCGTCGTGCTGTGCCAGGAACAGCTCCACGGCGCGTGGATCCCACGGCGCCAGGCAGCGAAGTCCCCAGCTCAACGCCTTGACGATCATGTCTTCTGAATCTGCGACGAGTAGCGTAGCGATCGCGAGCGTGCGCGCCGTGTCGCCCTGTCCGCCATGAGATTTCGTGTTCAGGACAGTTGTTGCGACAAGCGCCGCGCGGCGCCACCAGAGGTCGTTACGTCTGGCCCAGCGCTGTACGGCGGCATCGGATATCTGTTGGCGCAACCAGGCGGGTCCGGCGACGTAGATGCCAAAGGCGTCGACGATGCCCCAGGAGTTGATTCCGGTCCCCAGGGTCTCCACCTGTTTGAGCGTCAGGCTGGCGAGCGTTTGAGCATGGTGGTTGATCACCTCATACCCCACCCAGCGGTGACCCGCCTGGTTCAGCTGATGTGCGATCCTTAGTACGGTCGCCGGGTCGTCCTCGCGAAGCTGTTTCGACAATACTCGGCGTACCGCACGGATCGTTTGCGTATTGCGGATCGACAACTTCTCGATGGTGCGTAAAGCCGCAGCGGCGCGGCGATCGGCCGTCATCGGGTGCGTCCAACGCACATGGACACACACTATTGAACGCGTTCGGGTATCGGTGCAAGGTTGTCGTGATGGAAGGAACTGAACAGTTACTCACGATCGCGGAGATTGGCGCAGCGATCGCGGGCTTCAGGGGCTTCACGGGCGTCACAGGCGGCCGCCAACTTCGTCGCGCTCATGGCGGCGCTGTGGTCCGACGACGATAGCCCCTGAGGAAAGTGATGGAACTGACAGAACAACTGATCGCGGATCTGACGAAGCTCGACACGCCCACTGTGTGCAATGCCCTGGAGGTGCTGGTGCGCGAGCGTCGCGGCTACGGCTACACCACCCAGCCGTTGGTGTGCACACGGCCCGAATTGCCGCCGGTGGTTGGCGTGGCACGGACGGCGACGATCCGTGCGGCGCATCCGTCGCACCTCAAGAGCGCGGAGGCTCGAGCGAACAACGAAGGGTATTACGCCTACATCGATGAAGGCCCCAAACCCAGCATTGTGGTGATTCAGGATCTGGATGGTGCGCAACGGGGCTACGGGTCGTATTGGGGGGAGGTGAACTCCAACATTCACAAGGGCCTGGGCTGCGTCGCTCTGGTGACCGACGGCAGTGTGCGTGATTTACCGGATATTGCGCCCGGATTCCAGATGCTGGCGGATCGGGTGGGTCCGTCGCACGCCTTTGTTCATGTGGTTGGGTTCGGCCAGCCCGTGTCCGTCGCGGGCATGCGCGTCGTCAGCGGCGATCTTGTTCACGCGGACCAGCACGGCGCAGTGGTCATACCGTTCGATGTGGCGGAACAGGTGCCTGAGGCTGCCAGGGCCATTGCCGAACGCGAAGCGGTGATCATCGGTGCGGCACGCGAGCCGGGCTTCAATATGGCGCGCCTGCGCAAGGCGTGGAGCGATGCGGCGGACATCAAACACTAGCAGATGACCACCGATTTCAGGTAGTCTCCGCCGCTTTATGTCAACCGGACGCCCGTAGGGGAAGCCCGTTCGACATCAAGGACCAAGAACGCGGCCCACCGGGCCGTACTCGGAGTAATCAATGACGACCGTTATCACCAGAAATGGTCCCGTAGCAGGGACTGACAGCGAAGGTTTGTGTGTTTTCAAAGGCATCCCCTTTGCCGCGTCGCCGGTCGGCGAGAATCGCTGGGCTGCGCCCCAGCCAGTCGCGGACTGGTCCGAATCCCTCGACGCCACGGAGTTCGGTCCGCAATCGCTGCAGAGCGCAACGCCTATGGCCGCGATGTTTGGCGGCGTTCAGGAGCAGATTGCGTTTGCCGAAGACTGTCTGACGCTGAACCTCTGGACGCCGGCGTGCGATGCTGCCGCCCGCCCGGTCATGGTGTGGATTCATGGCGGAGCGTTCATCCTGGGCTCGGGTAGCTCCCCGATGTACGACGGCGAGGCATTTGCCCGCCGCGGCGTGGTGCTGGTATCGATCAACTACCGGCTGGGCGCGCTCGGATTCCTCAGGCTGAACGACATCACGAAGGGTGCGATTCCCAGCACCGGAAACGAAGGGCTGCTCGACCAGATTGCAGCACTGCGTTGGGTCAGCGAGAACATCGCGGCGTTTGGTGGTGATCCAGCCAATGTCACGATTTTCGGTGAGTCTGCCGGCGCCATGAGCGTCGGTAGCCTGATGGCGATAGAAGACGCCCAGCCGCTGTACGACAAGGCGATTCCGCAAAGCGGTGCCTGTCATACCGCATCGCCGGTGGAGCGGGCTAACCTCGTGGCGGAACTCACGCTGGAAAAACTTGGTGTTTCGCCGGACGATAGCGAGGCGCTCATCAGCGCGACCAGCGATGATATTCTCAAAGCCCAGGAGGCCGTGCTTGCCGAATTGGGCATGACCGGCAACCAGCGCATCAAAGGCATGCCGTATCAACCCGTGGTCGACGGCGCGCACATCACAGGGCTGCCCATCGAAGCCGTTCGGGCGGGCTCGGCGCGCGGCAAGGCCCTGCTGGTCGGGAACACGCTGGATGAGATGAAACTGTTCGCGGCCATGACACCGGGACCGTCCGACCTCAGCGCACTTCGCGAAGCGCTAAGTGAGTCCTTCTCCGAGGCCGAATCCGAATCGCTGATCGAGGGTTACCGGACCGAACTGGAAAATCGCGGCGTGTCGGCAGAGCCTGCGGACATCGCATCGGCGATCAGCACGGACCGGATGTTTCGCATGCCGGGCGTGCGGCTGGCCGAGGCGCAGTTGAAGCACTCGAGCCGGGTGTTCATGTATCTATTCGACTGGCGTACCGAATTCATGAATATGGGCGCGTGTCATGCGCTGGAGTTGGCCTTCGTATTCGGCACGCACCACCATCCCCGGTTGGAACCGTTCTTCGGCGGCGCGAAGCCCGGAGCGGATGAACTCTCGGATGCGATGCTGTCGGCGTGGACGAGCTTCGCTGCCACCGGCAGCCCGGGCGGAGAGGATGTGCCGAACTATGCGCACAACCGCTCAACGTTGATCTTCGGTGCGAATAACAGCGTCGAAGAAGATCCCTACCCGAGCGAACGGGCGTTGTGGGATGAGTTGGAGGATCACATCGGTCAGATGTAGGTCGTCAGGTCCTTTACGCGCGAGGCATAGTCCAGCGCCCCGTTGCTGAGTTTTCGCTCTGAAATCGATATCATCCGGACACGCACGCGACCGGACAGGGAGAAGTCGGATGACGGAAAGCGACAGCACGATGACCCGAAGCCTCGAAACTGCAATTAGAATTGGTGCGTTGTTTCTGGTGCTGTACCTGGTCGCCCAGATCGTCGCACCCTTCATTCCCGCGATCGCCTGGGCGGTCATCATCGCGGTCGCGAGCTACCCTGGTTATCGATGGATGCTCGACAAGTTCGATGGGCGGGCCGGCCTCGCCGCAACGACGTTCACGCTGGTGGCCCTGGTGCTGCTCATCATCCCTGCCACCTGGCTCGGTACGGCGATCGTCGAATGGGGCACCACCATCGCCGCGAAGATCAACGCCGGTACGCTGGCTGTGCCTCCACCGCCGGATAGGGTCGAGTCGTGGCCACTCATCGGCGAACGTGTGCACAACTTCTGGTCGCTGGCGTCGACCAACCTCGGCGCAGCTGTCAGCGAGGCCGAGGTGCAGCTCAGGCCGGTTAGCGTGTGGCTCCTGAAAGCGGCTGCCGGTGTGGGCATGGGCGTCCTGCAGTTTGCCTTTGCCATCATCATCGCGGGGGTGTTGCTGGCTCATGCCGAAGGTGCGGCCGCATTTGCACGCCGCTTGTTCGAGCGCCTGGTTCCGACAGCGACAACCGACTTCGCGAAGCTTTCGGAGCAAACGATTCGCAGCGTTGCGGCAGGCGTTATCGGCGTCGCGTTTATCCAGGCGGCCTTGATCGGGGTGGGTCTGATTGTGATTCAGGTGCCCGGGGCGCCGATCTGGATCGTCGTCTGCATACTGCTTGGCATCGTCCAGCTACCGGCCACCCTGGTGACGCTTCCGATCCTCATCTGGGTGTGGGGGTCTCAGGACACGGTCGCAGCGGTACTGTTCACCGCCTGGATCGTCCCTGCCGGTCTGGCGGACAACGTCCTCAAGCCTATCCTGTTGAGCCGGGGTGTAGAGGCGCCAATGCTCGTGATCTTTATCGGCGCCATTGGCGGCTTCATTTTCTCAGGGATCATCGGGCTGTTCATCGGCGCTGTCATCGTGGTGCTGGCGTACGAGTTGTTCACCGCCTGGCTCGCGGACGCTACAGAGGAGACCGAACTCCCGAAACTCACCGTAGAAGCGGAATAACGTTCATTCACTGCTACCGCTAGGCGCCGAACAGGCCGTAAGAACGTTCTAGCCCTCAATCCTTTTCCAACTCCGAGCGGAGGCCATCCACCAGGTCGCCGAACTGCTCGAGATTTTCGTCGCTGAGTTCGGCAAGCACCTCGTGAGCCCGCAACAAGCGCGCGTCCCGGCCGCTCTCGTTGATGGTGCTGAGATCGATGGGCGTGCGCTCGGTCGGCAGCGCGACGGGCTCCGTCGTGATCTGCTCCAGGACGGCCTTTAAGCTCAGCTCTTCGAAATCCGCCAGCAGCTTCGGCCCGACATTCTGCAGAGTAATGGCCGAACCAGCCTGTCGCGCTTGTTGGACGAGTTCGTGCAGCGTGCCGAGCAGCGTGCTGTCCATGTGCAC
>SMVA01224835.1_pt1 | contig 12114 bp, 6 predicted proteins | sample 2456451 | NCBI WGS metagenome assembly SMVA01 (sample SAMN11095933, study PRJNA526329) | marine sediment metagenome | biome: Marine sediment; feature: Surficial sediment; material: Deep marine sediment; isolation source: Hadal surficial sediment | place: Pacific Ocean | collected 2014-05 | depth 0-1...
AACGTGCGACACCGTCTGAGGCGGTCCTGGTTTTACTACGCGATGGCGGGATTCTCGTGAGCGGGGACTCGTTGCAGAACTGGAATCGACCCGACCGGTACTTCAGCCTGATGGCGAAAATAATGATGCGTATTGGCGGATTTATAAAGGCGTATAACGTTGGCCCCGCCTGGAGCAAGTTGACGAAGCCGAGTTCGGATGACTTTAGCGGATTGCTGGACCTGCGATTCGAGCATGTGTTGCCGTCACATGGTGAAGCGGTGATTGGCAACGCAAAAGAATTGTTTCGGCCGGCGATTGAGAAAGCGGCGGCTGTCGCAAAAGCTTAAGAATCGCGCCTGCAGAGGCGCCAACAGGCTTTGTAGGAGCGCCTCTGCAGGCGCGATTAAACTTAAAACTTCGACTGACGCTCCGAATCGTCATACATTTTGGTCAGGAAGTTTTTGATCGCAGGTTCCGCTTCTTTGCGCGTCATTAACTTCTGCTCATGAACCAGTTTTGCCATATCCTTGATGGTCCGCTTGCCATCGATCATCGACATGATGAACATATAAATCTGAGTGGTCATTGCCTGCGTTCGAAACGACTCAAGCAACGGCACCGGTTCTTTGCCTGTAACGATCCAGTCGGGTAGCGCAATGTAACGGGCAGGGGCCTTTATGTTTTTTGCTTTGGTTGCGGCAAAGGTGAATACCGTTTCCAGTCGGCCATGGCGGCTCGCGGGAGAGCACATATAAGGAATGGTTGCCTCTAGCGTGTTCAGTTTCGCGAAGCCATTTCCCTCCAGCAACTCAAGCGCTTCTTCCCGAGAGTAACGTCGCGCACGGGTCGGGCTGTCAAACGCCAGAGAACCAAAATTGATCCAGCGGCCACCCGGCTTCAGCAGCGCATTGATACGCTGAGAGAAAACGGAAAACTCTTCCGAAATAATATCGATAAGCCATGGCGTTACGACGGTGTCGAATTGCCCAGCCGCAAACGACGGCCGCAAGACGTCACCCAGAACCAGGTGAAAATTTTCTTTGACTGGACTCGGCGCTGAAAGCTCGCGCAGAACAGCAAAATCGTCAATCGATTTTGGTGCAATCGGAAACTCGTATAACTGCGGTTTGCCTCCCCGCATTACGTCTTGTGCGATCAGCAAGAGCAGTGGATTGAAATCAACGGCGATCGTACGCGCGGTATCCATTTGCATATGAATGTCGTACGCCAGGCGGCTGGCGCCCGAGCCGAGTACCAACGTGTCGCCGAGATCGTGGTCTCCAGCGACCGCTTGAATCTGCTCCAGAGATGCCTGGTTTTCATCATCGCCCCAGCACCAGTCGCGATGCAGGTTGGCATAATAGGTGTGCAAGCCCTGATCGGCCGGCAATCGCGTGCGCAGCGCGAGATAGGATTCGTAACTGGCCGACATGGATTGAATATCGATCGGAGCAAGGATTTGCTGTAACGAATTGCGGTGGCTGTCAGTGGCTTGTTTTTGATGCAGTAATCGTTTTCGAGTCAACTGAGAGAGATCATCGGATTTTAGTTCGTCGCCAAGCCGCTGTACTTCGTGCGCGAGGCTTTGCAATTCGAAGTGCAGACGATTGCGCCATTCTCCCAGGCTTGCCTCGGGGTCTGCGAACAACCACGGGATGCCACCCACCAGTGGAAACTCTGTCTTGCATGCAGGGCAAAAATAATCGTTGTCTTGCTGTGACAGAGGTGTCTTGTCGCAACGCGGGCAAGCTGTCAGGCCAATTAGTCCGCCTTCTGTCGGCATATTGGTGCATTCTCCGTATGAACGCCGGGCATTATGGCTTGAAGTACAGCCAGATCACAGGCCCGGGCGCACAAAAAAAGGCCAGCCGGGTGAGAACACCCGACTGGCCGTTTGTATACCTAGCTCAACAGGGGAGCCTAACCAGGTAACAGGGATCCCATTCGTCCATTGACTATTCCGGGCAACATCTCGAACGCTGTCATTCGATCTTGCAGCGTCGCATTGCCTAAGCCATTGGTCGGGAATATGTTGCCAAACTGGCCTTGCTGTCCATGCAGAGCCATGTAGTTCAATACAACCGACTCTACCAGCAGGTTGACGTTGTTGGCCGCTGGTGTAGCACCACGCTGCACTGAACCGCCGCTATCCATATATCCGATCTGTTGATGCATCGCCTGTTCTGCAGGTGTCGCGCCGAGCAATTGCGCCCGGCCAGCCGGGTTGAAGACCATGAAGAAGGATGCTGCGGTGGACGAGTTGTCACTCTGCCATTCGCCCTTGCCACGTCCTTCCGGTGAATTATCGAGTACGCCATTACTGGATACGGAGCCGTCACTGAATACATACAGCATCAACGGTGTTCCAATGCGTGCTGCGTATTCGATACAAGCGCCCATGCAACGGCCGGCGCGCTCATCTTTGACTTCGCCTTCCTGGCGCATGCCGCCGTGATAGTCGTAGCCGCCCATTTCGATAACTGCAGCGCCTGCGAAACCGTTAATGACGAGTTTCATGATGGCTGCAGTCTTCTGGAACGAGCTGCCATCGCGACCGCCACTATTGAATTCTGCGTCTGAGAAAATGCCGCCCGGACCGACAATCAGGGGATCAAGCGCCGGGTCAAGCGGGGTGCCGCCAAACCGGTCTGCAATATCCGCTGATTTGAGATAACCGCAAGAAACCAGGTCCTTGATGACAGCGTCGGCGGAGATTTGCTGACCCTGATCGATTGCGCCCATTTTCATGTCACTAATGCGATAAATGGATTCCATTACCGCGGTCGCATCGTCTGGTCCGAGGATGCCGACAAGCTGGCCGGTATCAACGAGTGACGTAACATCGCTGGGTCGATCCACCTTGGTTGGCGGTTCTACTCTGGTCGGCGGCATCGCGTTGGGGTCGATTATGTCCAGCATCGGTGTAAAAGTGGAATTGCCTCCGGACATGGAGTTCTCGGTACCGGCAAGCGTCAGAATCGATCCATCGGCGCCAGCTCGAGCAATGCCGAACAGCGGATTGTGCGGGTTGTTGCCGGTGTCGTTATCCGACCGGGCAGGGAAGATCGCGCCGTTCAGAAAAGCCTCGCGAAGCGGCGACATGTGTCGTCGCATGCCGCGCATGAACGGGCTGTCCAGGTGAAATGCCAGGCCAAGATCAGTGTTGGCATAGGGGAGTCCACTAACCGGGTCTGTAAGCCCTGGCACCATGTCGCCAGGCAAGCCCAGCTTTTGATAGCCGTTGGTGCCGAGGAAGTCCATCTGACCGCCTTCCTTACCAACCAGCACGTTTGATCCGGAAATATTACAGCCACCGGCGAGGTCAAAGGCGATGAAAGGAATCTTGCCTGCACCGACTGTCGCAATGTTGCAGGGATCAGCAAGCAACGGAATCAAGTCACTCGATAGAGAAGCGTAAGCATCGCGCGGATTCGAGAATAAACTCATTACTCCGCCGCTGAGCGCAAATGCCGATCCGCCAATGAAGCCCTGCCCGAGAAAATCTCTGCGGGTTACCGGACGCGGATGATCTGCGTGAAGCTGTGGCGCATCCAGGTTTTGGACGTTTCGTTTCTTAGCCATAACGTTTGCCTCGTATCCTTACGTATGTGTCTTATTGAAAAGTTGTGACTGCGCTGCCGACTACCGTCGCACACACAGCTTTGGCAATAGCGCCGGTGTTCGGGTTGTCTGCACTGTTCAGCAGGCGATCGATCAGGTTTCCTGGGTGACCAGCAATCGGCGCCAGATAACCCAACTCATCCTTAAGCGCGCTGAAGTCCGGCTGCGTCTGGATAAATTGACCCATGGCGTTGTCGATCAGCGGATCAATGATCAGGTCCCGATTGCTGCCCGCGTAGGCGGTTGCTTTCGGTGCACCGAAATTGAATCCGGGGAAATAAGCCGCTGCCAGGGCGCTGTCATTGACCAGTGCGTTGCAGTACTCGATTGCCATTTGGGCAATAGCAACCTGGTGCGACGAAACGAACGCCTCCGGACTTTCAATTGCTGGCAATGACTGTCGCAGGTTGCGGAAAGTCATGTCGACTGCCAGTGTCTCCGGATCAACCGTGGTGACCGCGGCCATCGTCGCATTGATCTCGTCGAACGTTCTGACGCCGAACCGCTGCGATACTGGTAAGTCGCTTTCGACAATGACCAGCGCAGGATCATTTGTTCGAACAAAACTTTGCGATCCGAGCAAGTCAAAGGTCAGGAAGAACTCGTCGTCCTGAGGCCCTTTCTCCAGCGGAAGAACCGCACCGAGTGACGACAGGGGTTGTCCCAGTGGGCCGAACAGAGAAGCACTCAGCGTGTCGTCGATATGCGCGTAAGACTGGCCAACAGCCGCTTCCGACCCATTGATGCCAATACGCATGCCCTGGATAGGAATGCCCTCAGGGCTCTGCGTGTCATCAAGTGTCAGGAAGTGCGCTTTGTTAAAGAGGTAGCTGTAAGTGTCGAACTGCGAAACTTCGAACAGGATGTAAGACAATGGCACATTGATAATGTCCTCAATGCCAAACAGCAGGTAGAACTTCTCACCGACGCCCACATCGAAGTTCTGCACAACCTGCTCCGGGGTCAATGCACGATCGTGGATGGCAACCAGTCGCAGTGTTCCCTGCCACAGGTTGTCACCTGATACTTCATTACCGAGAACGAATGCGAAGGTGTCCTGCCAGTCGACCATCGAGCCGCCAGGCGTGGAATCAACCTCCGACACGAGCTGACCATTAACATAGATGTTGCGGCCGTCAACTTCCGAGAACGTTGCAACAACATGCTGCAGTGTGGCTTGCAGAACTTCGTTCGCCGACGGTGTTGAGACTGATGGATCACCATTCAAACCGGTTTCCGTGCTGCGGTTCAGGTAGTTGTAGTCATACAAAGTCTGTTGCAGGGTGAAGTTCCTGGAGTTCTCGCCGGCCGAATAGCTGACGATACGTGCCATTTCCTGCGTTACGTTGTTCGGCACAACCCAGGCTTCGATTGAATAAGTGCCAGAAGCACGAATCATGTCATGCAGCTTCTTGCTTGCCGTGGTTGAACCTTGGGCTTTACCGTCATTGATGGTAATGCCCCAGCCGCCGAACCACGTTACGTCGCCCGAGAAATTAAGGTCCAGTGCCGGTTCTACGCCGGACGTATCGTATGCAACTGCGCCGATCCCGGTTTTGAACTCGTATAAAGCGATTTGATCTGCTTCATAACGGTTGCCACCGGAGGCGACCGTGCCGTCAACGAGGCGCAATGCCTTACTGTTTACCAGCAAGGGATCGATCTGCGTCAGAGGAACCGTGCTGGCAAAGGCCTGGATTGCGGCCTCCATTGCATTCGCTGAGGATGCGCAATCGCTGTTCCAGCAGTTATGAAATTCGTCTCTTAGGCGGATAACCATTCTTGAAGCTGCCGGATCATCCAGGTTCATCTTCGCCTTGGCGGCATCAAATGCAGACGCAATATCAGCCTCGGCAAAGTACGGGCTCTGGGATGTCTGTGATGAAGACGTGTGGCAGCCAGCACAATACTGTGTCAGCAAGGGATAAACAGTAGCCTGAAAATCTGCAACAGTAGCGTTTGCGTAGCTTCTGCTTGCGCCAGGATCTATGGCCAGCGGCGGATCAAGGTTAATCTCGCGACCAGCACCGGACCCGGCAGCACCGCTCCACTTCTCGATCCAGGTTGTCATGTTGCTGGCACAAACCTGAGAGTCAGCGACCCAGCAGTTATGACCACTGCCTACCTTGGAAACGAGTCGCGAATCTTGTGGTGCTGACAATGTTACGACCGTAATCGCAGCGTCATAGGCCAGGTTGATATCGTCGTGGCGTGCAAACATCGGAGCCTGTGCAGTTTGCTCGTTGTGGCAACCGCCGCAACGACTGCTTGACTCAATGTTTGTCCACACTTCGTCCTGGAACTTTCGAACTTCCGCGGTGGCCGCAACCGGTCCGTTGTATCCAGTGGTCGGCGTTGTGCTTACCAGAGGATTATCAGTAGTTGCTGCGCCTCCGCCACAGGCTGCCAGCACGAGTGCTGACAGGCCTGAGAGTACCACCAAGCGAAGTGACCGGAGGCGAGCGTTTAATTCGTTATGCGCCGGAGTCATTGCATTTCCTTTTTGTATAGTCATGTCAATGTCTCCCTATTGGCCCATACAGTAGACTGCCGCGTCAGCGAAAGTCCGTTTCATTGAATAGCCCGTGCGAAATGTATTGACCATCGTGGCAACCTGGGTGCGATCAGCCAAATCTTCCGGCGCACGCAGACAGACTGCCTTGAATACTTTTTTCACCTGGCAGCTGGCGAATGCGCCACTGTTACCAAGCTCCTCACCCATTGACTTGGCGCCAACGCCGCTCCCCGTCAAATTCGGAGACCAGTCGAGATACTCGTTCTGGCCAATACGCCAGTAGTTGTCCCAGCTGTCATCAGGCGTAACGAAACCAAACTCGAAGTTCGCATCATTGTTGAAATATTTCGGTTGAACTGTGCCCGTGGTGTATTCGATGCTGCCGGAGGCTTCGTCGAAATTGTAATAAGCAAAAGCCTGTGCCATCGGGTCCATGCCGCTGTGACAACCAACACAGTTGTTCAGAAACAGGCGACTGTCGCCACCAGGGCTGCGGCTTACGTCCTGGCGGATGCGATCCGGGATACCGCGGACGTCGTGAACCTGCTCCATGTCATTACACATGTGGTTCAACATGGTGAAGCGGAACATTGCGCGGTTGGTGCCGGCGATGAAAAACGCCTCTGCTGCGGCCCGTGTCGTCATGATTCCCGCTGTTGCGTTGCTCGGAATCGGCGAGACGGACGATTGTGCGGTTGCGATCAACGTCGACATCATGTCGATGCTCTGATCTTCAATCTGCACATAGTGATTGTTGTTGGCACTCGAATACGGTGGCAGTCCGCCGGCGTTACTAACATATACAAGGTCAGCGGAGAGCAACGTATTAAATGGAACGTCATCTCGAACCATGCCAATAACGGTGGCAATGTAATCGTTCAGCGGAACAAACACGTTCTGCGCACGATTGGTCCACGGAGCTGCAAAGTTCTTCAGCGTCACGTTATAGAAGGACGGGTTGTCCATTGCGATATAGGCGGCCTCAAGCGCAGTCCCTGCCTGACCCGGGTCTACTGCTACTTCCATCTGCTGCAATACAGCCTCGGTCGGTGGCACGCCAGCCAAGCGATCGTGGATGCGCTTCGCTTGTTCGCGAGAACTTGCATTGGCAACCGACGCCAGGCTTAAGCCGACGAAGCTGATCATTAGCAACTGAATGAACCGACCGGCGCTCTTGCTGCCATCGGCACGACTGATTTTTGTCCCCGTCCAGTAATTCATAATATTCCTACTCATAACGATTACGACCAACGCAAATGTGCCTGGATCGATCGGCACTTAAAGATCGCTTACAAAGAGTCAGTTGCGCCAAACCTGTTCTGATGCAACGTCGCCTTTTCAGAAGTCCATGTTCGTTTTTCGTTCTTCCTTGAACATTCTGCTTGTTATGGCAGGTAGACTTACCTTCCAAGTATGCCCTTCGCTTATTCACTTCTCCGTGAAAGCACTCACAGATCCAGCATTCGTTCTTAAGCGCCTGACACATTTGCTTGCGATCTGCTGTATACAAAGCAAGTGCTATGCCAAGTCTGAAGTTGAGCTCTTTATTCCTCGTTATGCCTATTAAAAAGAACGACTTACAAAGATATTGAAACAGCCCTTCAATAGCGTCATATGTAAAACGACTGTCTCGATAAACGCACAACCTGAGCGCACCGCAGGCTTAAGCGGTTGATATCTAAAGCTTCACTGCCTGTCGCGATTTACAGACGCTTTCGCACATTAGTGACACACGAATGTCAGGCACTTTTCAACTGGCCCACCGTCTCGATCAGGACGAATGAAACGGTCATTGAACTGATACTGACAACTGCATCACACATTCGAAAACTCGGAGAATTATTTTTTCGCCTGTTCGCGCTGTTGTTGTGCATGACAAATCGTCGTCAACGCAAATAGAAGCGCAATTATCAGCGTGGACCTCGTTCTCGATACATCATTTTACTTTGCGCACTGTCGTACTTTCGAGACATTACATTGTGAAAAAAGCTTCTCTAGTATTGCGCAAGGTGGCCGGAGACTGTCTCAAGCTTTTTGTGAACTGGTTCCGGTTTTTACACATTTTGGCCGATGTGAAATGAGTTGCATCAACTGACGGTCATTGCATTGGACGTGGTCTTTATGTGATCGCGTTAACGGTATGAACAGGGCGTTATGTCCACTATTCGGTATTGGCTTGAGTGGTGAAGCATTGCGTAGTTCACATTCAAGATTTGAGGTGAAGGAAATGAACGTACAATCACTACACTTAGACGACGGATCCTTCCGCAAGGTATTGCGTCCGGCGGCGCTTTTGGCGCTGGTGTTACTGGTTGCTGCCTGTACTAAAGGTGAGGGCGTCCAGCTTGGCACAGGCCAGTCCCCGGACCCGGTCGTAGTTGATTTTCCTATCGCCTACATTAAGGAACCCGTACCACCTCTGGACGATAATGGCGAGATTATTCAGCCGGATGCCCGGGAACTAATCACATTCAATGTTGGCGGTGACATCTACTTCAAAGAGCGTGCAGCCGTTGGCGCCCTTAGTGTCAACATAACCGAGCGATTTACACAGGGTATGGGCGCTGTTCGTGACCTGGAAATGTCCTTTGACGGCACCTCGATCGCATTCGCAATGCGAGGTCCGGTTAATCCCAACCTGGATCTTGACGACGAGAATCAGCCTACGTGGAATATCTGGCAATACTTTTTCGAGACAGATGAGTTAATTCGCACCGTCGTGCCGAACCTGACCGCAAAAATCGGACACGACATTGGGCCGCAGTATCTTCCCGATGGGCGACTCCTGTTTGTTTCTTCGCGCCAGCATCGATCAAACGCGGTGTTACTTGACGAAGGAAAGCCGGCGTTTTCGGCGCAAGACGAAGATCAGAACGAACCGGCATTCGTGTTGCACGTCATGAACCCGGACGGTACCGGTATCGAACAGGTGACCTACAACCAGAGTCACGATTTCGATGCCACGATAATGTCCGACGGCAAGGTTGTCTTCAGCCGCTGGGACCACGCGGGTCCCGGTAACGACTCAATTGACCTGTATCGAATGAATCCGGATGGATCCGAACTTGAACTGCTGTATGGCAAGGAGAGTCATGACACCGGCACCAATGGTGAAATGGTTCAGTTCCTGCAACCGCGCGAAATGGATGACGGTCGCATCATGGTTTTGGTTCGGCCTTTTACCGATACGTTGGGCGGCGGCGATCTGATTATCATCGACACGCCGACTTATCTTGAAAATACGCAAGCTACAAAAGACTATGTCGGAATGGTTGGTCCTGCTCAGGAGCGGGCAACTATCGTTGACGTATCGACGGAACCCGGTGTGCCATCCAAGGGCGGTCGATATGCATCGGTCTTTCCGATTCAGGATGGCAGTGGGCGTCTGATGGTCAGCTGGAGCCAGTGTCGACTGACCGATGTCATTCTCGATCCCAATATGATTCCCGAAACCACCCTTTATTACCCGTGTAGTGACGAGAACCTGGCCGATCCTTTGCTGGAAGAGGCGCCACCGGTATACGGAATCTGGATTTATGATCCCGGGGACGACACCCAGCGTCCCATCGTGCCGGCAGAAGCGGGCTTTATCTTTACCGAGGTGGTTTCGGCCGATCCAAGGGTCACACCCCCTGTTATTCTGGACACGCAAAACATGTTCCTCAGCGATCCTGACCTGGTTCAGGAAAGTGCCGCTATCTTGAGCATTCGCAGCGTTTATGACTTTGATGGCGGCGCCGTTGTCGACATTTCAGCTATGGCGGACCCGGCTATTACCCTGGCAGCGGATCGACCGGCTCGATTCCTGCGAATTGTCAAAGCAGTGTCATTGCCGGACGAAGATCTGCTGGATATCGATAACACCGCATTCGGTGTCAGCACCGCGCAGGGTATGAAAGAGATCGTCGGCTACAGCATGATCGAACCCGATGGGTCCGTCATGGTCAAGGTGCCGGCGAATGTTGCGCTGGCGATCAGCGTGCTTGATGCAAATGGACGTCGAATTACCAGCAGGCATCAAAACTGGATTCAATTACGCCCCGGCCAATTGCTTGAGTGTAATGGCTGTCATATGGCAAATAGTGGTATCTCTCATGGCCGCTATGACGCATTCGAGACTGCCTATGCTGGCGCACCGACGGCGGGCATTTCTTTCCCGAATACCGAGCAACAGTATTTCGTGGGCGATGTAGGTGAAACGATGGCGCAGGTGAGGACCCGCGTCAGTTGTGCAAATGATGGTTGTGCATCTTTAGAGCCTTCAGTTAACATAACCTTTGAAGATGTATGGACCGACGCGGCCGCTGCTGGCCGATTTAAGGATCCGAGCTTTGAATATTCGTACCAGACGCTGACCACGGAGGCGCCTACAAGTTCGAGTTGTCTGAACCCGGCAATACCCTGGGCATCGAATTGTCGAATTGTCATTAATTACGAAGAACACATACACCCACTCTGGTCGCAGCCACGAGTTGTGATGAATGGGACCGTACCGGTTGTGGACCCTGTTACGGGCTTGCCGGTCACGAATAATTGCCTGAATTGCCACACGCCAAGAGACGACCAGGGTGTCGTGCGTGTGCCAGCGGGGCAGCTTGAATTACAGGATGGATTGTCACCGGTTGAGCCTGATCACTTTCACTCTTATCGCGAGCTGTTGGCGAGCGATAATTTGCAGGAAGTGTTGAATGGGGCGCTGGTGGACGTGCTGGTGCAAAACGGTGTGGATATCGACGGAAACCCGATATTCGTCACCGTGGGAGTCGCACCATCAATGAGAACAGCGGGCGCTAACGCTTCAACCCGGTTTTTCAGCCGGTTCGACGCGGGTGGCACGCATACAGGGTATTTGTCAGACACGGAGAAGAAGCTTTTAGCGGAATGGTTGGATGTCGGAGCGCAATATTACAACAACCCATTCGACGCCCCGACCAATTAATTATCTGCTGATAGCGGTGGTGACAATTGTCACTTTCATCACCACCGCCATCCCGGAAATTGCTCAGGCCGCCGAAGAATATCGAACAGTATCGGTGGCCGATCCTTATTTGGAGATGCATACCGGGCCTGGCCGTGGGTACCCCAAATTTCATGTCGTAGACCGAGGTGAGAGCGTTGAGATCATAAAGCGCCGCACCGACTGGTTTCTCGTGCGTGCCGCCGATGGCACGGAGGGCTGGGTAGATCGCGCACAAATGGAAAGGACATTGCAGAACACCGGCAGTAATTTGTCCTTCGCCCATGACACCCAGCAAGACTTCACCAACGCCAAGTGGGAAACCGGCATTCTTGCCGGCGATTTCGGCGGTGCCAACATCATTTCGCTGTACGGCGGGTATTCGTTCAACCCAAATCTCTCAATAGAGGTATGGGGTTCACAGATTTTGGGTAATTTTTCGAATGGCTGGATGGGCAGTGTTAACGTTGTTCATGAAGCCTGGCCTGACTGGCGACTGTCACCGTTTTTTACACTTGGTGCCGGCATTATTCATACGTCACCGAAATCGACCATTGTTCAGGGCCCGGATAGAACAGACGAGATAGCTCATGCAGGAATTGGTCTGCGAGCGTATGTAACCCGAAACTTTGTGTTGCGGGCCGAATTTAAAAGTTACGTGGTTTTTACCAGCCGCGATGAAAACGAGGAAATAGAGGAATGGAAAGTCGGTTTCGCGTTCTTTTTCTAGTGCTGCCAATATTTGTTCTTGGAATGTCTGGCTGCGCGTCGACAAAAAGTTTCTTCGGTTGGGGAAACAAGTCTGCGCCACCGCCTGCGGAAACCAATGAGCAGGTTATCGATCCCGAGGTAGAGCGTCGCACAATAAAAGAGCCCAAGATCGATGTTGAGAACTTTGAGGTCGGTGCATTCGCCGGGATCATGAGTATTGAAGACTTCGGTACGGATCTTGTTTACGGCGTTAAACTGGCTTATCACGTCACTGAAGGTTTTTTTCTTGAGGCTGCACTTGGCAAATCTAGCGCCGGTTTAACGAGCT
>SMVA01445941.1_pt1 | contig 12114 bp, 5 predicted proteins | sample 2456451 | NCBI WGS metagenome assembly SMVA01 (sample SAMN11095933, study PRJNA526329) | marine sediment metagenome | biome: Marine sediment; feature: Surficial sediment; material: Deep marine sediment; isolation source: Hadal surficial sediment | place: Pacific Ocean | collected 2014-05 | depth 0-1...
GCTGCCTTCCATTTCTGCCATCAGCTGCAGCAATGCCGGTCGATCCAGCGGGCGGCTGAAGTAGCGGTTCAGGGCCACCAGCGTGGCAACGATAGAACTGGCACTGGAACCCAGCCCGCTGCCAACCGGCAGGTTCTTTTTCAGGGTAATGTTCAATGGCCAGACATCAACACCCCTTGCACGTGCAGCCTGTTCAAAGCGACGGCATGACGTGATTACAATATTCTGTTCCTGGTCCTGCGGTAATGCATAGGCAAATGGCCCGTCCATACACAAGATCCAGTCATAGGGTGTGCCGGGCATGATGCTGACGCAGTCACCGAGCAAACTACCGTCCACGGGGGCAAGGGCCAGACCCAGCGCATCAAAGCCGACCGAAAGATTGCCGGAAGATGCCGGTGCATAAACCGTCAGTGCACTCGATTTTGACGTGGTTTGGTGCGCAACTCTGTCGATCATCTCGTTGTAGTTCACAGATCCAGCGGCCTCCAGGCCGTGCGCAATAGATCACCAAAAACTCCGGCGGCAGTCACATCCGCGCCGGCCCCATAGCCACGCAAAACCAATGGAATGGGCTGATAGTAGCGGGTATGCAAGACCAGTGCGTTCTCCCCGTCTCGAATTGAACCCAATGGCATGTTTTTCGGCACGACATCGATGGAAACACTGCAATGACCGTCCTCGATCCTGCCGATGTAGCGTAATACTCCGTCTGCTGCCTGCGCGCTTTTCACGCGATCTGCAAAATCCTCATCAAGCGCCTTCAATAACCCGATAAGTTCATCGATTCCGGCATCGGCGGCGAAGCCATGGGCAATCACCGGTTCGACTTCAATCTCATCCAGTTCCAGTTCCAGGCCGATTTCGCGTGCAACGATGAGTAATTTCCCCGCAACATCCATCCCGGAAAGATCGTCTCTCGGGTCGGGCTCGGTAAATCCCAGTTGCATGGCTTTCTCAACTGCTGCTGAAAATGCGACCCCGTCCTCCAGCATGCCGAATATCATCGACAAAGAACCGGACAGAATACCGCTGAATGATTTGAGCTCATCACCCGACCGAATCAGGGATTGCAGCGTATCGATGAACGGTAGACCCGCGCCTACATTGGTTTCATACATGAACTTGCGAAAATGCCGTGCGGCGACCGTACGCATTTCACGATAATAGGCCATGCTGGATGTGTTCGCCTTCTTATTGGCCGCAACCACGTTAAAGCCATTGGCGAGAAAATTCGCATATTCACCCGCCAACCCTTCATCAGAGGTGCAATCAATGATGGTTGGATTGAGCAATCCCAACTGTTTGCGAATACCGATAATGTCATCAACCGTCCAGTCGCGGCCCTTATCCTCAAGATCCTGTTGCCAACGGTCCAGATCAACGGTATCTCGGCCAATCAGCAGTTTTCGGCTATTGGCGATGGCGCGGACATGCAGTGCCTTGTGTCCGGCAGCCAACTTGCTATCCTGCACCTGGAACTGCCTTAACAACGCAGAGCCGACGTTGCCACAGCCAAGCAGGATCACATCCATGTGGCTGGTATGGCTGAAAAAAGCCGTATGACAAGCCCTTAACGCCGGTTTTGCCGCCTGTTTTTCGACCACCACGGCAATCGCACATTCGGTTGAGCCTTGTGCAATCACTTCCACGTTGACCCCGGCTGCAGACACGGCGCTCAAGAAGCGCGCGGCGATGCCGCGATAGTGATTCATACCGTCACCGACCAAGGTAATGACCGAACGCTGATCCATCACCGAAACATCACTGATCAGTCCATGCAGCAATTCAAAATGAAACTCTTCAGACAATGCGTTGTGGGCACGTTGTGCGTCATCGCTACGCACACACAGGGTAATGCTGTACTCAGATGATGACTGTACGATCAGCAACACCGATATGGATTGACTGGCCAGCGCCTCCATCACCCGTCGCGCGACACCAACCCGGCCGCGCATGCCGCCGCCTTGCAAGGTGATGCAGGCAACGTCATCCAGGTGTGAAATACCCCTGACAACCGCTGGTTTTCGCGTGTTGGCGTGAATCAGTGTGCCCGCCCGGTCAGGATGAAAGCTGTTCTTTATTTCACAGGGGATTCCAGCGCTCATCAACGGCGTCAAGGCCTTGGCGCTGATAACCCTGGCGCCGAAAAACGACAGTTCCATCGCTTCTTCGTAGCTCGCTTCTTCGAGACATTTTGCACTGGCCACAACCCGTGGGTCTGCGGTAAAAAAGCCGTCTACATCTTTCCAGATTTGCAGGCTGCGTGCCGACAGTGCTGCAGCCACCGCCGCTGCCGTGTAGTCCGACCCATTGCGTCCTAAAAGTTGCACTCTACCGTCGCCATTACGGCCATAGAAACCAGGCAGAACAAGAATGCTGTGCTCACCACTCAAAGCCCGTTGTAACAGCGGGGTAGCCGCCTCGATGTCTACCAGGCTATCGCTGTAACTGTCATTAGCCAACGGTAGTACATCGGTGTCCGACCAGGCAGCAGCTTGACCCTGGGCCTGCAACAGGTCGTACATCAAACGACTGCTGAATCCCTCACCGGCAGACAATATATCTGCACGCGCCTGTGGCGGGCATTGTTCAAGCAGCGCTGCACCTTCAAGCCTGGAGCCCAATCGTTTCTGTTGTTCCAATAAAAAACTGGATGCAGTTGGAGTGGCAAACCCTGCGGTTTGCATCTCGTCCAGAATTTCCTGTTGCATGGCTTCAATATTGGCCAGTACCGCCTTGAAGTCGTCACCACCAACCGCGGTCGCAATCGCCGCTTCAAGCAGGTCGGTGACGCCATAGACAGCCGATAGCACGACGACCACCTTTTCATCACGTGCCGCATCACTGATGATGCCAGCAGCGGCGAGAAAACCCTCAATGTTCGCCAGCGAAGAACCACCGAATTTCTGAATCAGCACGAGTGGCTACTCCGGACGCTCATAGGCTTGCTGGTGGACCGAATGAACGGCACGGCCTGATGGGTCATCCACCACTTGCAGACTGGCGTCCCACAAAATCGCTTCCGGTGTGCTGCAGGCAACCGATGGCCCTCCGGGCACACATTCCGCTGCACTGGCCAACGGGTAATGGCTTTCAAAAATTCGCCGGAACAGGTATGCCTCTTCGCTTGCAGGCGTGTTGAATGGAAACCGCTTGGACGCGTGTGACATTTGCTGTGTACTGACCTGGGTTTTTGCATAATCGCGCAGACCATCAATCCAGCCGTAGCCGACACCGTCGGAAAATTGTTCTTTTTGCCGCCAGACGATCTCATCCGGCAACAGATCGGTGAAGGCTTCGCGCAGTATCTGTTTTTCCATCTTGCCCGGTGTGATCATCTTGTCTTGCGGGTTGATGGACATCGCCACGTCGAGGAAATCCCGATCCAGGAAAGGTACACGGGCTTCCACACCCCAGGCGGCCATGGCCTTGTTGGCCCGCAGGCAGTCATAACTGTGCAAGCGTGACAGTTTTCGTATCGTCTCCTCGTGAAACGCCCGCGCATCGGGCGCTTTGTGAAAATACAGATAACCGCCAAAAATCTCATCTGCACCCTCACCTGACAACACCATCTTGATACCCATTGCGCGGATTTTCCGCGCCAGCAGATACATCGGTGTGGCGGCGCGAATGCTCGTAACATCGTAGGTTTCCAGATGATAGATTACCTCGTCCAGTGCATCCAGCCCTTCCTGCAGGGTAAAGGTAAAGCCGTGGTGAACCGTACCAATGTGCGCCGCAACTTTTTCTGCAGCAGCCAGGTCAGGTGAGCCATCAAGCCCGATGGCAAATGAATGCAACCGCGGCCACCAGGCCGGGCTGCGCTCCTTGTCCTCTACCCGCATGCCGGCATGTCGCTGCGTTAAGGCGGCGATAATGGACGAATCAAGCCCGCCGGAAAGCAGCACGCCATAAGGAACATCTGTCATCAAGTGACTGATAACTGACTTTTCCATGGCGTCAGCTATCGCCTGGACACATGTTTCGGCATTTTCAACCGTTGCATAATCCTGCCAGGGACGCTGGTAATATTGTTTCGGCCGTCCATCATCACTGAGCCAGTAATGTCCGGGTGGAAATTCCTCCACCACGTTGCAAACGCCGATCAGCGCTTTCATCTCCGATGCCACGTACAACTGATGGTCCTCATCATATCCGTAATACAGCGGCATGATGCCAATCGGGTCGCGTGCGATCAGGTAGCGCCCGGCGGTTTCATCATAAAGGACGAAGGCGAACATGCCTTGCAGATCATTCAGAAAATCACTGCCTTTTTCCAGGTACAGCGGCAGTATCACTTCGCAGTCAGATTCCGTACGGAATGAGTAGGCATGTGCCAGTTGTTTACGCAGTGCCTGATGGTTGTAGATTTCGCCGTTTACGGCCAGCGATTGTTTGCCATCGGGAGACAGTAATGGTTGTGCCCCGGTGTTGACATCAACAATTGCCAGACGCTCATGGGCAAGCACCGCACCGTCACAGGTATGGATGCCGCTCCAGTCCGGTCCGCGGTGGCGTAACAACCGGGATTGTCGCAACGCGGTCTGACGCAGGCTCTGTAAATCCCCGCTGATATCAAGTACAGCAAATATGGAACACATTAAAAACCCCTGGAGGCATAAATAAATTTCCTGACTTGCATGATACGTTCAGATTGCACGGCATGGAACCACCTTTTTGACGAATCACACCGCTGATTAAATTCCGTTATGCTAACCGGCGTATGAAGAAACTATTTAAATGGTTGTTAGGGCTGCTCGGTGCCCTGGCAATCATCATTGCCGTGCTCATTTATAACCCCGGCTTAATAAGGGGGCAGGTCGAAGATTACCTGGGCGAAATAACCGGGTATTCCATTCATCTTGCCGGTGAACTGAGCATTAGCGTGGGCCGGGAGTTAGCCCTCACGGCGACCGATATCCGCATCTCGAATCCGCAGTGGGTAAACGGTGGCAATCTGGTTGAACTTGGCGCACTGAACCTGGCAGTGGACAGCTCATCACTGTTTGAAGATGTCATTCGCATTGAATCGCTGCAAATTTCCGATTTGAATATCAAGCTACAAACAGATTCCGATGGTGCAGGTAACTGGCTTGTCCTACAGACCGAAGAAGCGACGGAAAGTGTGGATGAAGAAGCGAAGGCTGTCATTTTCAAGAAAGTTTCGCTGAGTAACAGCAGCATTCATTACCAGGATGGCGAGACTGGTGACACCCACAGCCTGCATATCGACACCTTTAATCAACATTTAAGCGATGCCGGAATGTTGCAGATACGCCTGGATGGTACCTATAACCAAAGACCGGTGGAATTCGACGGCTCCATCGGTCCATATGCCAACCTGTTGCAAGGCCGTGACATCAGGATTACCGGCAACGGCCATGTCGGCTCGCTCAATATTGTTGTTGACGGCCTGATTGATAATCTGCTTGAACCCAAACGACCAAGCTTCAATCTTGACCTGCAGGGACCGGACATTGATGAAATTACCGCCATGATTGGTATCGATGACCTGGGTAGCGGTGGGTTTTCGCTCAACGCCAGGGGTGAAGAGATTGATGGACACTATGAAGCAGGCATCCATGGCAATATCGGTGATGTCTCTTTACATGTGTCGGCACGGGCATCCGGTCTTTTGCAGATGGATGACGTTGAGTTGGAGCTGACCGCCAGCGGCCCGAGTCTTGGCTCGGTGACACGCGCATTTGGTATCGATTACTGGCCAGGCAAACCCTTCAGCCTGAATGGCAAAGTGCAGCGGATTGGTGGAACCCTGAATGTATCTGCGTTGACATTGAATATCGGCGGCACACAACTCACTCTGGATGCCCTGCTCAGTAACTTCCCCCACCTTGATGCCAGCCGTGTCCGGCTGTCGCTACACGGTGATAATATTGAACAATTCAGGGAATTGCTCGGTATCTCCGGCATCGCCACCGGGCCTTTTGAAATTCATGGCCAGCTTGATGTTTCGAATGAAGGCGTTGAGCTGGTGCAAATCACCGTCAATACTGCGCTGGGACAGGCAAGTTTATCCGGTACCCTCGGACCGGCACCCGCCTATATCGGCTCTAAACTTAATCTGCATCTGGATGGCCATAACGCGAAATTGTTTATGTCTGCTTTTGATGTCGATGTACTTCCTGCACAAGCATTCAACCTGGACAGTCGGATTGAATTGGTTGAAGACGGTATGCTGATTGAGCACGGTGTGCTGGTAACCATCAACGATGACCGCCTTGAGCTTGGGGGGCGGGTTGCCTTCAAGCCTGGCGGGGAAGGCACCGATATCGAATTCCGACTCAGTGGTGATGATCTGCCTGAAATGCTGCAGCGCGTATTGGGTGACGTGCAAATACCCAACAAACCCTACGATCTGGGTGGCCGTGTTCGGTTGCGGGAAAACGGGATAGAGCTGCAAGACGTCACGATGGAATTTGACGGCGTCAGGCTGACCGTAGAAGGCATCGTGATGACCGATAATGCGCTCAAGGGTAGCGAGCTCGATTTTGAAATATCGGGAGATGACCTTTCATCGCTTAAAAACTTTCCGGATATCGGCGACTCGGTCGATATTTTCGTGGCAGGACAGCCTTACCGGGCCATGGGCCGTTTTGCTATCGAGGATGGCGGTTGGCGGCTGGAAAAAATTACCGGGAAAATCGGTGAAACAGCCTTTGAAATCGATGGCCTGGTCAGCTCCAGACCGGAGTGGGTCGGCTCAAACATCAGGTTTTCCGTCAACGGACCCGGGTTTTACCGCCTGCTCAATGACAATGATGAGTCGGACTTGCCACTGGGGGCATTCAGCACCACTGGCGCGGTCGAACTGTCAGGCGATCACCTGACCCTCAAGGGTTTCGTCTTTGAATCGGAAAGAGTGAATGGCAAAATTGACCTTCAAATCGGCTGGCCTTTCAGCACCAGTGGTGATGTCCGCTTTGACCTGGACATCCGTGGTGACGATGTCCGGCATGTTATTCCGCAAACTGAAGCGTTTGACCCGGCGTTAGCGTCCTATACCGTCAAGGCCACGGTACAGCGCAAGGGTGACCTGGTTTCAATTCAGCAGTTTGAAGCCAGCATTGGCGATTTGTTGGTTTCTCTGCAGGGCAAAGTGGATGATGATCCGAAGGATGAGAGCGTCGATCTCAGCATTCGTGTCAGCTCATCAGACCTATCCAGCCTCGGTCGCCTCAACGGCGATCCTCTGCCCGCTATGGCGCTGGATTTCAAAGCTGATTTGAGTGGCAACGCAAAATATTTCGTGGTTGAAAATTTTACCGTCACGATGGGTGAAAGTCGCATTTCAGGAACACTCGATGTGTCCCTGCAAGGATTGATACCGCGAATCAATTTGACCGCACACTCGGCTTACCTTGATATCCGGCCCCTCCAGGCCGCGCTCAACTCTGGTGATGAAGCATCTGTCGGCGCCGACAAGGACCGCATGATTCCAGAAATGCCGTTGCCTTTAGCTGTTTTTGCCGCAGCCGACATCACACTAATACTGTCGGTCGATGAGATCAGGCATCAAAAAGAGAGTATTAAAAACCTGTCGCTTGATGCCGTTTTGAACGCTGGGCAACTGGATATCAGGCACTTGGAATTTGAAGGTCAGCGCGGCAAGTTCAAATCATCCTTTTCCATTACCCCAACAAGTGCTGAGGCGGCCGACGTAAAGATTGATTTTAGCGCTGAAAAACTGATTCTGAATCTAACCGGAAAGGAGCTGAATTGGCTCGATCAGGCGCCGTCTATTGATATTGAGTTTCATGTCAGCGGTAACGGCCGGGGATTGCGCGAAATCGCGGGCTCATTGAATGGTTCACTTTTACTCGGAAGTGCCGGTGGCACGTTGGAGGGTGTCAACCTGGGGCTTCTCGACACTTTCATCCTGAAAGAGATATTCAACCTGATCATGCCGAAATCCACCAGCCAGGACGACTATCTGGATCTCCGCTGCGCGGCCGCCATTATGAATTTTACCGATGGGAAGATGAAAACCGCTCCGGCGCTGGCTTTCACCACCGATAAAATAAGTATCATTTCAAAAGGCACACTGGATCTGAAAACTGAAGAAATAAAACTCAATTTCAACGCAATACCCAATAATGCGCTGAAAATCAGTGCCATCGAATTGTTCAACCCTTACATCCTGGTCGAGGGTACACTGAGCAAACCATCCATCGGGCTGGATCCCGCCAAGGTCCTGTTACACGGTAGTGTAGCCATTGGTACGGCAGGTATTTCGATTTTGGCCAAGGGTTTACTGGATCGCGTGGGTAACACCGTGCCTGTGTGTCAGGACATGCTGCAAAAGGTTCTAGAACACCAAAATGATTAGCGCATGCGTTTTTGCAACTTTTCCAACGCCGCGCTGCCTGGGTTCAACCGATCAAAACCAATGTCTTTCAGCGGTGTATGGGAAGTCCCATAAATCTTGTGCATGTCAGGCAGTTCACCATTGATAAACAACAGACCGGTGACCACCTCACCACGGGCACGCTGCTGTTCAAGGTAATGCAACACGCCACTGCGGTTGGTCGCGTCGTAACCGCTATCGGTCTTTTTAAGCAGCAATTTTGATCCATCGTGTAACTCGATGACCGTGCTTTCGCCCTCTGCATAGGCCGCCTTGATTTCCGTCGCCGGCGGGATGAAGTCTGTTTGCGATGCAGGATGATAATGATCGCGCGTGTAGGCATAGCTCTTGGTTGAGCCCGGATGGTCATTGAACGTCACACAAGGTGAAACCACATCAAGAACCGCACAGCCGGGATGGGTGACACCCGCCTTGATCAGCGTGACCAATTGTTCTCGATCACCTGAAAAACTCCTGGCCACAAAACTGCCACCCATGGTGATGGCAGTGGCCACCGAATCAATACATTTCCACTGGTTGACAGCCCCTTTCCTGGCTCGGCTGCCTTTATCCGCAGAGGCCGAGAACTGACCCTTGGTCAGACCATAAACACCATTATTTTCAATAATGTAAAGCATATTTACATTGCGTCGAACAACGTGACCGAACTGCCCGAAACCAATCGACAAGGAGTCCCCGTCACCCGAAACAGCGATACAAACCAGATCACGGTTGCCGGCCATGGCGCCAGTTGCAACCGACGGCATGCGGCCATGTACGGAGTTAAAGCCATGGGCACCTGAAATAAAATAGGCAGGAGTTTTTGAAGAACACCCGATACCGGATAACTTGGCCACTCTCTCGGGCGCGATCGACATTTCCCAGAACGCCTCGACAATCGCCGCGGTGATGGAGTCATGCCCACAACCGGCGCAGAGTGTCGATAGAACCCCTTCATAATCCCGCCTGAACAAGCCGAGATCATTGGTTCTTTGCCCCGGCAAGTCGATTCTTGGTTTGGTTATATAGGTCATGCCACGGCCTCTACCTGCAAATGACTACACAATCCTTCAACCACGCAATGGCTCGGAATGGGCATGCCATTGTAATGCAGCACCGGGATCAGCTTGGCAGCATCGGTGTTGGTTTCCAGGATCAGCAACGAGCGCATTTGTGCATCACGATTTTGTTCGACGACGAATATGGTCTCGTGATTTTCCAGGAATTCGCTGACTTCACCGTTAAACGGAAAAGCCCGCAGCCGCAAGTAGTTGGCGTGGATACCGTTTGCACTCAATGTGTCGAGCGCCTCGATGACTGCGCCGTCCGAACTACCGTAGGCGATGATACCGATGGAGGTCGCCTGGCCGGCGGATTTCAATACAGGTTCAGGTACCAGTTTTTTAGCGGTTCCCCATTTGACCATCAGGCGATCCATGACTTCCTGGTATTCGTCTGAATTCTCGGTATAGGCACCGAACTTGTTATGCCCTGAGCCACGGACAAAATATGCACCTTTTGGATTTTCACCGGGTAGCGTGCGCGCGGTAATACCGTCACCATCAATATCAAGATAGCGGTAAAATTTTTCCAGTTGGTCAACTTCATCGGAACTCAAAACCTTACCCCGGTCCGGTTGATAGCTATCATCCCATTCAAGTTTTGGAATCATCCAGTCATTCATACCAATATCGAGATCAGACAAGACGAAAATCGGTGTTTGCAGACGCTCGCTGAGGTCAAAGGCGGTCACTGCCATTTCAAAACACTCATGTGGATTGGCTGGCAACAACATCGGGTGGCGTGTGTCACCATGCGATGCGTAGGCACACAGCATGATGTCACATTGTTGTGTTCGCGTGGGCATACCAGTAGACGGCCCCACACGTTGTACGTCAAAAAACACCGAAGGGATTTCCGCAAAGTAGGCAAAGCCGATAAATTCACTCATCAGCGAAATACCCGGACCCGATGTAGGTGTGAACGCCCGGGCGCCCACCCAATTGGCACCCAGCACGATACCGGCAGCCGCCAGTTCATCTTCCGCTTGCACGATGCAGTAGTTGTTTTCTCCGCTTTCCTCATCCTTGCGGAACATTTCACAATAGTGATTGAAGCCGTCCATCAGCGAGGTCGATGGGGTAATCGGATACCAGGCGCCGACCGTGGCGCCGGCATAGACACATCCAAGGCCGGCGGCAGAGTTGCCGTCGATCAATATATGTTGGCTGTTGTCACCGAGGGCCTCCGCCCGCACCGGCAGTGGACAGGTAAAATTCTCAGTGGCGTAATTAAAGCCCAGGTTGATCGCCTGCAAATTACTTGCTACCACCTTGGGCTTGCTGGCAAAACTTTCTTCCAGCAATGTCCGCAAAATATCGGTGTCTATACCCAGCAAGGCTGACAAAACACCTACATATGCCACGTTTTTCATCAGGATACGCAAACGGGCATCACTGAAGTGCTCATTGCACAACTTGGCCAGTGGCACGCCGAGAACGGTGATGTCGTCGCGATTTAGCTGGCGTTCACGTGGCCAGGTTGAATCATAAATCAGGAAGCCATCCGGGCTGACCTCTTCCAGGTCCTGCTGATAGGTCTGCGCATTCATGGCCACCATCACGTCGACACGACCGGAACGCGATATATAGCCCTTGTGGTTGACGCGTATTTCATACCAGGTTGGCAAGCCCTGGATATTCGAAGGAAACAGGTTTTTGCCGGTTACCGGCACCCCCATGCGAAACAGGGCTTTCATCAGCAGGCTATTGGCGCTGGCCGAGCCGGTGCCATTGACCGTGCCTATTTTCAGAACAAAATCGTTAATACGACTCATCGAGGTGCGGCCCCGCTATTGTGATCAATGGCCCGTGGGAATGTGAACAGTGATTTCTGCATGTCCCAGGCGGCGGTCGGACAACGCTCGGCGCAAAGACTGCAATGTATGCACAGGTTTTCGTCCTTGATCATGACCCTCGAGGTTTGTTTTAAGGCCGCGGAAACAAACAGCGGTTGCTCTTTGTTTCTGCGTGGTGCCATTAGCTGGCTGAGCATTTCTATTTCTTCAGCCTCCGGTATGATAGTCAGACATTGCGTTGGGCAAATATCCAGGCAAGCATCGCACTCAATACACAGGGTGTCATAAAACACGGTCTGGATATCGCAGTTCAGGCAACGCTCGACCTCCTTTTGCACCTGCTCAACGGTAAACCCCAGTTCAACCTCGGTAACCAGGTCTTTAAACCGTTGCGACAACTCCACGTGTTCCATCTTGCGCCGGGCAGCTGGATCGAAATCGTTGGAATAGCTCCATTCGTGCAAACCCATTTTACGGCTGCCGAGATTCATCAACACCGGCAGTCGATCACCCAGATCTTCACCCTGGCAGTGGCGATGAATGGAAATGGCAGCCTGGTGGCCATGTTCAACCGCCCAGATTATGTTTTTCGGTCCAAATGCTGAGTCGCCACCGAAAAACACCCCTGGCAAAGTTGATTCGAAGGTGGTTTCATCCACCACCGGCACCTCCCACTGGTCAAACTCCATGCCGAGGTCCCGTTCAATCCAGGGGAATGCGTTTTCCTGACCGATCGCCAGTATCACATCATCACAGGCAATCACGACATCACCATTGCTCCACTGGTTGACGATTCGGCCATTTTCGATCTCGTATTCCACTTGCTCAAAACGCATGCCGGTCAAACGCCCGTCTTCGATCACAAACTCCTTCGGCGAATGATTGATAA
>SMVA01216084.1_pt1 | contig 12113 bp, 11 predicted proteins | sample 2456451 | NCBI WGS metagenome assembly SMVA01 (sample SAMN11095933, study PRJNA526329) | marine sediment metagenome | biome: Marine sediment; feature: Surficial sediment; material: Deep marine sediment; isolation source: Hadal surficial sediment | place: Pacific Ocean | collected 2014-05 | depth...
ATAATAAATGCGATAGAAGATATTTTGTACGAATTTTCATCACCAAACATTGTATAAGAAATATGTCCACCATCAAGCTGCCCAATAGGAAACATATTCATCGAGGTTATAAATAATCCAAACCACCCAACACATAGAAAAGGATAATGATAGATCTCGGTCATGGGTGGAAAAAATGCTGATTGATCGGCAAATGTCGATCTCAAAAAAGAAAAAAGAATTGAATCGCCGAATACAAGACTTGGAATGCCCTGTCCGAATTCGGGTTGAAAATAATCTGGATGAATGCTTAAAATATAATCAGTGCCAGGTACATTAGTAAATCCATAAATTAAAATTACAATACAGACAGCAAAACCAGCTAACGGTCCTGCAACTCCTATATCAAACATTGCTTTCCTGGAATAAATTCTTGAACGTGTACGTATTACGGCACCCATTGTGCCAAAATTTATGAAATATGGTGTTGGTGGAAAAGGTATATAATAAGGAAAAGTCGCTTTAATTCGATGGAACTTTGCTGCAAAGAAGTGTCCGAATTCATGAAAAGAAATTATAGTCATGATAGATATTGAATAAGGCAAACCTTTTATAAGGGTATCAAGTTCGTACGGACCAATTTGTCCCGTTGTCCATTGGGCTCCTGCAATTGTTGTAGTAATAAAAGTTACTATGAATAAACCGATGTGAAGAAGATAATTATCTTTTTTCTTCTTTTTATCTTTTGATTTAAATGATGATTTTAAATAATCGGTAAAAGAATCGGGCATAAATCACAAATCCAAATTAAAACCAAGGTTGAAATAATTTTCGCTTAGATCAAATAACTCGCCATGGATACTTTTACCTGAAATGTATGATAGCAAAATGCTAAAACCTCTTGAAAGTGGCTCTCCAAATTTAACTCCTAATTTAGCAATGTTATTCCCTGAATAAACATCGTTTAATCCGTTCAATTTAAAATCATAAGCTATAAAAGGTGTTATGGATCTTCTGCTTAAAAATAAAATATAGTAATCGAACCCGGCTTGATAGATTCCGCTATTAATAATATCAGGTATAGCATGAATAATATAAGTTAACCCCAGGTAAAATCTAAATTCTTCAATCCTATAATATGGGATCAATTCAAAAAATTCTTTACTGTAAACAAAAGGTTCACGTCCGTCTATCCAGCTTTTAGTATTCTCATCATAACTTCCATCAACAAGATGAGCGCTGATATGACTGAACCGGAAGCGTGCACCAATTTCTTTATTGGCATTGCTTATTTTATATCCAGCATTTATTCCAAAATAGAAATCAATTGTCTCAACGGGGAATTTAAAATTTTCTTCACTTCGTAATCTTGTAAAAGTAAAAAGATCAGCGCCAAATGAAAATGATTCCTCCCTGGATTTCAATAAGAGAATATCTCTTGATGTACCAATATCCAATCTTAGTCTATCCTCATTAAGTGCGAACATAAATCCCGTGCGTGCTTCAAGAATGTTAGCAGTAAATGGTTGAATGTTCAGAGCTGCCGGGAACCACTCTTTAGTCCATTGCGAATAAAGATTAACTGAGAAAATAATTATTACAGTTATCGTTAGGTTCTTTATCATTAATTCACTTCCTGCTTGGAAAATTTCTTCTGCATTTTCTGTTTAATCAATTTATAATATCCATATTTGAATTTTGATGTTAAACTTGCAACCGCATAAAGATTTGTAGGGAAAGCAAACGATGGTTCGAAATAACAATTAACTGTGCAGCCCTGACAAAAATCGAATCGTCCCTCCATCTTCTGATAGTATTTATACTTTTCAGAATTTCTTATTTCTTTGATCGATTTGTCAATTGGTATTGTTACATTTTCAAAGTGATAGCATGGAAGAATTATTTCGTTATATGGCGATATGACCACTACCCTTGATACTGCTTTGCAAGAAGGGTTTTTTATATCGTTCCCTCCATCACGGCGTAATTTCATAAATCCTTTATTTAAATAGATGTTCATCTTACCGTTGCAATACTCATCAATATAGTCAACAGCCTTTTGATTCAAACCGGGATTTCCAAAATAAGAGAACACGGGGTTAACCAACAGAACCAAATCATATTTTTGTGCAATTGCATGCATCTGCGGTAATTTTTTGTATGTGTCGTTTGTTACGGTAAATATAATATCAGGAAACTCACCTAATGATTTTGCGATTTTTATACTTTCAAAAACCGAATTATAACAATCAACTTTTCTTATTCTGTTATGTTCTTCCTCATCGGGTGAATCCAAAGAGAAATGAAGAAGATCTATTTTACCGGCTAATTTTTCTGCGAACCTTGGATAGAGAAGCGCGTTTGTTGTAAGACTTGTTTGCATCTTTAGTCCCTTGGCAAACTCAGCCATCAAATGGATTTCCTTATGAAGCAGCGGTTCACCTCCTGTAAGATCAATAAATTTTACTCCCTGCTTTACTAATTGCTTTACGTTTGATTTAAAATCAGCTAAAGATGCATAAGGAGTACCTTTAAATTGATCGTGGTTGGCAAAATGACAAAACACGCAGTATGCATTGCAGCGATAGGTTACATAATAATTACAAAGGAGAAGCATTAATATTCTCTACCCTTCCAAACAACTTTACGACTTGCAAAAACAATAAAAGGTAAAGCGAACACATACAGTATGTAATAAATCTGATACACTAAAAAATATTTTAAGTTTTTTATTATACCTAACCTTTGATGAATTGGATACAATACAAAAAGATCAATTGTTATTTTAAAGAATATTAAATATAACCAGACCGACGAGAAAAATAAAGGAGTTAAAATAATAGCAAGACCTGCTAAATATCCCCAAAACATAATGAAGAATCCGCGAACAGGAACACCTAAACCACCAACCGACCAACGCTTTTTTTGATGGTAAAGACTTTTAAGATCAGGACAGACAATGGAAGTAACCAACGCATCCTTATTTAGAGGAAAAAGTATTTTATATTTTTTTAGATTATGAATTGCTTTCAATAATGTGAAGTCTTCCGTTACACTAAAAGGGAGTGCATCATAACCCCCGACTTCCTCATAAGCTTTTTTCCTGAACGACATATTATTTCCAATACAGCTTATCGGGATTCCAAGATTAATTGTTCCTCCACCTACAAGCAGAAGATAAACGAAATCAATTGCCTGCATCCCTCCAAATGAATTGTTCGCCACCTGGGTTGTGTAACTATCGACCATACCAACATCTGTTTGATAATAGGAAGTGATAGTCTTTACCCATGCCGGCTTCACTTCACAATCTGCATCAGTAGTCAAAATAATCTCACCACTTGCTTCTCTAATTGCAGTTGCCAATGCATTCACTTTTCCAACCATATCTCCTTTCGGTTCGTCCGGAATGATCTTTCGAAAATTGCTTCGATTAGAAATAAACTTGTCTATTATCTCCCCTGTTTTATCAGTTGATATATCATCAACAATTAAAACTTCAAGCCTGCTATTTGGATATTCAAGCTTTCCCAGGGAATCAAGACACCGTTGAATATTTTTTTCCTCATCTCTTGCAGCAACAATTACGGTTGCTGTAGGAAGCTTATTTTCATTCAAGCGTGGAAATTTTTTTTTCGCACCAATTACAAAGAGTATTGATTGAATAAAATATCCACAAAGAATTACAAGAAATATTAATTCAGGCATTCTTCCGGTACTCCGAAATCGAATCCATTTTTAGATGCTGCATCAACAATATATTTAATTGATTCTTCAATAATATCTTCTGTTTTACTGCTATCGTGTAAGACAATAATTGAATTTATTTGTAAATAATTATCAACGCTAAATTTAACTTTTTTTATATCCTTTTTATAATCGTACGTAAGTAAATTCCACATCACACATTTCATTCCTGTTTCGTTCATTAGTTTTTTTGTTTTAAAGTTAACCATTCCAAAGGGCGGTCTGAAATATTTAACTTTGCACTCGTACTTTTCTATCATTAAAGAATTAAAACTATTTATCTCTTCAAGTGAATCAATTTTGTTTAATCTTGTTAATATTTTATGGTTGAAGGTATGATTACCAATTATGTGTCCTTCATTTAATATGTTTTTTGTCCATTCCCTATATCGTTCAACGTTTTTCCCTACACAAAAAAAGAGTGCTTTTATTTTTAATTTGCTAAAAAGATTTAATATTTTTTCTGTTGATTTGGGATTTGGTCCGTCATCCAAAGTAAGAAGAATTTTATTGTTCGATGTTTGCCAGTAAAAATCTTTGAATAATTTCTTAACTATTAAAGGCGGGTTATATAAGAATTTCATTAACCTTTAATCACTCCAATAGGTTTAATTTTAGCAACCTTTCGGGTTATTCCTTCGTTATGCATCACTTCAACAACATCCGATACATCTTTATACGCATCGGACATCTCTTCAGCAATTGTTCTGTATCCTTTCGCCTTAATTACAATTCCCTTTTTATTTAACTCCTGTATAAGATTTCTCCCCTTGGCATTTTTTATCGCTTTTCGTCTGCTTAAATTTCTACCTGCACCGTGGCAACTGCTGCCAAAAGTTTCTTCCATTGCTTTTTCTGTTCCCACAGCAATATAAGAATATCTTCCCATATCACCGGGAATTAAAACCGGCTGTCCAACACATCTGTATTTTAAAGGTATTAATTCACTGCCCGGCGGAAATGCCCTGGTTGCACCTTTGCGATGAACACAAACATTTTTTTCTTCATTATTAATTTTATGTTTCTCAATCTTTGCAATATTATGGCAAACATCATACACAAGTTTAAAACCTAATTCAGATTCACTCATATTAAATGTTTCCTTAAATGCCTTTTTAGCAAGATGCATGATCACCTGCCTGTTATTCCATGCAAAGTTAGCTGCCGCCTGCATTGCTGAAAGATAATCCTGTCCCTCGCTTGATTTAATCGGTGCACAGGCAAGTTGTCTGTCTGGTAGTTTGAATCCATATTTTTTACCTGCATCGAGCAGCACCTTCAGATAATCATCACAAACCTGATAACCTAACCCGCGTGATCCGGTATGAATTAGAACAACAATCTGATCAACAAATAATCCAAATACCTGTGCAACCTCCTCATCATAAATTTCTTCAACAACATCAACCTCTAAAAAATGATTACCCGAACCCAACGTTCCTGCCTGATCTGCTCCTCTTTCGAGTGCTCTCTCGCTAACAATATCGGGGTCAGCATTTTTAAGTGTTCCGCTTTCTTCAGTAAATTCAATGTCGCTTTGAGTAGCCATATCGTGTTCGGCTGCCCAAAGGGATCCGATTTCAAGTACTTTTTTTAAATCTTTCCTTGATAATTTTTTAATCGCACCGCTTGAACCGACGCCAGTTGGAACATATTCAAACAATTTTGATATCAGATGCTCAATTCTTTTTTTAACTGCTGGAGTTTGTAAATTGGTAACGATAAGTCTTACTCCGCAATTAATATCATACCCAACACCACCCGGAGATATGACTCCATCGTTCAAATTAGTTGCTGCCACTCCACCAATTGGAAAACCATATCCCCAATGAATATCAGGCATCGCTAAACTGTATTTTTCTATTCCGGGTAGATGAGCAACATTAATTACTTGCTTTAGTGCATCATCAGTTTTAAGATTTTTACTTATCATTTCTTCAGAAATATAGATCCTTCCGGGAACGCGCATGTTTCCTGTTAAAGGGATTTCCCATAAATTTTCTGTTATCCGGTTCAATTCTATTTCATTTATCATCATAACTTACCTCAACTCAGTTATTGCAATTAAATATCAAAAACTAGAAGAGTAGAATATTGATTTTCAATTTTTTCAATATTCAATTGATGAAAAGTAATTGCTTTTATTTCCTGTTTAATTTCAATCTCTGCAGAAATCGGCATCCATTGTATCTCGACGGTTAAAATCCAGGTATCGCCTTCATTTTCTATTTTCATTTTCTTAACCAAATTAAATAACCACTTTCGTGTAAAAAGAAAGAAATTTAATTCACTAAGAAAATCCACAAGTAATTGTTCTTTTGAAGATGTTTTAAGTTCAAACTTTTTACTTTCTATTTGGCTGTATTTAGTTTCTTCAACAACAAGGCTTCTCCATACCTCAGCCGATACCATAAATAATTCTTCTATAGTATCGCCCGAAACATCACAGGCAATGTCTGCCGTATGATCTATGAACTTATAATTTCCTGACATATTAAATTCTATTTATTACTAATTATTCCTGGCATCCTTTACATGAAATAATACTCTTTTATCTAACACAAAGTTCGCAATGTATAAATTCATATAATTATCATTTACAATTTAATCATCATTACCCAAAAAATAAGTACAAAAATTATGAATGAAGCGATAAATAAATTTCTGTTTTCATATATTTCTTTTCAATTTTTAACAAAGATTAATGAAACATTTAACTGAACATCAAAACGGATTACTTACTGTATTTGTTGCGGCAATACTATGGAGCAGCGGCGGATTGTTTATAAAATTAGTAACGCTCACTCCTATGCAGATATCATTTTTTAGATGTTTAATTGCAGCTCTTACTTTTGCTGTAATTTTCAAACAGAAAATTCTTCAGTATAATAAGCTAAGTGTAGTGAACTCATTTTTTTATGCGGGAGTTTTAATATTTTATGTAATTGCTATGAAGACAACCACCGCAGCTAACGCGATTTTTCTTCAATCAACTGCACCTATATACGTCCTCATTTTTGAACCGATCATTAATAAAACTAAATATGAAAGATCAAATATTATAACGATAGTTGTTTGTTTTTTTGGAATGATTCTTTTCTTTCTGGGAGATTTAACACCCGGACAATTTGAAGGCAATTTTTTTGCACTAATGGCTGGAATTTTATTTGCTGCATTCTTCCTCGGAATGAAAAAGAATGATAAAAAGTATCAGCAAAGCTCAATCTTTTTAGGTAATATTATTGTAGCCCTCATCTGCCTTCCATTTATTTTTACAATAGTTGAGCTGGATTTTTCAGATATATGGATGGTTAGTTTTTTGGGAGTATTCCAAATCGCTATTGCCTATGCTTTCTTTTCGTATGGATTAAAGAGAGTTTATGCTGTTGAAGCATCGATCATTTCTATGACCGAACCGATGCTTACACCTCTTTGGGTTTTTATCGGCTATGGCGAAGTGCCGGCAACTACTGCTATATTGGGAGGAATTATTATTCTCACAGCCATTTCAGTTCGAACTATACAAATGGGAAAACATTAATTAGCAGGAGTATAAGTTAAATTTGTTTTGCCGACTAAAATATTTTTAATGAGTAAAATTTTTATCTACTTAGGGTGCTAAACGGAATATCTTCCAGTTCCCTTTTTCCTCTCTATAACAAATTCTATCGTGTAAACGACTTTCTCTTCCCTGCCAAAATTCAAAATATTCAGGAATTAATCTATATCCGCCCCAATAATCAGGTAGAGGAATTTCATCATTTCCAAACTCTTCATCCAGCTCATTATATTTTTTGTCGAGGAAATTACGATCCGGTACAATTGAACTTTGTTTGGAAACCCAGGCGCTAATCTGGCTTTCGCGCGGCCGAGTATGAAAATATTCTTCTGATATTTTCGTTTTAACTTTTTCAATTATGCCTTCAATTCTTAACTGTCTATCCATCTCTTTCCAATAAAACAAAAGTGATGCATTAGGATTTTTTTTCAGGTCTTTTGCTTTCCGGCTGAGATAATTTGTGAAAAATACAAATCCTTTTTCGTCTACCTCTTTTAATAGTACTATTCTTGCAGAAGGCATATTTGTTTCAGCAACCGTTGCAAGTACCATTGCACTTGGATCAATTATTTTGGCATCAACAATTTCACTAAACCAATTATTAAACTGAACAAAGGGATCTTTATTTACCGAAGCTTTTGAGAGTTCACTATGTTTGTAATCCCTTCTGATATTTTTAAGACTCGATCGGCCCATTAAAAATAGTTTGTACTGATTATTAAAAAAATGTTATTTATCTTCGAAATAATATTTGGTGCAGATTCAACTACTAAAACAACAAAAATAAATGGTTCCGAGCAGCTGAATATTTATAATAAAATATTAAGAATTTATAAATAAATATAATAATAATGTTGAACTAATAACTTCTGAACTTAATATTACCTGGCAGTGAATTTTGGAAATTAGAGTGATGAAATTATGGGATTTTAATATGTTGATTGAAATCAGGATAAAATATGGTATTCGGTTCCTCTAAAATGTTTTTAAAACATCTAAAGAAGATTTAGAGATAAGCTATTTATATAAGGCTGGAATTTATTTGTTTAACTGTTTCGTCTAATATCTAATTTTATCTCATTTAACATCTCACCCTTATCATAAAATTTTATTGCGATTAAATCGCCATCGATAGAATACTGATTCCATTTGCCCGATTTATCTCCATTCAAATATGAACCAGATTCTTTTAAATTACCATTCGCATAGTACCACATCCATTTTCCGTGAGGTTTATCGTAATTAAAATTTCCTTTGGATTCTAACTGTCCGTTTGAATAAAAGTAAATCCATTCACCGATATTCCTGTTATTTTTCACTGTACCAAACACCGAAACCATTCCATCTAAATATGACATTCTGAATTTGCCATTTTTCAATCCATCCACTACATCATATTCTACAATTTTATTATTAAGGGTATCTATAATCCTACCTGTAAATGGATCATCCTGACCCAATTTATAGATAAGTCCATCTTTATTTGTTGTTATAAGCTTATCAGAATAATTATTATTGCAGCCAACAATAAACAGTAACTCTAATAAAAGCACTAATTTCAGAAATGCTTTAAGCACGGAAGTAAAATTATAATGTTCCATTAGTAAACTCCGGTTTTGCCCTCAAAAGAGGAGTTGGTAATTAAAAATAAATTCCAGCCGAAAATTAAATCTGGACTTATTTATTTTATATTAACTAAGTAAAAACTTTGGATGATAATTGAATTAAATAGTTTAGCTATGTGCAAACGTATACTACTTAAAACGAATCAATAATCCACAGCAATATCACAATCACCATACCAGCCAAAATGTTTTGATTTCTTCTAATAATGTCACTATTCTAAAATAAATATGTTCTGATTTGAAAATAATTAATGATTATTTTTTAGAATGAGACACTAAAACTAATAATTATTATTGATAAAATTTTGCATTAATTTCCTCAAATTTATATGCATTCCCTTAATAATGATAGATCAAATTCAACAAGTATTAAGGATTTATTTTTTTAATAGCACATAATGTTTTGAGAATTTGTCATAGTAGTAAATTCAATATACATTAATAGAATCACATTTATACTACAATATAAATAGTGAGTGAGTTTAATAATTTTAAAAGTTTTTAATTAAGAAATTGTCTTGAAATGATACTGAATCCTTGCAATAGATGCTTATTTTTAACAAAAATTCAAATTGGCACACTAATTGGAAATCGACGGGCGGTTCACTTTTTAGAAAAAATTAAAATAGACTTTTTAACTTAATCATAGAGGAACATTATGGGAACTCAACAATTATTACTTCTTGTAGTGGTAATGATAGTAGTAGGAGTGGCTATTACACTTGCAAGTCAATTATTTGATAGTAACGCGGAAATTTCAACTCAAGATAGCATCGTTTCAGAGAGTTTTAATCTCGGATCACTGGCTCAGCAATATTATAATAAACCCAGAGAATTTGCCGGTGGCAGTAAAAGCTTTATTGGCTGGTTAATATCTGCAAGTTTTGATTCAACTTTGAACGGTACTTACTCAGTAGAAAAAATCAGCAAGGAAGAATTAATTTTAATTGGAAAGCCAGATTCTACTAAAAAATACGACTGGTATGTTAAAACTACTATTACCAGGATTAATATGGAAACCGAAGTAGTAAAATAAAAACTTCCGAAGCATTTTATATAATTGACAAAATCCGATTAATCATTTAGTTTTATTTTATAGAGTTTTTTCACATATTAGTCGGATTTTTTTAATAAATTACTGCGGGTGTAACTCAGTTGGCAGAGTATCAGCTTCCCAAGTTGAATGTCGCAGGTTCGAGCCCTGTCACCCGCTCCAATTCTTAATAGTTAACTCAGAATAGCCTAAAATTCATTTCTTCTTTCCACCTTAATTTGGTTTTATTTTATTAAAATCAGATATTTGACACTCAAATTTCATTTTAATGGGAGCTTAGCTCAGTTGGTTCAGAGCACCTGCCTTACAAGCAGGGGGTCATAGGTTCGAATCCTATAGCTCCCACAACTTTTTCTTTACATTTGTACCACTCCAATGAAACACTTTTTTGTTTACATTATATACTCTTCTTCATACAACATTTACTACATTGGCCAAACCAATGACCTTGATGACAGAATGATTAGACATAATTCTAACAGGTCTAATTTCACTAAAGGCAAAGGTCATTGGAAATTGATTTCTTCGATTAAATTAAATGCCAGATCTGAAACTCTGAAACTTGAGAGGAAATTAAAGAATATGAAAAATTCTAAAAAAGCCATTGAATACCTGAACAAGTTGGTTCAGAGCATCCCGACTAATTGTCCGTCTGAGGCGGACTATAACTCTCACAATATAGCTATTAAACGACCAAAACTATTTCTCCAGAGCATTTCGACGACTTATTGATACTATTACAATTGCTTATCAAGTAGTCTCAATTGCTAAATGTAATTACAGAGAAAAGAGTCTTTTTTATTTTTCAACAATAAATTCTTTCACGTAATTATTCTTTTGGTCTACTTTCTATGTTTTCTCTTAATACTGTTCAATAATTTCTTTAGATTTTACACTGAAGAGATTGTAATGAAGTTCTTCTAACACTTTTCTAATCCCCTTGTCATAATTTTTAATAATCGGTGATACATTTTGGTCTCAGCAAACAGTGATTCGGGACCTGTTTTTCTTAATAAATATGAATAGGGTGATATTTTATTTCATAATATTCTACTATGTCTCATTATTAGAATGAACTGATCAAAATTGATTATTGACAAAATAAGTTTATCTCATTTAACTATCTGATTTTCAAGGATTTGCATAAAACTTGCTATTATAAATGGAAACGGATTTCTATTGAAAAAGAGGGAAAATATGATATATTTATTGTTGCAAATTCTCCTAGATTCAAATGGGGTTAAATGGGGTTAAATGGGGTTAAAATTTACTATATATTTCTTATCTATACTAGTCATTAGTAGTCTCCAAGCTCAAACCAAGTTTGCTATTATAGGTGATTTTGGGGACGCCGGTCCGGATGAAGAGTCAGTAGCTAATTTGGTGAATAGCTGGAATGTCGATTTTATTATAACTACCGGAGATAATAGCTACGAGTCAACTCCGATTGATAATAATATTGGTCAATATTATTCTGATTGGATAGGTAATTATAATGGCTCTAATGGAAACGGTAGTTCAATTAATAAATTTTTCCCATCTCTAGGCAATCACGATTACAGTGATGGGGGCGGATTAAATGCCTACTTGAATTATTTTACTTTACCCGGTATAAGTGGTAATTCATCTGGCAATGAGAGATACTATGATTATATAATTGATAACATTCACTTTTTTGCCATAAACAGTAATAGTGAGGAGCCGGATGGAAATAATGGCTCATCATTACAAGCCAATTGGTTAGAGACCCAAATGACAAACTCAACCGCCGACTGGAAGATCGTATATTTTCATCATCCGCCATATTCTTCCGGTTTTCATGGTAGCTCTTCCTTTATGAGATGGAATTTTTTACAGTGGGGTGCTGATGCTGTTATTAGTGGACACGATCACAACTATGAGCGACTCGAAGTAGACGGTTTAACATATTTTGTAAATGGGCTTGGGGGTCGAAGCATTAGGAATTTCGGTTCTACAAATAGTAATTCAGTGTTAAGATATAATGGTGATTTTGGTGCAATGCTAGTTGAAGCAACAGGGGGTACGTTAACCGCTAAATTTTATAATACGAGTGGTGTTTTAATAGACACCTGGATAAAGGATAGTTCAATTATTTCTATTACTGCACCTAACGGAGGTGAAATCTGGC
>SMVA01418499.1_pt1 | contig 12112 bp, 11 predicted proteins | sample 2456451 | NCBI WGS metagenome assembly SMVA01 (sample SAMN11095933, study PRJNA526329) | marine sediment metagenome | biome: Marine sediment; feature: Surficial sediment; material: Deep marine sediment; isolation source: Hadal surficial sediment | place: Pacific Ocean | collected 2014-05 | depth...
CGTTCACCGATGCGACGGCGGAATCAGCCGTACTCCACGTGATGGTCTGACCACTCATCGCGGTGCCGTTCTGATCTCGCACCGTGGCAGTCAGTTGTTGGGACTCACCAAGGCCCGTGAGGTTCAAGGCGTTCGGATTGATGATCAAGCTGGTGGGAACGGGCGTCCCGCTTCCACCTCCACCGTCGCCCGGATCACCGGCCTCCTGACAAGCCAATGACAGGGCTGTAGCGACTACGGCGCAACGTTTCATCCAACGCATCGAACGGGGAGACATCGACATGTGATCTCCGTCACATTGGGGAGTGGAAATGGTAACTGGCCAATCGTAAGGAGTAGAGGAGCAAAATACCAGCCATGAGACCACGCACCGCCGTGTTCGTAACGGAGTGCGCGGTCTCAGGGTTAGGCGTATCGTTGGGGCCTATCGCAGATTATCCTCGAAGAGCTTGAGAATCCTTCGGTATTCGTCGGCCCAACTCGTCTGGTGTTGAAAACTGTGGCGCTCCGCCGGATAGAAGGCAACTTCCCAGTTCTCCTTCCGCAACTCGATGAGACGCTGTGCCAATCGCACGGTGTCGTAGAACAACACGTTGTCGTCCACCATGCCGTGGGCCATCAGCAAGTGGCCCTCGAGACCGTCGGCGAAATAGATCGGCGACGAACGCTGGTACGCCTCGGGATCTTCCTGTGGTTCGTTCAGGATGTTCGACGTGTACCCATGGTTGTAATGCGCCCAGTCGGTCACTGGACGAAGCGCCGCGCCCGCCTCGAACACGCCGGGTGTGGTAAACATCGCCATGAGGGTAATGAACCCACCGTAGCTCCCACCATACATGCCAATACGGTTGGGATGGATGCCCATCTCCGCGACCAACCAACGGGCTCCGTCCACTTGATCGGTGAGGTCTTTGCCACCCATGTGCTCGTAGATGGCCGTCCGCCAATCACGGCCGTGCCCGGCACTCCCGCGGTAGTCGATGTCCAACACGGTATAGCCGCGCGCCGCGAGCAAGTGGTGGAACATGTACTCGCGATAGTAATTGGACCACCAGTTGTGGACGTTCTGCAAATACCCTGCGCCATGCACAAAGACCACCGCGGGCCGTTCGCCTTCGGCCGCGACGTTACCTGTCGGACGGTACACGCGAGCGGGAATCATCACGCCGTCGCGCGCGGGAATCATCACGATTTCCGGTTTGATCCAATCGCCCCGGCGCCATTCTTCGGAAGTACTCTCGGTAATCTGTCGCATCTCGCTGCCGGCGCGGTTTTCCTGGACGAACAGTTCCCGTGGATGATTGGCCGTCGAATGCGAGATGGCCAACCATTTGCCGTCCGGTGAGACGGTTACATCCTGGCGGCCGGTGGCGTCGGTCACCCGCGTCATCTCGCCTCCGCCAATCGGCATCGTGTAGAAGTGGACGTCGGCAAACCCTTCCTTGTTGGCCGTGATGTACCAGGTATTGCGATCGGGTGAGATCCGTGCGTTCAGCACTTCCCATTCGCCACTCGTAAGGGCGGTGGGCGTCCCACCGGTCGCCGGGATCGTGTAGAGGTGCGCGTATCCGCTCACCTCGGATCCGAAGTACACCGTTTCGCCATCGGGCAGGAATCCACCGGTCGCGGTCCCCAACCGGCCGAGCCATGCGGGGTCGTGCGCATGATCGACCACACGAGTTTCGAGCGACGGAAGATCGACGACAACGTACCAACGGTCTTCGTCGTTGCTGGTCTCCACGCGTACCAAGGCGTGTGCGGAGTTAGGCGATACGGCCACTGCCGCCATCGAGCGATCTCCCTCACCCACGTCGTCGCCGATGTAAGTCACCTGGCCGGTCTCGACTTCCAGTATCGCCGCGCGCGACGACCCTTGGTCGTCTCCAACCTTGGTGCGGCCCTCGTACACGTCGAGGTACCCGTCGTCCGTGATCCAGAGCGGCAGCTTTATTCGCTGTCCATCGGACGCCGGTTCGGAGATGGTCATCAAAACGAACGCTCCGTCGGACGTCACTCGAAGCCCGCCGACGTTCTTGCCCTGTCCAGGGTAAAACGGCAGCGGCAACGTCGTATCGTTCGACGCCGATCGGTTCCATGGCTGGCCCTCCATGTGACCATCCTTGATAACCTCGAACAATTCCTTTTGTTGATCCACGAGAAACTTCTTCGAACCATCCGATTCGCTCGGCTCACTTGGCTCGGCGCCACGCCGTATGTCGGTGAGCTGTTCGAGGAGTGAGGTTTCGAGGTTGAGGCGATACACCTGACCACCGCGCGTGAACAGCACAGACCGTTCGTCGTCACTCCAGATAGCACCAGACTCGGATTCCCGAGTCTTGGTGAGGTGGCGAGTCTCTCCGCCCTCCCTGATGACAATGTCGCCACGAACATTGTAGAGGGCACGGCGGCCATCCCTCGTGGTGAGGCCCGACCCCGTGATGATCGTGTCGGTGTCGGCTCCTTCAAACCGCTCGGGCACCGAAGCACCGGGGCGGATCCGGTACAACACTCCGGTGGTGTCGATGCCGGGCTGTTCCCACATGAAGTAGATGTAGCGGCTGTCGGGCGACCAACTGAAGCCGCCACCGAACCCTCCGCCGATGCCGCGCGGAGCCGTCCCAACGAGTTCGGGGCCACGCATGATGTTGTCGACGGTTAGTTCGAAGTCTTGCGCCACAACCGGGCGGGCGATCCCGATGGTGAGACAAACACAGAAGATCTTGATCAAACGCATTGCTCGCTCCCTAGCGAAAAAATTGAATATGAGATGTGATGAATGTGTGGCGGTGGCGCCGGTTGGGCCACCGCCGGGCACAAACGCGCCGGGACGCTTATCGAGAAACCGAAACCAGCAGTACGATTCCCGTGGGAGGGAGCGCCTGATAATCCCGCGTGGACGCCTGCTGGACGCTGATCGCATACGACGCCGCGAGAGCCAGATCCGGAACCATGATCCGAAACACGACCCCAGAACTCAAAGTGCCCGTGACGATGCCACGCACCTCGGTGGTTCCGATCCGCGCATCGAAGAGACCGCATCCGGCACACGCCGCTGCCACCGAATCGATCGATGCCGGTTCAGCCGAGACGATCGTGAACTGAATCGCACCGAGATCGGAACGTGCAGTCTCGAGCACAACTTCGAGTTCGCCCGCTGTCGGACCCTCGGAACAGGACAGCAATGCTCCGGCAACGAGCACGGCGCCCACGAGAGAAAATCGACGTCTCATGGTTTCCCCCTGACCAATTCCGCCGCCCTCGACGATTGCATCAATGCCGCCATTTGTCCCGTGGATTCGACCCAAGCGAGGAAATCGCCGACATCGAACACACCGTTTTGGTTTCCGATAAGGTCGAGGAATGTCCGTTCCTGAGGGGACAACTTGTCGGTCACGCCAAGGATGTCGTCGACCACGTCATCGAGCGCCAGAGTCGGCGGGGTAACCGCGATTCCAACGGTGACGGTGTCTCGTTGCGATCCCGACGCTACTTCCGCATCGAACGTGAACGTGCCGGTGTCGGTCAGAATACCGCTCAGCAAACCGGTCCCAAACAAGGACACACCTGGCGGAATCGTTCCGGTCACTCGCGTCCACGAAAACGTACCGAGCCCACCGGATGCGACGAGTTGGTGGCTGTATGAGGCCCCCATCACGCCCCCCGGGGCTGTGGGCGCGTCGACAATGAGCGGAGCACCGAACAACGCCGTGAGTACATGTGGCAAGTTCATGGTGATCATCAACGTGTCGTTCGCCGACGTCACGGTCCCGGTCCAACCTTCGAACAGATATGAGGAGTCGATGAGTTCCGCGACCAGGGTTACCGTCGTGCCGGAATCGAGGAACTCGCCTGTCGGATCGACCGGTTGGACCGCCACTACTGACCCACCCGGTCCGGACGGAATCGCTTGCAACCAATAGTCGGTATCGACATCGGCGACAATCGTGTCGCCTTTGGCCGACGACGTGAACGCGTGCTCCCGGGTCTGCGCATTCGACCAAGAAAGCCAAGTAAGACGCCGGAGGCTGTCGGGCGTGACCTGCACCGCATCCATCGACAGGGTATGTGTGTCACCATTGTCCAGAAAATCGTCAACGCGGGTCGTCGGTACCGAATCAAAATCGAACCGAGCGAACGTGTCCGACGCCGTGATCAAGGTCCGACGAGAGAACACGATCGCTACGCGGATCGGTCCGCTAGGCGCCACCTCCGCAATCGAGTCGATGAGGATTCCCGATTCAACACCGGCGTTCGTGTCGCTATTCGGATTCGAAGTCGGGCCGAAGCGCGTCCGGTTGAGCGATCCGGGGAAGGGATCTGCCGCATCACCGCGACTATTCGGGCCCGAGCTGAGATCATCCCGGCCGTCGGCCTGTTCCAACACGATCCCGTGCGGTTGGGTCGCGTTGACAAAGTTGATGAACAGTGGGGGCGGAGACCGCAGATCGACCAGCACCGAGTCGATGTGCCAAACGAGGAGCCCGGGACCCCAGAGCTCGGCATCCGACCCAATGCGCTGCCGGTTCTCCAAAAGGAAGTATTCGTTGGTACCGGCGATTGGTAGCACGAAAGCCGTGTCCGACACCTCGATCGGACTGATTTCCATGGTGGTGTCATCAGAGATCAAGACTTCGGTGATCCAACCAAGCTTGGCTCGGGACCATGCCATCATGTGCGCCGGCCGATTCGGCTCGTTGAAGTTGCCAGTCGACATCAAGCCCCAATCCCCAATACCGCCTGTACGTAATGAAGTGTCGTAGAGGTCGGGCAGCCACCACACGTGTCCCGTTTCATGGGCCACGATCCCCATGGATTGGGGTTCGTTGGCCGTACATCCCTGGTTCCCGCCCTGCCCGCCTTGGATGATGTAGTCACGAATTCGGACTGTGCCCCCAGCGGGGCTGTTTGAAGAATCGCTGGACGCGACACCCAATACGACGGACCGGTGGGCCCAGATGTTGTCTGCGGCTGCCGAGACGACGCCACCGCAGGCCCCGTCAATCTCGGGATGTATGATGACGAGCGCGTCGACATACCCGTCATCGTCGATGCTGTTCGGAATATTGTCGGGACCATCGTTGTCGAACTGACCAAAATCAATGAGGGAATCGGCGGCAAACACGGCCTCACTGATCAGAATGTTGACGTGGCCGCACGACCCGAGACCGTTGCACTCCGGGCCGCCTTCATAAAAAGTGTCATCGCTACCGACCCGAACCCAGTCCACCACCGTGCCATTTACCGAAATGTTGCCGGCCGAGATCTCGTCGTAATAGGAATTAACTGAGTAGCACGGCAGGGGAGAGCAGGAGTTGGGATCGTGGGTCCCGAACAGTCGAAACTGCATCGTATCTCTGGACATGTTCAGAGCGGTGGCCGCCGAATCGGTGTTGGCGTAAACGACGAGCAGGACGGGCATGTTGAGATCTCCAGACACCACGGGCATCCCGACACCTGACATAATCACCGGCCCCGGAAGTCGGAGCGGCGTCCGTACTCGCCGGGCCTGTTGGGCCTCCGCTGCCCGCAGTGCCCGCCGAACCCAACCACCCTCACCACTGAACTCGAACGCGCGTGGGTTCGCCGCAAGTTCACGGAAGTAACTCGCCGGTGGGCGGGTTCCTCCCATCCTCCGCCCAATCATCTCAACATCGGTCTGGGCCACCGCAGGCGCAGCGGTTGCCACAGCGATCACCAACCATGGGGCTACCCTTGGCAGGGCCTGATTAATCGTCAGCAAACTCAGAATTCCTCGTTCAAGATTCGCCAAACGTCGCAACGCTTAGGGTTCGTTGAGGCCTGCGGGCGTGTCAGGTATCACACACCCCGTTATCCCGGAAGCCGCCTCAATGTCTCACACCCATAACCCTAATCAAGATAATGAGTTCCACCCGTTTACCCTGCAGCTGGAACAGGCACCCCGCGGGGCCTTGTGTCTATCCCGGACGAACAGTAATATCGTAAGGTCCACTGATGCGACTGTGGCAGGTCCGCACCTTAACGGAACATAGAGGCTTCGTGGATACACCCACCCTGCAGCAGATATCGCTGTTCAACAAGTGCCAGAACTTCACCCGGGCTCGCGAGATTCAAGCGGCCGGGCTCTATCCATATTTCAAGCCGCTCACCGATTCCGACGACACTGTTGTCACCATCGAGGGCAAAGAACGCCTGATGATGGGGTCCAACAACTATCTGGGTCTGACCCATCATCCGAAGGTGTTGGCCGCCGCACGAACTGCGTTGGATCGTTTTGGCTCGGGGTGCACGGGCAGTCGGTTCTTGAATGGTACGCTCGATCTCCACATTCAACTCGAAGAGAAGCTGGCGGAGTTTTTCGGCAAGGAAGCCGCTCTCGTATTCTCGACCGGCTACCAGGCCAATCTCGGTTTGATCTCAGGCCTAGTCGGGCGCGGGGATATCGTCCTAATCGACAAGCTCGACCATGCGTCGATCGTAGACGGCGCCAAGATGTCCTACGGTGAAACCCACCGGTTTACGCATGGCGACTACGAGCAGCTCGAGCGGTTGCTGAAGCGCTATCACGAACGCGGGATGATGATCGTCGTGGATGGCGTCTACTCCATGGAAGGCGACATCGCCAACCTGCCTCGCTTGATCGAGCTTGCCCAAAAGTACGGTGCGGCCTTGGCCGTCGACGACGCCCACTCCACTGGTGTTCTGGGCCCGAAGGGTGATGGCACGGCGGCGCATTTCGACGTAGCCGACGACGTGGACATCGTAGTCGGGACGTTCTCGAAGTCGCTGGCCAGCATCGGCGGATTCGTGACCGCGTCCGAGTCCATCATCCACTACCTCAAACACCACAGTCGCCCGTTGATTTTCAGCGCCGCGCTCCCGCCGGCCAACACGGCGGGTGTCCTTGCAGCACTCGAAGTTGTGGTTTCCGAGCCCGAACGACGGGAACGCCTCTGGGAGGTTACCAAGCGATTCCAGACCGGGTGCCGCGAACTGGGCTTCGAGATTGGCAACACGCAGACACCAATCATCCCAATCCTGATAGGGACGTTGCAGGATACGTTCGTATTTTGGCGGAAGCTCTTCGACGGGGGGGTTTTCACAAACCCCGTTATACCGCCGGCCGTTCCCCCTGATCAATGCCGGTTGCGCGCCAGTCTCATGGCCACGCACACGAACGATCAGATCGACGGCGCGCTGGACACGTTCGCCAAGCTGGGAAAGGAGATCGGCGTCATTTGACCCCGTCTCAGGTCGTGCGGCCAGCCGAATCGGCCGCTGACCTCGAATGCTTCATCGCTCTCCCTTACCGACTTCACCGCCACGACCCCATGTGGGTACCGCAGCTGCGGATGGATATCCGGACGCTCCTATCCAAAACCAAGAACCCATTCTTCGAACACGCCGAAGCCGAGTACTTTCTCGCTGAGCGCCCCGCGAGCACGACCTCACGCCTTCCGCGCACAAAACGCGGCGGGCAAACCTTTGAGGTCGTGGGTCGCATCGCCGCGATCCATAATAAGCCCCACAACGAGTTCCACAGCGACTCGGTAGGCTTCTTTGGGTTTTTCGAGTGCATCGACGACCAATCCGTCGCAACGGCGCTGCTGGATACCGCCGCCGAGTGGGTCCGTGAACGCGGGCTCGCCACTATCCGAGGGCCGGCGTCATTCTCGACGAACGACGAGTGCGGACTCCTTGTCGAAGGCTTCGACACGCCCCCGACGCTCCTGAACCCGTACAATCCGCCGTACTACGTGCCGCTGGTGGAAAGAGCCGGATTTTCGAAGGCCAAGGATCTCTATCAGTACGAATCGGTCAATCCGGAGATGCCTGAACGCCTGCTTCGGGCCGCGCGCTTGATTGCAGATCGTAAGAAGATCACGCTCCGCCGCTTCAACAAGAAGCGGTTCGACGATGAAATCGAACTGATCAAGAAGCTCTACAACAGTGCGTGGGAAATGAACTGGGGCTTCGTACCGATGTCCGGCGCGGAAATCGACCACCTAGCGAAACAACTCAAGCCCGTGCTGGTACCCGATCTGGTCGTATTCGCCGAGCGGGAAGGCGAGGTGATCGGGTTCGCCCTCGCCATCCCGGACCTCAACGTGGCACTCAAGAAGAACCCTTCCGGACGAATCTTCCCCGGCATCATCAAGATTCTGTGGGCCGCCCGGAAGGTGAATCGCATTCGGGTTCTCCTACTCGGATTGCTCAAGGAGTACAGGAAAACCGGTGCTGACGCCCTGATGTTCCATTGGATATGGGAAAAGGGACGTGCCCTGGGTTACGGATGGGCCGAGGCCGGATGGATTCTTGAGGACAACCCCGCCATGAGTAACGGTCTCGAACGCATCGGCTTCCAACGCTACAAGACACTGAGGATGTACGACCGTCAGTTGTGAGAGTTGTCGTCACCGGGGGAACCGGGTTCGTGGGCTCACACTTGGTCGATGCCCTCCTCGAGCAAGATCATGACGTCGTATGTCTGGTGCGGTCTCCCGCCAAAGCCGAGCGCGTGTTTCCGAACCGAGCCCCGCGACTGGTGCAAGGGGATCTCACCAACGACGAGGCCATCCGCAATGCCGTCGATGGCGCTGACATCGTGTACCATGTCGCCGGACTCATTGCCGCAAAGAATCGCCGTGAATTGTTTGCGATCAACGTAGAAGCGACACGGCGACTCGTAACCCACGTGGAGCAACTGGCACCGCAACTTCAGCGCTTTATCCATGTTAGCAGTCTCGCCGCCGCTGGACCAACCAAACGCGCCCAACCCATTGATGAGCAGCACACGCCAGCTCCAGTCTCGGCCTACGGTGAAAGCAAGTTGGGAGGCGAACAAGTGGTCCAGAGTTCCAGACTACCGTGGACCATCATTCGGCCGCCCGCCGTATACGGGCCGCGTGATCCGGAGTTTCTGAGGCTCATCAAACTCGCGCGCGCCCCGGTGTTTCCCTTGATGGGCAGGCCCGATCAAGAGTTCTCATTCATTTACGCGCGTGACCTCGCTACTGCGTTGGTTCATGCCCAGCAAGACGTTGCTCTAGCCAACACGTATTTCGCAAGCCATGACGAGACCGTCACTGGTACCAGTCTCATTCGTGACATCGCCCACGCCGCATTGGGCCCCGATCGTCAGCCACCTAGGCTTCTTCCCATTCCTCCATGGATCACCCGCATGGCGTTGACCTCGACGGGAACCATAGCCCGACTGTTCGGAAAGGCGACCGTGCTCAACAGCGACAAGGCAAACGAATTCCTCGCCGAGGCATGGACCTGTTCCGCCGCCGCGCTCCGAGCCGACACCGGATGGCAGGCGACGACACCCATGGCTGAGGGTTGGAAAAAAACCGTGGCTTGGTACCGCCAACACGGCTGGTTGTGAGACGGGTCGACCGACTTCTCGCCGGGTACTTCGCTGCAGTAACGTTCATCATCACGATCCGGGGCAACATCTTCGAACGCGACATCCTCTTCGTGCTTCTCGCCCACATCTTGTTTTTCGTCCTCCTGTGGTTGTTCACCAAGCTCGAACCCGCTAACAACGTCGGAGCGTTCTTTCACGACTTTTATCCCATCATGCCGCTCTTGGCATTCTACGGAGCGATCGGCATCATCACCATGCGGCTCGACGCGGCCGACATTCACGCTCGCGACGCCGTCGTTCAGCGGTGGGAGCAAGCGATCTTCGGATCGCAGGTTTCGTACGAGTGGATTCGACGCGCGCCCTCCCTGTTCTGGTCCGGACTCCTCCACTTGGGTACCTGAGCTACTTTCCCATTCTGGTGTTCGGCCCGTTGGTGTTGTGGCTCCGAGGCAATCGAGATGGCGCACGACGGACCGTGCTGCACACGATGATCGCCTTCGTCCCGTGCTACCTCGCGTTCGTGTTGTTCCCCGTCGCGGGACCCAACTGAATCTTTCCGGAACCAACCGGCGCTGTGCGCGACGTGTGGAGTGCCCGGATCGTATATGACGCCCTCGAGGCGTCGTCGTTCGGGACCGCGTTTCCTTCGTCACATGTCGCGGCGACCGGCGCCGTGGTCTTGGCGACCTTGCACGAGTGGCGCGCGTGGGGACTCACCTTGATGGTCCCGGCCGTCTTGCTAGTGATCGGGACCGTGTACTGCCAGATGCACTATGGGGTGGATGTATTGGCGGGATTCGTGGTGCTAGGAGGAGTCGCCTGGGTCCGACGCGTGCTGGGGGAGCGGTACTGAGACGTCAATCGTCGATCGTCGACCGACGTGCCCGTATCAGTGCTCGTGGCTCGCGGCTGAGGCCGCTTCCCCAGCCATGATCTCCCCCATCGTACCGAACACTTCTCTCATGTAGTGCGAGCGGTCGAGGGTGTAGAGTTCGAGCGTCTTGTCGGCCAACGGCCACATTCCGCTTCCCTTCTGCATGAAGACACCGGCAACCACCCCCATACCACCCCCGAAAACCGTATCAGCGGTCTCGTTGACGTAGGTAACTGAGACGCGGTAAACATGATCCGGATGGAGTTTCACGCCGCCCGTACGATAGAGTTTGCCAATGGTCACCTCAACGACAGTTCCCTGTTCGTCTTCGACCGGGAGGCCCTCCCATATCACCTTGTTCGCGGTCACGTCTTCCAACACCAGGCTTTCGGCGTTCTCGTGCAGGTGGCCGCCGATACCCATCAACCGCCCGGCCACCATTGGGCTCGCCTCGTACGACCATGTGTGTCGCCCCGGAGGCAGGTCCCAGGATTTGTCGCCGGCCGGAAACGCAACATCGAGTTGAAAGGGGTAGACGTTGAAAAGCGGCCATGGCCGCCCTGCCGGTACGTAGTTGAGCTTCACCGTCACGACCACACCGTGTAGCGTGTCAGGGGATGGATTGTGCATCATGGCCGTAACGACCATCCTCGTGCCTCCCGGTACCGGATACCCCATGAACAGACCGGGCAACTTCTGCGAGCCCGTTTCTTTCCCAAGGGCAAGCATGCGTTGCGAAATGGGCACGAAGAGTTCGCGGTTATCCGGGTTGATGATGTTCAAGTGGTGCAGGAATTCGGTGGGCAATACCGCGCCCGTCCCGTCACGAACCTCGTAGCTGAATCCCGTGAGGTAGACCGATTCCGGTGCCACGAGTGTGGTAACCGGAGCGTAGACCGCTCCCCCGTGCGCATCGTGCCCGCCCTGCCCCATCGGCCCCATTTCAGCAGCGGCGCGGGTTCCGGCCGGAAGCTCGAACGGCCCCACGATGATCTCGAACGCCCGCGCGTCGGCGTTGTTCACGATCCGAATCTCAGCTGGTTGGGGAGCGCCGGCATCTTGCCCCATCGCGGATGCCGGAATGACAAATCCCATGAAGAACATTATTGAACACTTCATCTTCCCCACCTTTTGGTAACCTCATCCGATTCTAACTAGTCGGCCTGCCAACAAAAAGAAGAAGAAAGCCGCTCGGCATTCCGAGCGGCTTCCACTTCAGACAGTCGCTACCGCCGGTCTACTCCTCGACCGTCAGCCGGCACCCGGTTTCTCCCGCATTCTTACTGACTCTAACTGCCCCGAAGCGGCCCCGAAAGTCCGTAGGTGTCCCAACAAACGTCCCAACACCCGAACAAACCCCCGACTATCCATATATCTAACGGGTGTGACGCAACGTCGGTATCCCGCCTTCGTCGATTCAAACGGTCGAGTCCACAACGAGAGTGGACGTGTCAGACGGCGTAATGGCCCCCGCGCCAAAAGGCACTTTCCGACACCATAAAAAAGGGCGAAAACCCCTTCGCTTTCAAATGAGATCAACAGAGGAGGACACAGTGACTGTGAAACAGAGGGTTTTCCTAGCGGCGTTTCGGGAGGTCGGGAACGTCCGTCGAGCTTGTGAGATCGCGAAGGTGGACCGGAGCAACCACTACCGCTGGCTCAAAGAAGATGCCGAGTACCGGGAGGCGTTCGACATGGCCAAGGAAGACGCGGCCGACACCCTGGAGGCAGAGGCGTATCGCCGCGCGGTAGAAGGAGTGGAGAAGCCCGTCGGATGGTACAAAGGTGTCGCCGGCGGGCTTGTGCGCGATTATTCGGACAATCTTTTGATGTTTTTGCTCAAAGGGCTTCGACCGGAGAAGTACCGGGAGCGGGTAGAGCTTAACGGA